>JAEEGL011080783.1_pt1 | contig 10474 bp, 7 predicted proteins | sample 9134231 | NCBI WGS metagenome assembly JAEEGL01 (sample SAMN16246548, study PRJNA631951) | gut metagenome | biome: gut microbiome; feature: rumen; material: fiber-attached | host: Bos | place: Iran: Karaj | collected 2018-10 | reverse complement strand
CCAGTCCTTGATATATCGATCCAACGTGTTGCGGTCAACCCTGCAGATTTTCGCGATCTTTCGTTTGGAAATCTTATTCTTCAGCAGTTCTTTAATCAAGGTCTCCTTGCCAAATAGCTTACGAGCCTCGTGCGAAGTTTTTCTCCCTTTGGGACGACCAAGGACAACTCCTTCAGCTTTCTTTCGTGCCAAGGCCTCCTTAGTTCTCTGGCTGATAAGATTACGTTCAATCTCGGCAGACAACCCGAAAGCGAAGGCTAACACCTTGCTTTGAATGTCTTCACCTAGGCGATAATTGTCCTTGATAGTCCACACTCGGCATTCTTTAGTCATGCAGATATTCAATATCTCCATAATCATAAATAGATTGCGTCCAAGGCGTGATAATTCAGTACAAATAATCAAGTCATCCTTGTTTACTCGCCGTAGTAACGTGCCCAAGGCACGTTTACTATAGGACTTCGTACCACTTATTGTTTCTTCAATCCAACCGTCAATATTCAGATTGTTTCGTTCACAGAAGTTCATCACTTCAAATCTCTGATTCTCCACCGTCTGTTTGTCACTGCTGACTCTAATGTAACCGTAAATCATGCGTTTTTTATTTTTAATATATTCAATTCTTCAATTTCTTTTATTAAATTTGCGACATGATTATTAGTTCAAGCATCAAGCACAATTTGGGCGAAGATCATTGGTTAAGGAGCAACTATTGGACATACATGATAATATGACAGAAGAACGTTAAACCAATGGTATTATGACTTTAATAATTAAAGCATCATGAGCAAGTTATCACAGTATTATGCCCACCGGAAATCGATTGAGGAGAAGGCCGATGAAATCCCTGTTCTGAATATCATTGAGTGGGAACAGCTGGAAGAGCGCATTCTTCGGGAAGAGACGTTACCACAGCTTCTCCAAGCTATTGAGCCTATTATTAGAGAAGTGAAGTCGCCGTTAAACATCAACATCAATTATGATCCTGATGGTGCGTTGGTGATGAGCTTCACGCGTAACGCAATACAGAGCGTGAAGGTTGGGAACGGGACAGCTGCTGTCTCCCGACCAAGTAACGAGGAACAGTTGCAGGAACCGTCTCCCAGCGTTATCGAACAACAAGGGGCGGCATCTCAAATCACCCGTTCCAAATCCATTGGCTTTACCGTCGCCTTCGCCGACGGCACCGTTATCCATGAGAAGAAAGCCGTTACCACGTGGCTGCTAGCATTACAGAAAATCGGACTTGAGACCATCTGTAATAATCGCCGTCGGCATGGTGCCTGGCACCGGGTGGATGGTAAAGACGTTTGCATCGTGGAAAGGGAAGAAACGGTCAGGTCTTCGGACGGGAACTCGCCGCAGACGTTTGTTGACGGCTTCTACGTGATGACGCAGTTGAGTAATACCCAGAAGGAAAAAGACCTGCTGGCACTCAATGAGTTCATGCCTAAACTGGGCATCAAAATTGTTTGGGACGATGATACGTCGGGTGAACCCCACACGACGAGCGATAAGCCTGTCATTGATGTTGAGGCGGCACAGTGGAATCTACCCATAAAAGAGCAGTTCCGCATCTACTTGAGCCGTATGAAAACAGAGGGCACGGCCAAAAGCTATACCAGCACGCTCGATAACGCGGTTCGTCAGTTCATCAATCAAGACGTCGATGCTAACGCCGACTCAATATTCAGCTACACGACACCAGAGGACGTTTCGCTGTGTATCGGCATCCTGACATCTTCGCGCGCATTTATGGAAGAGAATGCTCGCAAGCACAACGCCATGACGGCAGCCTTAAACCAATACTTGCGGTTCGTCCAGTCCCGCCAAAATAAGCGATTATCTGAATAATGGCCTATGAAGACAAATAACGAAATAGATGCGATTTATGATGAGGTGACTAGCAGGTACCAAAGCATCGGTATGACCATCATCAAGGCAATACTCGATGGGACATTGAAGGTGCCACGTAGGAGGGTGCATTTCGATACTGGTAACGTGGATTCGCCAAGTCTTGCCGAGGCTGTAGATGCATTCAATAAATTCAACTGTGTTATATTCACAGCCTTCCGTGGCGGTAATTCGTTAGCACAGAATTTGGCCCGTAATGCTCGATTGAAAGCTGATATGGTTGAGTGGGGCATGAAGTACCGTCCTGTAAACGGATGCTATCGTGAAGCCGATTGGGAGTATCCCAATGTCGAGTATTGTTTCTTTGTGTACAATGAAGACGTAAAGGCTGACAAGGTATTCTTCCGCAATGCATACCTGCTGTCAGCTAAATATGATCAGGATAGCTTCCTCTACAAGCAAGCGGGCGTTAACCAAACAGCCTTCCTTATAGCATCAACAGATGCTGGCCGAGCAGACCTGAAAGGTGATATCAGTTTCGCCGGACAACTTTTCTTGGGCGTGCCCGATGTTGAGGCCTGGACTGACTGCCGCGACGGCCGTTTCGCCTTCCAACGAAAAGGAATGATTCAGATTGGCACTCGGCACAACAAAATCAAGTGTGGCTTTGGTGACTTATTCGATACTGAGAGCTACGGAGCAACAGGGTTGGTAGTGCTGAGACGCGCTACCGATGAGGATCTGGGGCAAGCCTGCAAAGAATATTATGGTAAACCGCTGCTGGTGCAGCACGTATTCAAGCAAGATCCCTCGCAGGAACGCCTCCACGATGTATTATTCCGATGCCTAAAACAACTTCGCGACCAGCGGTGCAAGAAAATAGGTATCCTGTGTACCGCCACAGTCAACGGCTCATCGGTCGAGGGTGCAAAGTGCGCCCTGGAGGCAGTTAGGGCATGGGCACAGCGCTTCGACAGAAAATTCGACCAGATCGTCATCGTCGATACCTACGGCGACTACGCCAAAGCCCTCAACCAACTGTAAACAACCACTAAATCAGCAAGATATGCCGAATTTAAGAGAAATCGAATACGAAATTGATAGATATTGTACAGAAGCGAGCAATAGTAGTATTGATCCCCGCTTGAATGAGCTTTTCTTTCCTGTTGACGAGCGTTCGATATATTGGGAATGGGCCGAGGAACGTAGGTCGTCCGAACCAGGGAAAATAAGTGAGACGAATGAATGCAGAGAACTCACGATTTGGGACTTGAATAAGAAAAAAAGGTCTGACAAAAAACCGATAGACCCAGAGTGGACCGATAGGTATTATGCGATTGTTGACAGAGAAGAAAGCAACCTGTTCACAATCGTAAGTGAGTCATATCTATTGGTTGACAACCAGGAAGCATATTGGATTGCTCTCGCACTCGCAAATTATCTCTTCAAGAAACCCGATACCAACGATAACTTTGAATTCGTTCCATTCAAGAAATGGCTAAGAAAAGACCGGGCCGCATGCGAGATCTCTATCTGTAGGAGCATTAACTATAACCAGCCAAATCTTATTGATGGCTGGTGCTCGGGCGTGACCATGCTGAACAGTTATAACAAGTCTGTGGCGCTGACGTATTATGTCGGCTTCTTCAATCCCAGGTATCGCATATCCATCCTTCTACCCAAATACTCGATCAGTTTGAAGTTAAAGAAAGATAGAAACAACTCCATACCCAAACAGATCGCAACGCAACTTGCCGGAAACGCTAAAGCCTATAAGATTCAGGAGATGGAAAAAGCGTTTTTAGAAAAGCTTGACAACCTGAAGAAGACCCCAATGGCTGAAAATATGTTCTTGGCTTTCTTCTGCAAGTTCTTCCATATCAGCAAGAAGAGCATCGAAAGGCAAAATGAGGTTGATGAGGCCAGAAGAAAGAGGACGTTCATCAATGAGAAGAAGGAACTGTATGTGAAAAAATATGGTCAAAATGCCTACGCCTTCCTGTTAGGCATCTCCGACTACATCTCTAACTACGACGACAAGCGATTTAACGACAGATATTTGTTCTACCATATCCAAGCCGGCGAATGGGCAGACAATTATCTTGAAGAATCCTCGAAACCTGATTTCTCGCTATATAAGTACATCGGGGAAGATGCCATCAATACAACAGCATGGCTTAACCTGCTATAAACGAACTTCACGAATATAAATCACAACATGGCATGAAAAGAGTTCTATTGTTTATGGTCCTGACGATTGCATTGCTGTCGTCATGCGGCACCAAAGATATCGAGCAGGAGGCTAACGAGCAGCTAGTATTGACGATGAAGGAAGCTGTGAGAGACCCTGACGGCGGCACCTTGGTTAATGTCCATACTACCTACAAGTCCGATTCACTGTGCATCCTTCATTTTACCCTCAAGGCAAAGAATGCGCTCGGTATGGACATGTCAGCGCCGATAGAATACATCTATGTGGATTGTATGGATGAAGGTAAAAGGGTGAAACTCGAAACCTATACCGACCTTGACCCGCTATTCCCCGTAGACCTCGGCATGAAAGAAGATGAGGAAGAGATTGCTAAATCTCTTGCCGAGGAAGGTTATGACTACGCTTTCTTGATGCAAAACACCGTCGAGAAGATTAAAGAAAAATATCGCGACAAGCTGCTGAAAGACGCTCCGTACACCGACAAGGATCCCAATCTTGAGGATCGCCTCATGTTCTCAGCAGCATGGCTTAGACTCAATGCCAACAGCCGGGACGTGACTAACCTCAAGGGCGAAGACATCAAACTGTAACTATGGCGATCTAAGAGCAAACGATTCAACTAAGATAACTAACAAACAAAACATAATAGACATGGCTGTAGAATCACATGATAAAACTTTAGAAGATCTGCTCAAATGGGTTGAGACAGGTAAGGCGCAGTTACCTGACTTCCAGCGTAGCTGGGTTTGGGACGATACCAAGATATGTAAGCTTATTGAGAGTATAACATCAGGTTTTCCGATGGGTGCGGCAATGTTTCTCGCTTATGGCGGCGAAGAAGTGCGTTTCAAGTACCGCAAGTTTGAAGGAGTAACTTCTACAGAAGAAGTTACCCCTGATTGGTTAGTTCTTGATGGACAGCAGCGCTTGACAACACTTTATCAAGTGCTGAAAAGTAAGGGCGCTACCAAAACTCGTCGTGAGAAAAACCGAGAGGTGGAAGTCGAGAGATATTATTACCTTGACATCAAGAAATGTCTGGATCCCAATGAGGACCGGCTTGATGCCATCATTTCTATGCCTGATACTAAGAAGCTGACTGCTGATATTGGCCGCACTACCATTCTTGACTTATCAACCAGAGAGAATGAATACGAGAATCTCATGTTCCCATTGAACATTTCTTTCTCGCCCAAGGATACAGAAGTTTGGCGACATGAAATGATAAAACATCACGGGAACAGTTTTGAGATCAGTGAGATTTGGTTCGAGTTCTACCAGAATATTCTCCGTGCCATTCTTGACTATAAGATGCCCGTCATTCAGCTTGAAAAGGAGACGTCAAAAGAGGCAGTTTGCCAAATCTTCGAGAATGTGAATACAGGTGGCGTGCCATTGACCGTCTTTGAACTTGTCACAGCATCCTTTGCAGCAGATGCCTATAAATACCCCGAATGGACATCCGAGGGATTGCGTCAAGATTGGCATGACGTGAAAAAGTTTTTTGCCAAGAAGACTAACGGTGAGTTGCTAAGTGACATCACTGGCGCAAATTTCTTGGCTGCAATGACGCTGCTTGTGACTTATCATCGAAGAGTCCACTCTATAGAGGCAGAAAAACCCGCTGTAACATGCAAGAAACGAGATATTCTCAAATTGGATTTGAGTGAGTATTTGGCGCATCGCCGGGCGCTCGTTCAAGGGTTCTGCGAAGCGGCTGATTTCTTGGTACATCAAGGAATCTACCGTTCCCGTGATCTGCCTTATACGACCCAACTCATTCCTCTTGCAGCGATATTCGCTTACGACAGGGAATCTACCAAACGTTTATTGATGCTCGGCAGTAATAAAGAGAAACTCGCCCGGTGGTATTGGTGTGGAGTTTTTGGTGAACTGTATGGCGGCGCAAATGAGGCTCGTTTTGCGCTTGACATCATTGGTATTTTCCAATGGATGGAAGGAGGCGACATACCAGATACGGTTTATCGCTCAAGCTTCCAACCAACACGCCTGTTGACCTTGCAGACCAGGAATAGTGCCGCCTATAAGGGCATCATGGCTCTGATCATGCAGGACTCACCGCTTGACTTCATGAATGGCAACCACATGGATATTGCATCTTACATCGACGAGGATGCCGACATTCACCACATCTTCCCGTATGCTTATTGCGAGAATCAAGGCCTACCCAAGAAAAAGTTCAATTCCGTAGTTAATAAGACACCGATTTACGCTAGTTCTAACCGGTCAATCGGTGGCCACGCTCCAAGTATCTACATTGGCACCATGTCTAATAAGGGTTTAGACGAGGCCAAGATTATCGAAGCAATCGAATCTCATAAAATCAATTATGAGTTCCTTGCAGCCGATGATTTTGATGCATATTTTATCGACAGGGCAAAGCGATTGCTCAAAGCAATCGAAACCGCCACTGGCAAGACTATCACGGGTCTTGACAGCGATGATACTATCCGCGAGTTCGGCAGACCTTTAGTATAATTTTACAGACAAAGACAATGAAAGAAAATCTATTAGATATTATTCAAGAAATAAAGGCTCGCGCCGATAAGGAATATGAGCAACATAAGAGTGTTCGTGCCATTTGTAGAGGTAACATAAACATTCTATATGCTGGAAAACTCCAACCTCGTCGCATTTGGATAACAAATATAGAACCTTCGTTTACTCGAGATGAAACTTATTATAGTGATGGCTCTATCCGAGAAGTCAATTCCAGCACATGCAATGCATTAATGGCGCAAGAGCGTGATGAGATAGTGGTATCTAAAAACAGGACGTATGCTCAACGCATACTACAGCATTTTGACGGACACCACGACGTAGTCTTTAATAAAAAACATATAGTCTTTGACATTATCAACTCTGCCAATTTTACTAATCCACCCTACGGACGATCCAGCGATCTCTCAGATATAGAAATCGGCATCGTAGGCATGAAAGACTTCATGCACTTCAAGGATATAGAAACGGCACTAAGTAAACTTTCGGAGTTAGTAAAAAAACAAAAGGCAGCTGCTGACGAAGAGGAGGCGGCTCGAAAGCGCCTAAAAGAAATTGAAGAGCAGCGGCGACAAGCCGAAATAGAGCGCCAGAAGAAGCTCAAGGAGGCTCGTGATGCTAAAGAAAAACGGCGTATTGAGGAAGAGCAGAAGCGCTTAGAAGAAGAGCACCAAAAAGAATTGGAGCGCCGGCGGAAGGCGGAAGAAGAACGCAAACAATTTGAGGATGAAATTGCCGCCGTGGCAGACAAATATGCTACTGCCGCTAGTTTCATTCGTAAAGAGGCATCTCTTCGCCTTAACCCGAGGCTTTCTGCAGAGCAGAATGATATCAAATTTTCGCATGTTCTGGATGGCACCACTGTTGTTATCAATGGTGGCCCGGGAACAGGAAAAACAACGACCTTGATTCAACGATTGAAACTGCTCATCAGCAAGGAAGACTTGTACGACTATCGGGATAACCATGACGATTGTGGTCTCACAAACGAACAAATTGAAATAGCGTCTAATCCAGAGCGAAACTGGATCTTCTTCTCACCAACTGAGTTGCTGCGTCAGTTCTTGACTCGCAATATGGAATACGAAGGGTTGACACAACCCAACCGTAAAACAGTGGTGTGGAGTAATTATCTAAAACAAATAGTTCGTGATAAATATCAGTTTGCTGGTGATGACTTCCCGTTCGACTTTGCTAAACCGTCATTAAACCAAAATCCGATCTTTACTGGAAACCATACCACTTTAATCAATCGCTTCATCCGTGAATACATTAACGAGATGAAGAAGAAACTGCTAAGGGTTGCTGAGATTGACACAAGTCAATTCAAATGGCACCAAATGGGTAAACGAATTGCCAATATCTGTAAAGGTGCAGAGAAGCGCATTACCGCCACCTCTTCACTTGTTCGAATCCTGTTGGATTTGGATGAGCTACGTGAGCGTCCAGTGCCGTCAGGTGTGCTTTCAATCAAACAAGTGGTTGGCCAGTATAAAGAAAAGATGCAATATCTCTCAACATCCTACATGACCGAATGGCGCAAGGACGAAGAGTTCTATGCCAGTCTGTTGGAGATGGCCAAATCATGGAAGAACAACAACCTCACCGAAGAGGAAGAAGAGGAAGCTGGAGAAATGGACGAAGGCGAGATTGTTGTTAACGCCGAAAGCAAACTGCTGTCCGAACTTAAGACGATGATGAAGAAATTGGCATTGCAAACCATAGACAACAAGGTGAAATTGACCGGACGCACTAAGCAACTCTATGGTAAAGTGGGCGATTGTATTAAAGTCGCAGATTATGAGGGCCTCGCAGAATATGCTTTCTTCATGCAATATTTCAACCCCGTAATTCAGAACTATGAAACATACCTTTTCAGCAAGATCACATCGATCTACAAGAGATTTAGAAGAGAGGCATTGAAAACAAACATGCCAGGCTGGAATAAAAAACTGCTGAAACAGATTGTGGAAGAAGGGAAAAACCGTCCTTTGTGTCAGCAGGAACAGGCACTTCTCATTGGTTTCATAAACAATCTTGTACTGAGCATACGTTCTGTATCTGTTCGGCGATTTGATACACTCAAACACCCGTTTGCTGTAGCATACAAAGATGTATGCCGCCCAGTTATTGGCGTTGACGAAGCAACGGACTATACGATTGTTGACTACTTCGCAATCAACTCACTACGCCACTATAAGGTGTCTTCGTTCACGCTAACTGGTGATATGATGCAAGGGATGAGGCTTGACGGCATCAAGGACTGGATGGATCTGCAAAAGCCAGTACTCTTTAGCAGCGTAGAAGTCAAAGACCTAACCATTTCGTATCGTCTAAGTCCGAAACTTATGCGATTAGCAGATGCCATTTATGAGCATGAGATGGAAGCTCAATCACCATATAAATGCAAACTAGAACAAGACGAGTCTTGTCCGGAACCACTGCTGCTAGAGTCAGATGATGAGGAGGAAAAAGCAAGGTGGATTGCCAAACGTGTATTGGAGGTAAAAAGAAAGTATTCTTTCGTTCCATCAATCGCAGTGTTTGTGGCGGATAAGAACGATGCTGCGAATTTAGAATCCTTGCTGATAGAAGACGGCAGATTAGACAACAACGGCATTGAAGTAAAGGATTGTAGCTCTGGCGACAATCTTTCCGATCAAGATATTGTCCGCATTTTCCCTCTCGACAAGGTGAAAGGTATGGAGTTTGAGGTGGTATTCTTCCATAATATTGACAAAGTGAAAGCCTCTAAGCTTATTAGCCATTACCTATATGTTGGTCTATCACGTGCAACATTTTTCATGGGTATTACAACCTCCAGCACTGATGTTGACACACTGAAGGATATCATCGATAAATTTGACACAACAGGTACATGGGGCGAAGAATAATCAAAGGATGTCACTATGAAACAGACTGACAAAACGCCTTTGTGGCTCGATCTGAGGAAAGAATACATTGACGATAGCTTCGACAAGTTGCGTAGTTACTTGTGCGAATGCTCCACAAGCTCAGCAAAAAAGGACTCGTTCTTTGATACGACCATCGAATTACTGCGGGCTAGAGTGGAGGGCTTGATTATCTCCATCGCGTCACGCCCCACTAAACAAGAGCTTATCTCCCTGGTCGAATCCATGTGTGTAATGCCCAGGATAGAATAATCTCTGATATTAATGTGATTTTTTAACTCTCATCCATGGCGTCTCCTCATACCTTCATCATAGTCAAAGGGCAGCCCAAAGCACTCCAGATTGATCGGATTGAATTGGGCGATAGCGGCTTGTATTCTATCAAGTTCAAGAATAGCTACAAGAGGTACAACTATCGCTATGCTGATGTGGTGCAGTTGACCAATGCCGTGTGGCACGATCCTCAGCACACCAAGGTTTTTACCAATGGCCGAGAGAAGCACAATGTTTCTGATATCTATTCGTTCAGTCAAGGAGCACTGACCCATTGGCGCATCTCGTATGGGAGTGGCTTCGTGAAGGACTATCTGCATGGAACCATTCAGGTCGTGGAGTCATGCCTCGGGGACCCTATCGCAAAGAATACCTTCTGCTATTTGACCCGCGTGGCACAAGTGAATGACCTGGGCAAGGACGAGGAAAATGAAGCCATTCTACCCGCGCTATATGAGAAAATAGAATTTATTGATGAGTCATTGGCGATAGCGCCGTATCTGGATCCGAAAAAATATAGGGTGCATAGCCTTCAGTCGAAAGGCGACCTGATATTCCCATTCGGATGCAACGCCAGCCAGGAAAAGGCCGTCACATCCGCTTTCGAGAAGCAGATCAGTATCATACAAGGCCCTCCGGGTACAGGCAAGACCCAGACGATTCTCAACATCATTGCCAATATTTTGATGCAGGACAAGTCGGT
>JAEEGL010232509.1_pt1 | contig 10474 bp, 8 predicted proteins | sample 9134231 | NCBI WGS metagenome assembly JAEEGL01 (sample SAMN16246548, study PRJNA631951) | gut metagenome | biome: gut microbiome; feature: rumen; material: fiber-attached | host: Bos | place: Iran: Karaj | collected 2018-10 | reverse complement strand
TCCCGTGGCGGCAGGACAAAAAGCCACGCTGCCTTTCAATGGAGGCTTGGGCTCCACAGGGCAAAACGCAATAATATACAACGTCAGATACGGACTTTTTGGCGACAGCGTGCAATTCATCATCGACGGCATCGACACGCTGACCTTCTACGCCAGCGACACCCTCGGCGCCGACTCGCCCTACAACTTCAAATCATCTCGCTACACCTACGACGAACTGCCGGGTCCTGGAAGCGGAATGAGCTGGGCGTCGCTCACCTTCAAGGTTGACGACGCGATGCTGACAACAGCAAAATAGCATTTTAACTCCCATTTTTACTCCTTCTTTAACTCCCATTTTTACTCCCTTTTATTGCTTCCTCCCTCTACACAATAGATTGTTGATAAAAACAATTGCGGAGTTTCAGTGCTCTATAAAAAAAGATGTACATTTGTAAATTGCAATCATCGTTTTAATTAACGATAACCCTGTGTATTACAGAGTATTGTACATATATAATGAACACTGACCGCTTTAAAAACTACGAGGAAGACGTGAAACAGCTGGTCCTCGATTTCGAGTCGATGGACAAACGCGGCAACAGTCGCTTTTACGACGTTGACCAAATAGAGACTATCATAGACTTTTATCTCGACACCGCCGACAGCGAGATGCTTGAGAAATCGGTGCGTTACGGCGAACGGCTTTTCCCCACCTCGAACGAGATACGGCTGCGGCGAGCGCACCTGCTATGCTTCAAGGAACGCTACAATGAAGCACTGGGCATACTAAAACAACTGCTGCGAATCGAACCCGACGACACCGACGTGCTCTATGCTCTCGGCGTCGTATACAGCGCACTCGAACAACCCCGCAAAGCCATACAATACTACCATAAAGCCGAAGCCGACGGTTACGAGCTGGGCATCATCTACGGCAACATCGCCGACGAATATGTAAAGATGAACATGCTCGGCGAGGCTCGCACCTATTACCGCAAGGCCCTGCGTGTCAATCCCGACGACGAACGAGCGCTCTACGAGCTGGCCAACTGCTACGAAGACGAGGAACTTACCGACAAATGGATACAATACTTCTCCCACTTCGTTGAACAGCACCCCTATTCGCGCGTGGCTTGGTTCTGCCTCGCCGAAGGCTATATGACCGAACAGCTGTACGAAAAAGCCATCGACGCCTATAAATACGCGCTCGCCATCGACGACAACTACCTAGACGCCTACATGCAGCTTGCCTCCGCCCATTATGCGTTGGGCGACTATGCCGGCGCTGTGTCAACACTACACGAGACTCTGGAGCACACCGACGACAAAGCATACGTATACTACAGACTGGGCGACATATACAAGACTCGCAACAACCTCGAAACATCTAACATATACCTCCGCAAAGCCACAAACGAGGACCCCTTCTACGCCGAGGCATGGGCGACACTTGCCCTCAACTACAGCATGATGCAATCCTATAGCGCCGCCATCGACGCCATCGAGCGTGCGCTTAAAATAGACCCCGAGTCGCCATTCTTCCTCACCACGCTTGCACTTATCCACGCCGACAGCGGCAACCTGCAGGAAGCTGAAAAGGTGTTCGACAAAGCCATGCCTTTTTACACCGACTTCGAACAAGGATGGATGGCCTATGCCGACTACCTGATAATACAGGAACGCTACATCGAAGCTGCCGAAACACTGGCCCGGGCCCTCCCCGAGTGCGAGATGCTTATTGAGTTCAACAAACGGCTTGCTCTTTGCTATATGCGCCTTGGACAACGCAACATGCTCTTCAATGCGGTGCGCGCCTGCATATGCGAAGACGACGGTGAGGCACAACTACTCGAATACTGCCCCGAACTCGAATACGACAGCGAAGTTATGGAGATTATCAACTCCAACCGTTGCGAATCATAAAACAATCACAAAAACCAACATCGATGAAGAAAAACATCATTCTGACGCTTCTCTTGCTTCCGGCATTGTTCCTGGGCGCACAGAACGCCAACGACGATACTACCGCTTTTGAACAAAGAGAGGCGGAATTTATAGCCCAAGAGATGAGCGACGAAGAGGCCGCAGAGGCCGATCTGGCTGCCAACCCGTTGTCGCGCGCAGGACATAACGCCACAAACCAGATACCCGACGACGAAATCGCCGCCGAGGCGGCCCACTACCATGGTTGGGTGGCCAAAGTGGTGCAATGGTATGGTCACAATGTCAACTATGCAGCTGTGGCCACCCTTATGACTGTGGAGAGCTCGTTCATCCCATTTCCCTCGGAAATAGTCATACCGCCTGCGGTTATGGTCGCCGCCGACCCCGCGACACCCAACGACATGAAGATTTGGCTCATAGTGCTTGTGGGCACTCTCGGAGCCCTGCTCGGAGCCTATATCAACTACTTCCTCTCTCGCTGGCTGGGACGCCCCATCATCTATAAGTTTGTCGACAGCAAGTGGGGACACGCCCTGCGCCTGTCGGGCGAGAAGATGGAACGGGCTGAGCGGTATTTCAACGACCACGGCGTGGTCAGCACCTTCGTGGGACGCCTCATACCCGTCATACGCCAGCTCATCTCCATACCCGCCGGTCTCTCCAAAATGAACATCGGCGCCTTCACACTCTTCACCTTCCTCGGCGCAGCCATCTGGAACTGCGTGCTCGGCCTCCTCGGCTTCCTCGCAGTGAAAGCCGGCGGCATGGACTTCATCTACAAATACAGCGGAATGCTCTCCAAAATAATCATAGTCATTTTCGCCGCAGCGGTAGTGTTCCTCATTGTCCGGGCAATAATAAAAAAGAACAGAAAATGAAAGAGGATTTCGACTTGCACCGTCTGTTGCTGCGCAAAGACCGTCCTCTGCCCAAGGCGGGCTGCAGCTGGGCTTTTTATATTGTCCTGTTGCTGCTGATAGCTTTCATAATAGTGATGTACCTTAAATACAACTCTTAGTTTAAACCGATATTCCAGATAGTTAAAATCGAAGATTTTTCTTTAACCCTTAACCATTCACCAAGTGGACCTTCGAGACCAATTCCCAATACTGAACCAGAACGTATACGGTAAACCGCTCGTGTACTTCGACAATGCCGCGACGACTCAAAAACCTCGTTGTGTTGTCGACACTCTCGTCAATTACTATAACACCCTCAACAGCAACATACACCGCGGCGCACATTACCTCGCGGCGCAGGCCACCGACCTCTACGAGCAGACACGACGCGAGGTTCAGGCTTTCATCAACGCCCGGCATAACCACGAGATTGTCTTCACCCGGGGAACCACTGAGAGCATCAACCTTGTGGCAAGCAGCTTCTCGCAGCGCTTTCTCAACAACGGCGACGAAGTGATAGTCTCCGCCATGGAACACCACAGCAACATTGTCCCCTGGCAGCTGGCATGCGAGCATCACGGCGCGCGCCTGCGCGTCATACCCTTCAGCGACGAAGGGGTGCTCGACCTTGACGCACTGCGCTCCCTCATCAGCGACCGCACACGCATCATTGCCGTAAACCATGTCAGCAACACACTCGGCACCGTCAATCCAATCTCCGAAATAGTGCGCATAGCCCACAGCCACAATATACCCGTCCTCGTCGACGGAGCGCAGTCCATCTCCCACATGGCGGTGGACGTGCAAGCCCTTGGCTGCGACTTCTACTGTTTCTCAGGCCACAAAATGTACGGCCCCATGGGTGTCGGTGTCATGTACGGCCGCGAAGAGCTGCTGGAGCAAATGCCACCATACCAGGGAGGCGGAGAGATGATTAAGGATGTCACCTTTGAACGAACCACCTATAACGAGCTGCCTTTCAAATTCGAGGCGGGAACTCCCTCTGTCGGCGACGTGCTTGGACTGGGCGAGGCCATACGTTTCATGCAGCGCACAGGAATAACCAGTATCGCCGCACACGAAAAAGAGCTTACAGAATACGCCACAGCACAACTGCATCAAATTGATGGAATACGCATATTCGGAACCGCTCCCGAGAAGACATCGGTAATATCGTTCCTTATCGGCAACGCTCATCCCTACGACACAGGTACCCTGCTCGACAAACTCGGCATCGCCGTACGTACTGGACACCACTGCACCCAGCCTATCATGGACCGCTACGGCATACCTGGCACCGTGCGAGCCAGCTTCGCCGTTTACAACACACGAGAGGAGATAGACATATTTGTGGCCGCCCTGCAGCGCATAGCGCCAATGCTTACATAATACAATCGCAAAATGCTTAAAAGCCTCCATATAGAGAACTACGCGCTAATCAGACTCACCGACATCTGTTTCGACAACGGATTCGTTGCCATCACCGGCGAAACCGGCGCCGGCAAATCGATACTGCTCGGAGCTCTCTCTCTTTTGCTTGGACAACGGGCCGACACAAAGGTCCTCTCCGACCCTGAGAAGAAATGCATCGTTGAAGCACAGTTCGACATCAAAGGTATCGACTTGCGACAACTCTTCACCGAGGCCGATGTCGACTACAACGACGACGGAACTCTCATCATTCGCCGCGAGATTCTGCCTTCCGCCAAATCGCGCGCATTCGTCAACGACACACCTGTACCGCTCCCTTTCCTTCGCCAACTCGGCGACGCCATTGTTGACATCCACTCGCAGCATGCCACCCTGCTTCTGGCCGACAACAACTTCCAAACCTGCCTGCTCGACAGCATAGGAGGCAACAGTAATACCGTCGCCGACTACAAACGGTGCCACTCTGCCTACACCGGCCTCAAACAACAACTCGAACAACTGACCTCGGAAGAGCAACAAAACCGCAAAGACTACGACTACAACAAGTTTCTCTTCGATGAATTGGAACAAGCCGGACTCTCAGCGGACGAGCAAGAGGCTCTTGAACAAGAATCCGCCCTGCTCTCAAACGCCGAAGGTATAAAACAGACTCTTTCACAAATAACAGAGATCTGCGACGGCGACGGCGACAGCACATTGTCACGCCTCAACGCCTGCAAGACCATGCTGGCAAAACTTCCTACCGTTAACACTCAGCTCTCTACTCTCAACGAACGCCTTGAATCGTCACTCATAGAACTGCGCGACATCGTATCGTCTATCGAAACGCTGAACGACGATATCACTTATTCGCCGGAAAGGCAGCAGCAAGTTGACGAACGGCTCGACCTCATATACCGACTGGAAAAGAAACACGGCGTGGACAGCATATCGCAACTCCTCGACATACAGCATGACCTCGACGAACGGCTGTCGAATATCGACATCGCGGACCAACGCATCCACCAGATCATGGAAGCGGTAGACAAGGCCTTCGGCGAACTGCAGCGGAAAGCCGACATACTTACAACGCAACGCAAAAAGGCGGCAAAGCAACTCATAAGCGAGATAGCGCCCCTGCTCGCCGACCTGGGCATGCCCGACGCATCATTGCAAGCCTCTGTCGAAGTGACACCCAACTATGGTCCCCTCGGCAACAACAGGGTCACACTGCTCTTCAACGCCAACAAGGTTGGTCAAATGCGGGAACTCTCCAAAGTGGCGTCAGGCGGCGAGATGTCGAGACTGATGCTGGCAATAAAAGCTCTCACGGCACGCGCCGTACTGCTGCCGACAATAATATTCGACGAGATAGACACCGGCATATCTGGCGATATCTCCGTCAAAGTGGGTGCCATTATGCAGCGGATGGCCGAGAATATGCAGGTCATAGCCATAACCCATCTGCCACAGATAGCCGCCCGCAGCGCCCAGCATCTGAAAGTATACAAAGACGACAGCGACGGGCGTACCACATCCAATATACAGCAACTCGACAGCGACGGACGGCTCCGCGAGATTGCCACTATGCTCTCTTCCGACCCTCCATCTAAAGCGGCTCTCCAAACCGCCAAAGAACTAATGTGCCCTAATTGTTAACCTTACCACCTTGAAACGGCTTGTACTATACATACTCCTCCTTGTCAGACTTGTGGCTACGGCTCAAACCGACAGCTCGCTCTTCGGAGGCGTTTTCCGTGTACATAGCAAAAACTACACCGCTCTCCCTGTCCGCCTGCCTCTCTCGCTCTCTGGTGGCTTTGCCGAGATACGTTCGAACCATTTCCATTCCGGACTCGACATCCGCACCGGCGGCAAAGAGGGCGAACGTATATACGCTCCCGCCGACGGCTATGTCAGCCGCATCAATATCTCCGCCTGGGGAGGTGGCAAGGTGCTATACATAACCCATCCCGACGGCTACCGCACCGTCTATATGCACCTCAGCCAGTTCTGCGGAGAGATTGGACGTTTCGTCCACGACTACCAATACAGCCACCACCTCTTCGCCTTCGATATCGACCTTCCAAAGGACTCTATCCGCGTCACCAAAGGACAGCTCATAGCCCTCAGCGGCAACACAGGAGGCTCCGCGGGACCGCACCTCCACTACGAGATACGCCTGGCCGAAAACGACCAGACCATCAATCCTCTCCTTTTCGGCATTCCCTACAACGACCCAATAGCTCCTACCATTGCAGGTATCAAACTATACCCGTCAGATGTCAGCACCACCATCAACGGATCTCATAACGAACTGAAAATTTACCCCAAAGGGAAAAACGCAAAAATAAGCGACACAATAGAAATAAGCGGACGTTTCTATACTGGCATCTATACCTATGACCAGATGGAACCTGGCTCCAGCTCCAAAAATGGAGTCTTCCGCATAGAGCTATACGTCGACGGAACTCTCTTCCACCGCTACCAAGTCCCGACATTCATGTTCGAGGAGACTCGGGCCATCAACGCCATTATCGACTATCCCCATTACCAACGCTCGCGCGAGTACTACATACTCTCACGCCATCTGCGTGGAGACCGCAACAACTTCAGCATAGCCCTGCGCGACAACGGACATATCTTTCTCCGCGACGGCAAAGTCCACCGCCTCGAATACCGCGTCAGCGACCACAAAGGCAACATCAGCCGATACTCTTTTTATGTAAGGACGCTTCCTCTCCCCTCCGACGACACACTCTCCGAGCCCTCAATTCTTCAGGGCGACACGGAGCCCGTCACCTATTTCAAGCAGTTCCGCCTTCAACGTCCCTCGTTCAGCGTCAGCATCAAGTCTTACACCGTCTATGACAACGACCTCCTCATCTACCGCTCAACTCCCGACCCCGCTGGACTCTCTCGCCAACACCACATAACGCTCAAACGCCATCCACTGCCTCCCCACCAGTCTTTCGACCTCGCCATCACTATTCCTGAATCCATACCTTCGTCCCTGCTCGACAAACTCACTCTGGTCTGCATCAACGGCAAGAGTGTCAGCGCTTTGTCCACAAGCCGCGACGGAGACCATCTCCGAGCCTCATCGCGTTCTTTCGGCGCCTTCGCCATCAGGCTCGACACAGTGGCTCCCACTGTGCGTCCAGTCAACTTCGCCGAAGGCAAAGCTCTTAAAGGCTCACGCATCACCGTCAAAATCGCCGACAACCTGACAGGCATAGTCAGTTACAGCTGCCATATAAACGGACAATGGCAACTTGCCGAGCACGACGGCAAAAGCGCCACTCTCAACGTCGACGCCTCTCATCTCCGCAATGGACGCAACAACGTCACTTTCCGCATCACCGACGCGGTGGGCAACAGCATCGAACAGACTTGGACAATACTCAAAAACTGACCTCACATGCGGATATATCTTATAGGCTACAGTTTTAGCGGCAAGACCACCATGGGGCGACAACTCGCCAACCTGCTGCATTACGACTTCTTCGATACAGACAAAGCCATTGAACTCAAACTTCACACCACCATACCGCTCCTTTTCGAACGTTACGGCGAAGAAGCCTTCCGCATCATCGAAAGCAACATACTGCGAACCACCGCTGAGCGCGACAATATTGTTGTCTCCACCGGAGGTGGCACCGCTTGCAGCGACGACAACCTCCGCTTCATCCTCGATAATGGTATCGCCGTATATCTACACATGGACCTTGAAGGCACCCTTCGCCGCGTCGCGGCAAGCCGCAAAAAACGGCCTCTCCTTGAAGGTATGACTCCCGACCAACGACGCCTGTATATCAGCCAAACACTAGACCAACGACACCCATACTACAGTCAAGCTCATATCACTGTCGACGGCGCAACCGTCACTCCACAGCAAATACTTGAAAAGATAGAGAACTTGAAAGTCGACAACGGCAACCTCGCCTTAAAGAATAAAAAGCACAATGAAAAAGAATAATAATATGAAAGCAAACTGTTTATTCCTAACCTTCATAATCACAGCTTGTGTGCTCTTTTCAGCATGTAAAAGCAACGAGAACAACAATACCTTCAGCGCTGTGATAGCCAGCTACAATGAAGAAAAAGACTATATGAGCGGTCGGGATATATTCTGGTCTGAAGGCGACATGGTGAAAATAAACAACGGTAGTTATGCGATAGCTTTGGACGAGTCAGACCGCAACAGAGCCACCATTTATGCCGAAGGGGTGACAGCATATAACGGTTCCTATTATGCCGCCTACCCTGCCGGAATGGCCGAAATAGCTGTTGACGGGACAATGACATTCAACATTCCCGCCAAACAGGCCTATTCAAAGGACGGCTCGGGACGACAGGTGGCGCGCAACATTATGGCTGCCAAAACCGATGGCAGTCAGTTTGAGTTCTCGCCTCTTGGCGCGATGCTGCATTTCTCTGTCTCCTCCTCTTCTGCTGACGCCCGTCTGTGCGCCATCGAAGTCACCGCCGACAAACCTGTATGCGGCGCGATGACCGCCACTGTCAGCGGCTCGGTATGGACAGTGACTCCTCCCGCCGCTGGCGACAACCTGAAGCGTGCCCTTGTATTCACCACTCCGGAAAGCATAAATGCTGTTGCCAAGGATTTCTACCTCGCGGTAATGCCATTTGACAACGCCTCCTCTTTCACTCTGCGCCTCGTTTTCGAAACCGCGTCGGGAGTCGTCAAAGTGTACGACAAGACAAAGTCAGGAGGATCAATCAGCTTGGAGAAAGGCCGCATGTATCTTTTCAATACTGAGTTCGACGGTACAGATGTTACTGTCGCCGGCGCTACGATACATGCCAACACCATGGACGGCACGGCCTCCCATCCTTACGAGATATACTCGCAGCGCAGCTGGGAATATGCCATGAGCTCATACGCCGGGACAGGAAGCAACCATATAGAACTTGGTGGCGACATAGAGGTGTCGGCAAGCACCAATGTGTTCAAAGCCTCTCTCGACGGCAAAGGTCACACCATAACCCTCACCACCGACAATATTTCGTTGTTCAAACAAATCAACAATGGCACAGTGCAGAACCTCACCATCGATGCAGAGAATGCGTTTACACTTCCTTCACCAATTGCCGGAGACACTCCTTTTGGTGTCCTTGCGTGCCAAGTAACGGGAACGTCGAACGTTGTTTCCAACTGTAAAAACAAAGTGGACGTTACATATTATGTTAACGACCGGACTGGCTGCCATATAGGAGGTCTGCTGGGCTCTGTAAACTATGTCTCTATATCCAATTGCATAAACGAAGGCAACGTTATTTCCGATGCCACAAGTATTGGCGGTATAGCAGGAGAATTGTCAAATACTATTAGTTTCACTAACAATACAAATAGTGGCCAAGTTACTTTCAGAACAGTTTCAAATTCTACACAAATCATAAAAATAGGAGGCTTGGCAGGCAATATATTAGGGAATATTATCGTTTCCAATTGCACAAACGACGGCAATATCCTGCTCGATGGCACAACAACAGGAATCATATATTGCGGGGGAATAGCTGGACAATCTAATTCCAACTACAACAATTGCGGCAACTATAGTATATTGCTTTGCAACAACAATAACTCAAATCAAAAAATTGTTGGCGGTCTCATTGGATATCATAATAGCGGACCAAGTGAGCGAAATATGGTAAACTGCTTCAACGAAGGCACAATTGATGCAGTCAATGATGTCAACATTATGTTTGTCGGAGGATTGGTAGGCGATGAACAATACTTAAACATAAAGAACAGTTATGCATTCTGCAACCTTAAAGGTAATAATGTCGCTGGACTGGTATATGGAAGAAGTCTGTTTATGAACTCAGACATAATAAATTGTTACTATTACGGGGATATCTCAGCAACCGACAACATATATGGTCTCACAGGAAGGTATTCTGTCTATGGCGACTCTTACAAATACACCATAACCCACTGTTTTTACAAAGATGGCTACACAATGAGATATGGTAGTAACGGGAACGATTCAGGCAACGGTACTATAAATACCACAGACCCGTTGACGCTGACCAACGGCAACAGCTTACAATCCACATTAAATGCTGGAACGGCGGGAGATGGTGCGAGAGAATGGACAATCAGCGGCGGTCACGTGGTGCTGGCGGCGGAGTAGCGGACTTACGCTTGGCATGACGGTTTTTCGCCATCTTTTCCTGCATCTCACGGTATTGCTCAGGGGTTAACACCTCGT
>JAEEGL010051285.1_pt1 | contig 10474 bp, 5 predicted proteins | sample 9134231 | NCBI WGS metagenome assembly JAEEGL01 (sample SAMN16246548, study PRJNA631951) | gut metagenome | biome: gut microbiome; feature: rumen; material: fiber-attached | host: Bos | place: Iran: Karaj | collected 2018-10 | reverse complement strand
TCTCGCTTGTAAAAGTTATAATCGTAGAATCAAACAGAGTAACAATATCTGTAGGTTCGCCGCTGGCAACACGCTTACTTATCATTCTGTCAATCTTCTGCTTGACAACATTCTCGTAATCATCATTGACGGTCAAAGATATACTACTGTCTGTAGCTGTGTCAGTATCATCAGAATAATTTGTAATCGTAATAGATCCTGTCCAACTTCCAGAAGAATAACTTGATGAATCAATCACGACTTTGTACCTGCTATCAATAATTGTTTTGACAGCAGACATAACCGCACTATCGGCAGTAGTTTGTGAACAGGTGTCTAAGTTTTGAACAGAGACCGTATTAAACGCAGTATGATTCAATTTTGCTATTTCGATCTGGGCATTGGTTGAAGTTGTTTGTACCGTAGGCATTAACCCGCTTTTCAAGTACAAATAAAAATCTATCACGTTATACTCTGCTTGCATCAGTTGCGGAAAGCCAACGATAGGATATGTGATTTGTGTGTAATCGGTGGAGTAAACACTATACTTTGTAATAAGCGTATTATAATCTGATAACTGACTACTGCTGATATTCGCCTGATATTCGTTCTGATAATACGCATACGAAGTATCATACTGGGTCAGTTTGTTGACAAGCGCTGTAGACATATCTTCCTTTTGTTGATCTGATATATACCACAGGTACAGCGATCCATTAGCGTTCGCATTTGCTATAGTTGCTGTCATGAGATCGTCACCGGCACTCATTTTGAAGCAATTCTTCACGGAACCATTATCAGTTGTAAAAGTAATCTCGTCAGTTAGATTTTCTGTATTGATAAAAATGCCGGTGTCATTGCCATACCCTTTTGTAATGTTAGGACTACCGCAGTTTGTACATGTACTGATATACTCTCCGCGCTCATGACATTCATAACAATAAGACTCCAAGTCGTAAACAGAAACTTTTCGCACCAAATTCCACGAAGAATCAAAACCGCAATCAATAACAAACAGACAGTTGATTTCTTCTGCGATTTCGTTAAAGCAATCCATGATGGACTTTCCGTCAAAAGTAAATGTTCTCTGAATGTTAGCGATACTGGAATCCACATGGTCAATAGTGTAATGCGGCACCTTCTCCATAATACGATGGAGCAAGGAGGCACTATGATTTTCATTATTGTATAAAACCGTTGGAACGTAATCGTCTCTGGCTATATCATTTTCTGTATTGATCTCTGTCGTATAAATATTGATTTGGGACAGTTCTGCCTCTCCAAGAGATTTGGCTGTCACATTTTTGTATATACCTTCGCCTTCAATGGTCTCAACATAGATCTCAAAGCACATGTTCCAGTCTTTGACCCACAGCAATTTGAAGTCTTCAATCTTATCCCATAATGAGTAACGGTCTTTATAATCCTCCTTATACGCCACGAACTGAACCTCGCAAGGCTCATTAAGGCAGTCTTTGATCTTGAGAGAGTGCGTCTTGATTTGGCCTAATCTACTCCCACTCTTTGTAAGGAGAACAAAGGTAGGCTGAATGACATTGTGCATAAGATCAAAGTTGATTTTTACAGCCACACTGTATGCACCCCCTTATAACAATTTGACAACAGGCAAGTATGAAACCGTAATGAACGCCGGTAAGCTGCAAGTAATATGGTTCACCTTGCTGTTAAGCGTATTTCCTATACTAAAGAATTGCCAGTTAAAGCAATTATATATATCATGCGACTGAAGATTTGAAGTTATAATTTGTTCGTCCCCTCTAATCGTAATCACTTCGCCATTAGAACAATTTGAAATCGTCATCGTACATCCTGTCAGAGCGTTATGCAAAGAAAGACTTCCGGCCGCGTTGCAAGTAATAACCAAATCGGGATATTGATACCCTATCTCTTCCGATTCGTCATAGAATACTTTGAACGCTTCGTTGGAAACGTCGCTTGATGAAAACATAAGCGTCTGATCATCAGCATCATCTCTGTACCCAAAAGGCTTATCCGTTTCCATGGTCAGACGGAGACCATACGTCTTATCTTCGATAACAATTTTCTCTATGTTGAACGAGGCATTCAAACAGCACCTTCTGTTCCCCTCATAAATAAAACTGAACTTTCTGAATTCTCTTCGGTTGAGCCACCTCATCATCTGCAATAACTCAGTATCTGTCACAACCATTTCATTCTGTCCATCACCTTTATCAAAGATTTCCGGGTCTTTGCAAATATCAAACGTAGCCTGAACGCACTCCTCATACTTCGTGTTAATTAGTACACCTTTTTCCCCACTATAATTTGAGACTTTCGTAAAAGTGATTTTGGAGCCTGCATCAATAATTTGAACACCGTCTGCATATTCGAATTCACAAACAACAAAATGATGGTCGCTGAGCAAATATCCGTCATATTCAAAATCAGAAGCGTTCATTTATATCGCCCCCTTATGTAATGGAATTGAATTGCTCATAGTATTTTCTTTGAGCTTCTTTCATGTCATAAATTAGTTTTTCATATCTCTGCTTTAGCTCCTCAACTTCATCAAGCGCATCAAAATACGTCTGCGAAATGCTTTCGTACTCCCGGTTCAATAATTCGTAATTCTGTTTTGTCCTTTCGTTTTCGCCTTCAAGGCTTTTCTGGGTTGCAAGCAGTGCCTTGTTCTGATACTTGAGGGACTTTACCTCATCTTTTAATGTTTCAATTTGCCTACGCAAATATCTCTCGACAATTTTTGACAAGTCAAAACCTCCAACAATATAATTATGGGGCAGAACTACTCTGCCCCACTTCTTTTTTACCATGTGTATCTGTGTTTTGATAATGAGCTTTGTCCGCTCAATCTTCCAACCGTCATATCTTGAACCATGCTTTCAAACTTTCTGTCCTGCTGAAGCTTTGTAACAAAATCGTTATAGTCGTCAACGTGATCAATAGAGATTTCAATATGGTTCTCAACATGAGTTGGCAACTCTCTGCTGCCCTTGAAGTAATCAGCAAACCTGTCAGACAGCTCGCGTATATTTTGCAGCGACATTTCCTTAAACATTGTATAGCTATCCGCCTTAACAATAGGCAGTGCAGACAACGAGCTCATCTGCTCTACAAGCCTTGAAATATTTCTGGTATCCTCTGCGTCCAGGAACGCCTCCGGGTTAGACGGAGTTCCATCGACCTGAGCAAGACCGGTGTATTTTACAAGACCGCCGTTCTTGTACCTCTTAATATCATAGGCTGACAAGTCTGTGATACCATAGTATCTGCCCTTCCAATCAGCACCAGCTATATATCCGTCTTTCCAAATTTTGTTTACAATCGTCTGTATCGTATCATAGTCAAACCCTTTAGCCAAAAGATTCTTCTTGCGGATATCGCCAGCTCCCCATCCATAATTACCATTGATAATAGCAAGCGCAACGCCATACATTTCTTTCATGCTTCTATTAGAAGCAGATGTTGAAGTCGTTGTAACCTTACCGCTGGAACTGACAGACGTACTTGACGACTTTGTAACGGCGGACGTTTTTGAGCTATTCACAGAAGTGTTATTGCTTATGCCAGTCGAACCGCCGCGAGAAGACTGGGCTACATTAACAGAGCCGCCACCGGAACTTGTCCCCGAACCGCTTGACGTTTTTGTTGTATACGAAGCGGCAGCGCCCGTTTGACCATTCGGAACGGTTCCGTCAACCAACCTCGAAACATAATATTCAATAGACTTTAGTACGGAATTGACGTTTGTAAGACCGCTTAAGAAGTTAGCGTTGTAATCAGAAGTGACTTTATTCTGCCCGCTCCAAATATCAGTAATATACTTCGACAGACTATACCCCACATCATTTGCTGCCGATTTAATAGTGGCGTTTATTTCTGACGAGCTGCCGTTTACCACATCTACCATATCGGCAAAGAGTTTGTCGATGTTGTCAAGCCTATCATTCAGAATCTTTTCGTAATCTTCATACAGATCATCAAGCAACTCTTTTGTGTCGCTGATGAATTTATCATACTCCGTTTCTTCAAGATCTTGTTCTGCCTCTTTGAGTGAAACCTGCAACTGCTGGATCTTGGTTCGTGTTTCTTCTGATGCATCGTTTTCATAAGCGGCAATCTGCTTCCGAATCTTGGCAATATTTTCCGTCTTTTCGCTAATGTTTTTCTGATACTCATAGAGGTTCTTGGCTTGATCGAGAGACTTTGTATATTCTTCAATCAGCTTTTTCAGAGAGCTTAACTGCAAGTCGATTCCGTTCTTAACGAGATCAACAATAGCTGTCTTCTCCTTTTGAGCTGAGGTAATTGACTGCTGTTGCAGCTTCAGAAGCTCTTCCCTTCGTTTGAGAATCTCCGTGTTATTAGGATCGTTTGCGAGCTGACGATTCACCTTTATGATTTCAGCAGCATACAAATCTGCCTGTGCCATATATACGTCATAGTTTTGCACGTGCAGCCCCATCGAAGCTCTGCCCTTCGACGTGATATTACCCGAGTCACTGAACAGCTTTGAGTTGCTCATCAAATCAATCAGAAAGTCGGCCTCACCATTGATTTGAGAAATCCTTTCAAGCAGGAAGTCAAAGTATCCCCACTCAATTTCTCTTATGGTCTTGCTATATTCCAGAAGAGTAAGCCGCCCTTCAGCGATAGACTCATTTACGCTATCAATAGCATCGCGCATGGTATACCACTGTTCGCTGCCAGCCTGAACATTGCCTGATAACATTGCTTTTGTGAGTTGTTCTTGTAATGCTGTAGCCTCTCGCTCCATTGCCTTGATGTTTTGCGTTTCGTTCTGCGTAAGCGCTTCATAATATTTCTTACTCGACAATCTGCCACGAAGCTCAAGCTCTTTATTTTTGTTCTCGTATGTCTTTGCGGTTTTCTCAAATGCGCTCAGTTGATGTTCGTAGCTCTTCTGAATATCATTAAACTGTTCGACTGATAATTCATGGACATTCTTTTTAAGGTCGATGATGTCAGCTTCGCCCTTTTCGATGACGCCAGTCCATTCATACCAAGTATCGCTGTATTTCTCAATATCGCCATTATTGACAGCGGTATTGAGTCGTTTACGCAGTTTGTCAACCATCTGCGAAGTATATGAAATCTGACTATTGTACTCTCTGGTAAGACCGGCATAGTCTTTCTTAGCGTTACGGGTATCATCACCGGCAAACGCATTGATCTTTGACACTGCATTTTGAGAAGAGTTTATCTTGTTTTCAAAGTCACTTTGAATTACTTTGAGTTCTTCGTTTGCAAGGTCACGTACACTCTTTTGGAGATTTCGGACAGACAAATCGCACTTGTCAATCTTGTCTCTCCATTCATACCAAACATCATCGCCCTCTTTGACAAGCCTCCAAGATATCAAGCTGTTTAAAGTTGCCCGCAAGTTAGACGCTTCGTTCTGAGTTTCGGCTATCTGCTTTTTATAACTCTTTCTGATTTCATCAAAGTTTTTCGACCGATACAGATTGCTCGTATCAAGAGAATTGTAGTAGTCTGCGCTACTTGCTGCATACTGAATACGGTTATTGAAATACTTTTCAATGTTAGACAGCATTTGTTCTCCGTACTCTTTTTCTTGCTTCTTTAGATCTTCTACGGCATCAGCGCAAGACATTGCCGCATCATAGTATTCCTTATACTTATTGATTGCCTCTTGCAGATTAGCATCTTGAATCTGGTCGATTTGCATACTGCCATTGCGCACTTGCCACTTGTAATAATCGTCAAGCTGAACCCCATTAGCGTATGACATATATTTGTTATAAGCTTCTTGATTTGCCTGAGCCTCGTTCATCAGGCTGCTAATGGCTTTGGATAACTGATTATTCTTTCCGGTAAACGAAATATAGTCTGCAACCTTAGCGAAGGTTTGTTTTGTATCGTTGGCAAGCTTCTTTAGTCTGCGTTCGATCCAGTCAAAGAACTGTTTTGTAGCTGATGTTGACGAACCGTTCTTTTCGTTCCCGCTTGAATACTGGTTAATGTCAAATGTTGACAGAGAGTTCGCGACTGTATTCGCAATCGAGCTAAACGAGGATGATAATGTTGATTGCCATTCCATGCCAAACGCAGACGACAATTTGTCGCTTAATATATCTGGCATTTCATCATTAAGAAATTTTTCATAATCAGCAAGCGTCCACCCGATAGATTCTAACTCAGACATTGCAGATCTTACATTTTCATTTGCAAACGACGCAGCCAGACCACCCAAACTGCCATCTCCCCAGAGATTAAGTTTAATCCTACCTGATTCTGCGTCGTAAGATGTGTATTTCCTTAACGATTGTTCTACATCTTTAAAGATACGTGTTTTTCTAAAGTTATAGAAAATGTCTTTCTTGGCTTCCATTACACTACTATAGTTTGCCAAGTCGGTCAAATAAATAGTCTTGAAATCATTGATTAACTTCTTCTGCTTTGAAAGCTGTTCGGCAACAGACTTATCAAACTTATAAGCCTTATCATCAAGCGTGCTATTCCAATTTGACAAATCAATATTGTATTGTTTCTCAAAGGCTTTTATCTGATCTTCGACGGCAGTTACCGAGTTGCCCAAATAGTTGTCGAGTAGAGCTCTTGCTGAATCATTGTAGTACGCCTGCTGACTTTTTAGCATACTATCTATCGCTTTTGTATACTCCTCAACGTTGTTATTTCTTACACTATCCCATAACTGCTTATACTTTTCGTCACCCAAAATACTATTGACGCTCTCTTGGCTCAGCTTCCCGTTCGAAGTAATTTCGTTACGCATCGAGACCAAAGATTTGAGAAGACTGTATGAATTAGACAAATCTTTTTGCAGCTTCTCCTGAGAAGCCGAAACACCGTAAAAACCTGTTTTCAGTTCAACCAGATATTCTATAAATGTATTATAAGAGCCAAGCTCTTCTTCGCCAAGCGCAGTAATCTTTACTTCAGACAGCTTGCCCAACAAACTGTCAATATCTTTGTCTGCAAGCTGTCGAATGCCAGCACCTACGTCTTCTATATATTGCAAAGAAGAAAAATCATAGTCTTTATCTGTAATTAGCTTAAGTTTATCTTCGAGCGTAAACTCCCCACTCAAGACTTTATCGTAAGCAGTTTTCAGAGTTGAAATCTTTTTAGTCAACGCATCAAATTCGGTTGAATATTTTTTGACCGAGAATTTATCCGCATTATCCTTTGTCTCTTTTTGAACATACCCAAGCTCATTAAGTACTTCTAAAAGGCTTTCAAAAGAGATTCCAAGTTCATCCGCGGATTTTTCTATGTAACGAAAAACATCAGAGATAGAATTGCCATTAGAATTAGTAACAGCATTTACAAGAGCATTAGCCATTCCTCCAGACGGATTAATTGCGTAACCTGTGGCAATCTTGTTCTTGTAATCAATTATATCTTCAAAAGAAAATTGTTTGCCAGCAAGAAGACTTACGGTTTTTTGTAGTGTGTCATCAGCGGTATCAGAAATTGCTTTCTGCGCAATATTCTGTAGCGGAGAAAATACGCCTCCAGCAAGAGAGGAGAGAGCTTGCTTGTCTAACTGCGGATCCTTCATCCAATTACGGACTGTGTCATCAGCGGTATCCCAAAGTACTGTCTGCACAATATTCTGTGGCGGAGAAGATACGCCTCCAGCAAGAGAGGAGAGAGCTTGCTTGTCTAACTGCGGATCCAATCGCAAACGAACCTTATATCTTAAATCATAGTCCTTATTCTTTTGCTCAAACTCACTCTGCACATCCTTCATCCAATTACGGACTGTGCTCTTTGAAACATTGCCAAGATCAGACTTGACGCCGCTAATAAGAGCATTATAAGATTCCTTTACCTTTGAATAAGCGTCATCTACTGTTTCTTGGCTATCTGAAATAACTGCATCATTAAAGAGGTCAATATTATCCAGATATTCTTTATAAAGAATCGACAACTCTTTGTTGTCCAACACAGCATTCTCCGATGCGGTAGCCAAGACCTTTTTGTGATTCTCGTAGTCTCCCGAATCATCTTTTCCGCGAGTGATATATTTTTTTGCCTCGGACACACCTTGCAAGACTTTTTGCAGGCGTGCGATTTCTTCTTCGCTATAACTGCCATCCTTAATTTCTTTTTGAAGCAAATCATAAATATCATCGTATACAGCGAGCACTTCGTCCCTTGTTCCGTGAACATTGAAATTGACAGAAGGATTAGAAAACAAGACGCCCTGCTTACTTGTGTTGGAAGCGGACACAACACTCATACTATCATTATGGGCTGCCCAAAATTCCATCAATAACTTATCTACTTTATCGTTAGCATTTCCACCAAACGACTCTTTAAGGTCGATATAATAATCTCCCTTTTCAGAGAAGAATTTTTGAGCCGCCGCAATATCATCCTGACTTTCACGCAACCACTGATCCGCCTTCGCTCTCTTTAATTCTTCGAGCGCGTCAGCCTGTCCGCGAATTGCATCCGTTATTTTGTCTATCGCTGTTTTTTCGTCGCCGTACTTTTCGATGAGCTCGTCTTGAATCGAGAGTAACTCTTTTCGTTTTTCTCTCGCTTCATCTTCAGATAAATTTCCATCATCTAACGCATCACGAATTGCTATTATTTTGTCACGGTACTCGTCCAAACTTTTAAAAGACTCGCTTAATTCATCCGCAGACTCTGCTGCTTTTTTTACCCTCTCCGCAGCCTTTTGAGACTCTTGTCCCCATTCTTTGAATTTTGTAATTGCAAAAGAAATGAGCGCCGAAACAGCTAAAGAAATAGCGCCGTTTAACGCCATTGTCGCTACGCGCAGCCCAATCGTCTTCGCAGTTGCACCAGCCAAACGAAGAATGTAACCACCCATACTTGCCTTGCCGCTTTCTGTGGTCTTAAGGTACTTACCCAATACAGTATTTCCCGCTAAAACACCATCTGCAAATTCCTGGTGGTTGGAAGTACATTCTTCTAAACCCGTATTATACGTTTTGATAAGAGAGCTAACATTTCTAAACGATTTGTCTCCAGCCGCAAGGGCAAGCTGTTTCTGCTCTTCTTGTACAACAAAGCCTCTGACACCTTTTTCTGCAAATTCGGTTGACACTGCATAATCTCGAATTTCGCTTGAAACTTTCGGAAAGGAATCACGAAGAACTTGCAGCCTCGTCTCTTTTGTCATTTCAACACCGGATTCGCCAAGTTTATCAAAGGCTTTTTTGATATCTCCAAGCTCTTCTTTTGACTTTTCAAGATCGTTGAGAAACGTCGGGTCAAACTTAAACGGCTCAACTTCTCCACCAAATGGAGTTGCAATACCACTTCCTGTCGATTTGAATATCAAACTATTAATTGTGTGAAATATGCTTGACTATTTTACACAATGTGGTAAACTATAAATATAAGAAATAGAAAGGTGGTAGTTATCCGTGCCGTCAGATACACCGAAGAGCCAATACGACTGGAAATCATGGTATTGTCCAATATGCGGAATGATCTCTGGGCAAAAACGGGGAAAATATGTTTGCTGGAAATGCAAGAATTATACCATTGCAACAGAATCAAAACATTACAAATCCTATTATAAAGAGATTGCCAAGGAGAAATACGGAGATGAGGATAAGTGGGATATCGTTCTCACAGAACTCGAAATCTCAAAAAACCCTCAATACAACCCTAACACAACCGAACACAACGCCATTGAAGAATACGAAGAAGAACGTCGTCGAGTTAGGCAAGAAGTCCTCGCAGACGAACAAAGAAGGGAAGAAGAGCGCAGAAGGCAAGCCGAAGCCAACATTCCCCGATGCCCCACCTGCGGCTCAACCGACCTCGAAAAAATCTCAGACCTCAAAAAAGCTACTCACTGGTTGGCTTTCGGATTGTTGAGCAAAACTGCAAGATCGCAGTTCAGGTGTAAGAAGTGCGGGTATAAGTGGTGAGTATTTATAATGTATCCGCCCAATAACCCCGCGCCATGCCGAATTGAAGAAACCATGGTAAAATAAACTCCGAATAGAAATACTCCAATGAAGTGAAACGGAGTCCAATGAACTCCAACGAACTTCAATTGGAGTTCATTGGAGGTAATTGCATGGATAAAGTAGCAATGGTCAAAAAGGAAATGCAACTGCAAAACTGGTCGGAAACAGAGCTTTCAAGGCAAGAATCGGGTCTTACAGTAACACAGTGGTGCAGACAGGAAAGGATCAGCACAAGCGCATATTATTATCGTTTGCGCAAGATCAGAGAAAACCTGTGTAAGCAGATACCTGTACCAGTTACTGAAATCAAGGAGAATACAGAAACAGAGCATGCGGAAATCAGAATCGTATCAGGAGATCTGAAAGTTGAGATATCATCAGATGTTACATCGGAAAAGATCGCAGCAATAATCGGTGCATTGAAATGCTGACGGAAATACTGATCGGGGCAACCGTGTATATCGTAACCGGATATACGGATATGCGAAAAGGAATAGACGGTCTTGCACAGATCGTAGAAGGTACTATCG
>JAEEGL017243347.1_pt1 | contig 10475 bp, 9 predicted proteins | sample 9134231 | NCBI WGS metagenome assembly JAEEGL01 (sample SAMN16246548, study PRJNA631951) | gut metagenome | biome: gut microbiome; feature: rumen; material: fiber-attached | host: Bos | place: Iran: Karaj | collected 2018-10 | reverse complement strand
ATGCTTCCGGGCTTCCCATGTAGGTGATGACCGAACGGTTATGTGTCTCGTCGGATGAGTAGTTCAGCAGTGTGCAGCCAGGTGTTGTTCTGATCTGGTCTACGCATGCTTCGATAATCTCTGTATTTCTTCCTTCGCTGATGTTTGGTACGCTTTCAATAATTTTTGCCATGTTTACAGTTCCTCCTCAATCTGTGCATAAAGTCTTCTAGCAATTGCTTCGTATTTTTCCATGATTTCCTTGCCGGTTGCTTCGCATTCTGCTGCAAAAGCTTCGTCCTTGACGCCTGGCAGGTTGATCTTGACGTTCAGCCATGCACCCTTGATGCATGCCATGAAGTTCAGAACGGCTACGCCCAGGTCGCTGGCACAGTTGGTGTTAAAGTGACCATAGAGTCTCTCCGCAAGATCCAGGCCCTTGGCGCCCATCTTCATGACGCCGTACGGAACCTTGGTTGCTTCCAGTGTGCCGTCTGCGATTGCCTTTTTACGGGCAGCCTTTTCTTCGTCTGTTTCCTTTGGCATTTTGAATGCAGCTGCAATCAGATTAAAAGCATCGGTATCTGCATCAATGGCAGCTTTCAGATCTGCATAAAGTGCGTCTGCTTCTTCCTTGACTGCTGCCGCATGCTCGTGCTCTGCTTCCCACTTTTTCTTGGATGTGGTCAGGTCACAGACCATTGCTACGAGAGCTGCTCCCTGTGCTCCGGCCAGCGCACTTACGCTGCCGCCGCCAGGGGCCGGCGCATCAGACTTAAGAAGGTCCAAATAGTCGTTTACTGTCAGCTCGATTAATTTCATTCTTAATTCTCCTTACAATAATTTACCGTTTTTAATAACTCTCTCTGCCAGATTTGAACCGAAACGGTAGCATACCATTTCGAAATCCGGCGCATTCCATATTACCATGTCGGCCTGCTTGCCCGGTTCGATTGTACCCACACGGTCGCCGCGGTTAATGGCGCACGCCGGGTTGATCGTGACTGCTGTCAGCACTTCTTCCGGGGTCATCTTGTACTTCAGACAGCCCAGATTGATGCAGAACTGCAGGTTTAATGATGGGCAGGAGCCCGGGTTAAAGTCACTGGCAATGGCAACCGGAATGCCTTTGCTGATCATTTCCTTTGCCGGGGCAAAGGTTTTGTCCAGATAAAATGAAGTTGCCGGCAGGCACATGGCTGTCGTGCCGCCTGCTGCCAGTGCGTTCTGTCCGGATTCCGTAATCGCAATCAGGTGCTCTGCAGATGCTGCACCCAGTTCGCCGCCCAGTTCGGAGCCGCCAATGGCTTCGATCTCATCTGCATGGATCTTCAGCCCAAAGCCCATGGCTTTTGCAGCTTCCAGATACTTGCGTGACTGCGCAGCGTTGAATACGGAATCTTCACAGAAGATATCGCAGAATTCTGCCAGGTTCCGTTCGCGGACTTCCGGCAGGATATCATTGATCGTCATGTCGATGTAATCATCGCCTCTGCCTTCGTATTCCGGCGGGACCGCATGAGGGCCAAGGAACGTCGCAACGACGTCCATGTCGTGCTCATCATTCAGGCGCTTGATGACTTCCAGCTCCTTGATTTCGTTCGCCTTGTCCAGACCGTATCCGCTCTTGGCTTCCACGGTGGTGATGCCCAGAGTAAGCATTTCGTCCAGGAATTCTGCCGACTTGTCGAACAGTTCCATCGCCGTTGCTTCTCTCGTCTTGCGGACGGTGTCCAGAATGCCGCCGCCTGCACGGAGGATGTCCAGATAGCCGGCGCCCGCCAGTTTCATGGCAATCTCGTGCTGCCGGTATCCGCCAAAGATCAGATGGGTGTGCCCATCGACCAGACCTGGCGTGACCAGCTTGCCTTCAGCATCGATGACCTGGTCATAGTCGCTCTCCGGCATGTTCGCCGGCAGATCTCCGCCTTCGCAGATTTCCTTGATGATACCATCTTCAATAGCTACAGAGGCGTCCGTATATTTCATGTTGACGCCCTGCTTGCTGCCTTTATGGCTGTAGCTGCCTACAGGCGTCTGCAGGCAGCCAATGTTCTTAACTAGTACTTTCATTCCTCTTCCCCTTGGATATTTGCCGCAAAGGAGACAAAAGTGCCTGTCCCCTTTGTCTCTTTAGTCTACAAATTTGTCTACAACTGCATTGACCAGTTCATCGTCCGCGATGTACGGGATGGTGATGTGGCCTTTGCCTGCGTAGTTGGCATTGTATGCTACGGATGTTTCAACAGCGTGTTCGTTTCTTGCCCAGTTTCTTCTGGCTACGCCGCCCATAACGTCCCACATCATAGCGGAGTGGAGAATCTTGTCAACACGTTCGCTTCCATCCAGCAGCAGACCGAATCCGCCGTTGATGGCCTTGCCGATTCCTACGCCGCCGCCGTTGTGCAGTGCGCAAAGGCTCATGCCTCTGGCTGCGTTTCCGGCATAGCACTGTACGGCCATGTCAGCCATAACATTGGAACCGTCCTTGATGTTGGAGGTTTCTCTGAATGGGGAGTCGGTACCGGATACGTCGTGGTGGTCACGTCCCATCATGACAGGACCGATCTTGCCTTCACGAACCAGCTTGTTGAATGCCAGACCGATGTCTCTTCTGCCTTCAGCATCCTGGTAGAGGATTCTTGCCTGTGTACCAACGACCAGCTTATTCTTCTCAGCGTCTCTGATCCAGATCCAGTTATCTCTGTCCTGACCACGTCTGTTCGGGTCAATGACTTCCATGGCAGCATGGTCGGTTGCGCGCAGGTCTTCCGGCTTGCCGGACAGGCATACCCAGCGGAATGGGCCATAGCCATAGTCAAAGAGGACTGGTCCCATGATGTCTTCTACATAGGAAGGCCAGATGAATCCATCTTTGTCGTCGATGCCGTTCTTGGAGATTTCCTTAACGCCGGCATCGTACATTGCCTTCATGAACGAGTTGCCATAGTCGAAGAAGTAGGTTCCTCTTTCGGTCAGGGTCTTGATGGCGTGATAATGTCTGTGCAGAGTCTTGTCAACTTCTACGCAGAACTTTTCTCTATCTTCGTGGAGCATTTCCGTTCTTTCTTCGAAGGTGTATCCAACCGGGCAGTATCCGCCATTGTATACATTGTGGCAGGATGTCTGGTCGGACAGCAGATCGATGTGGAAATCTCTCTTAACTGCTTCTTCCAGCAGGTCTACGATGTTGCCGTGGTATGCGATGGAGATGCCTTCCTTGGCAGCCAGCTTTTCTTCGGCCATCTTGAAGACTTCGTCCAGGTCGTCGCTGACTACGTCAACCCAGCCCTGGTCATGTCTTGTTTCAATTCTGGATTTGTCAACTTCAGCGAAAATGCCAACTGCGTTGGCAATGTTGGCAGCCTTTGGCTGAGCGCCGCTCATGCCGCCCAGACCGGAGGATACGAAGGTGTGTCCTGCCAGGTCGCCGTCTTCAGGAACGCCCAGTTCCTTACGGCCTGCGTTGAGGATCGTGTTGAATGTGCCGTGAACGATGCCCTGAGGTCCGATGTACATCCAGCCGCCTGCAGTCATCTGACCATAGTTGGCAACACCCATTTCTTCAGCAACTTCCCAGTCTTCCAGATTGTCATACATACCAATCATGATGGCATTGGAGATGATGACTCTTGGAGCTTCCGGCTTGGATGGGAACAGGCCCAGAGGATGTCCGGATTCAACGACCAGTGTCTGTTCGTCGGTCATCTCTTCCAGATACTTCTTGATCAGTCTGTACTGGAGCCAGTTCTGGCAAACCTGACCGGTTTCGCCGTAAGTTACCAGTTCGTATGGATACAGAGCAACTTCGAAGTCCAGGTTGTTGTCGATCATGACCTGGAACGCCTTGCCTGCCAGGCAGTTGCCTTTGTATTCGTCGATTGGCTTGCCGTAGATTCTGCCAACCGGTCTGTATCTGTATGCATAGACACGGCCATATGTCTTCAGCTCTTCCATGAATTCAGGAGCCAACTTCTCGTGCAGTTCTTCCGGAACGTATCTCAGAGCATTTTTCAGAGCGATTCTGGTCTGTGCCTTTGTCAGTCTGAAGCCTCTGTCCGGTGCGCGTCGGATACCTTCCTGGAATTCCGGATAGTCCGGATACTCGTTGTCCAGCTTGATGGTCATTGCTTCTGCAATCGCTTTGTTTTCTAACATGTTCGTCCTCCTTTATTTGAGATGTACGAATCCTTCAACGGATTTGTTGATTGAAAAGTCTTTAACAGCTTCATCGAACCGGGCAAGTACTGGCTGCATGATGACATCTTCTTCGATTGGATCAGCGAAGGTTCTGATGAAGTCATAAGCTGCTCTTGTTGCCGGTGCCAGATTGTCGATACCGTGTTCGCCCTGTTCCTGTCTGAGCCAGATTGCCTGTGCGGCTGCACTCAGCTCAATACCAATGACTTTCTGTGCATTGTCCAGTACCAGTGCTGCGGTTCTGGCGGAAGTGGTTCCCATGGATACGTGGTCTTCCTGGTTGGCAGATGTCGGAATGGAGTCGACACAAGCCGGATGGTCGTAGACCTTGTTTTCGGATACCATGGAGGCTGCTGCATACTGCGCAATCATGTAGCCTGAGTTCAGGCCGCCGCTCTTGACCAGGAATGCAGGCAGTCCTTCGGAAAGCTGGGAGTTGACCAGTCTTTCGATTCTTCTTTCGGAAACGTTTGCCAGTTCGGAAATGGCTATCTTCAGGAAATCAAATGCCAGAGCCATTGGCTGTCCGTGGAAGTTTCCGCCGGAAACGACTTCATCGCTGACTGCAAATACCAGCGGGTTGTCGGTTACTGCATTGATTTCTTTTGATACTTTGTCATATACATAGTCGATGGCGTCTCTGGATGCGCCGTGAATCTGCGGTGCACATCTCTGGGAATATGGATCCTGTACCTTGTTCGGGTTAACCCAGATTGCATTTTCAGATCCATCCAGCAGGTCACGCAGGTTCTCTGCTTCTGTCATCTGACCAACCTGATTACGGATCGCATGTACCTTTATGTCGTAGGCTTTGCGGATGGCGTGCATGGCTTCACCGGTCAGTGCGCAGGCGATGTCTGCCGTCTTCAGAAGCTGCATGGCATCATACAGAACGTTGACGCCAACGGCGGTCATCATCTGTGTGCCGTTGTTCAGAGCCAGGCCTTCTTTTGCTGCCAGCTCAACAGGCTTCAGTCCTTCGGCTGCAAAAGCTTCGGCTGCGTCAACAACCTTGCCTTTGTATTCAACCTTGCCCATTCCGATCAGGCCAAGAGCGATACAGGACAGCGGTGCCAGGTCGCCGGAAGATCCAACGGACCCTTTTTCCGGAACGATTGGAATAATGTCTGCATTGAGCATGTCGATCATCGTCTGAACAGTCGACAGGCGGATGCCGGAATAGCCGCTCGAAAGAGCGTTGCACCGCAGCAGCATGGCTGCACGTACATAGTGCTTCGGATATGGATCGCCCATTGCACAGGTATGACTCATGATGAGGTTCTTTTGCAGCTGTGCCGTTTCCTCTACGGAAATCTTAACACTTGCGAATCTGCCGAACCCTGTCGTCAGACCATAGATGACGGCATCTTTTGCCAGTTTCTCTTCTACGTAGTCGCGTGCCCTTTGCACGTCAATCTTTGCACCTTCGGTCATCTCGACTTTTTCACCGTATCTGCATACGTTGATTACATCTTCTACCGTAAGGTTGTGTCCATCAATTCTTACTGTCATAACGCATCTCCTTTTTCGTTTATTTTGAAATTTCCTGCACGTTGCGGAATTTTCCTACATATTAGCGCACATTGTATCTAGCGCAATACAATTATACATTAAAGTGCACTTTAATACTATATATTTGACAAAATTTGGTAGCCTTGTAGAGAGCTAACGCTTTAAAACAGTAATGCTCAAAACTACAATGTTTTGAGCATTTTTAAAGGTTTCCCTGTTTCTTATACTAGATTTATTATTTGCTTCCGGTAAAAAAATTTTTAGAAAAGTTCTCCCAGAATTTCTTTCTCTGCGAAGAAGACGGTAGCGCCTCCCGTATGCACGAAGAGTACATCGCTTCCGGCAGGGATTTTGCCCTCGCGGATGTCTGACAGAAGTCCTGCAAAGGCCTTGCCGGAGTAGACCGGATCGACCAGGATTCCTTCGTTCTTTGCCAGTAGCTTGATGGCTTCGGTGGCTTCTTCGCTTGGGCATTCATATCCCGGCGCATAGTGGTTCTGGTCGATGAAGAAATCTTCTTCCGTAACGATGACCGCTTCACTGCCGTCCGCAGCCTTTGCACCTGCACCGATCAGCTCCAGTGCACCGTTGGCAAGTTTCGCAGCATGTCCGGCGTACTTTTCGCCCACGCCCATGGCGGTGATGGAGTGCACATCCACGTCCATGCCCAGCAGCTTCTTGCCGGCAACGATGCCTGCCATGGTGCCGCCGGAACCGGTGGAGTGATACAGATAATCGAAGTGCAGATCACGCTGCTCCATTTGTTCCTTCAGCTCGATCATAGCGCCGACATAACCCAGACTGCCGTATTCATTGGCGCCGCCCATCGGGATGTCGTAGCACTTCGTGCCCTCTGCTTCCAGACGGGCAATGTGCTCCTTGCCCATCTTGAAGGAACGTATTTCGGCGTCCTCAAATTCTTCCCCTTCTTCCAGATCAACGATGTGGATCTCAGCTCCATAGATGCTGTCCAGAAGCAGATTGGCCTTGAAATCATTCCTGTCCGGAGGAACGACAGCCGCCAGGTAAACAATCGGTTTAATACCGTTCTTCGTAGCCGCCCAGACCGTCTGCATGGCGTGGTTAGACTGGGTTGCCCCATAGGTAAAGACGCACTGCGCCCCATCAGCTTTTGCTTTGCCGATGAGGAATTCCAGCTTGCGGGTCTTGTTGCCGCCGAACAGGTTGCTTCCCGTGAAGTCATCCCGCTTGATGTACAGGTTCACGCCCAGCATGTCCGAGAGGTTGTCCAGACGGTGCAGCGGTGTTGGGAAAAAGCCCAGCGGAACGCGTGGAACTTTCTTCAGTAATTCTTTGGCTTCCGCCACAGTATATGCTTTGTTGCTCATAAAGCATCTCCCTTCTAAATCTATATTGATCTATATTGATCACTCTTGATCACACTTTTATATTGACCACTCTTCGAGTTTGTGCTGCGCATAGGCTTTTTCTTCCTTGGAACGGACGAAGAAATAGGCGATCAGGACGGCAGTCCCTGTGATTGCCCAGGAAACCGGGTAGACATCCACCAGGATTTCAAACGTCCCGACCTGCGGAAACACGGTAAACAGCCAGAAGATCCGGAACAGGCAGGTCCCGACGATCATGATGGCCGATGGTGTCATGGCGTGTCCCATGCCGCGCATGGCTGCCCCGCTGATTTCATAGCTGTTGGCCATGGTCTGGAACAGCAGGATGTGCCGCATGCGGATGTAGGCCCATTCTGCCACCTGCGGTTCGCTTGTGAACAGACCGATCAGCGGCCCTTTGAAGAGGTAAAATCCGAAGTTGCAAGCAGCCGTCGCCAGCACGCTCATGATCATGCAGCGCCAGAAGATCTGGCGGCACCGCTGCATGTTGCCCGCGCCGTAATTCTGCCCGATGAAAGTTGTCGCCGCCTGCACAAAAGCATTGAGGACGAAATAGGCGAAATACTCGAAATTGAGTGCGGCGCTCGAGCCGGCGATGGCGTCTGACCCAAAGCTGTTAACGCCTGACTGGATGAACACGTTAGAAAGCGAGAAGACCATTCCCTGAACGCCGGATGGGATCCCGATCTTCAGGATTCTCTTGAAATGGTCCCTGTGGATGCGCAGCTTGCCCGGACGGAATCGGAACTCTCCCTTCTCCTTGAACATGAAGTACATAATCATGCTGGCGCTGATGCCGTTGGCTGTAACTGTTGCGATGGCTACGCCGGCAACACCCATGTGGAATACAGCAACCAGCAGCAGGTTCAGCCCCACATTTATGATTCCGGAAATAATCAGACTGATCATCGGCCTTGTCGTATCTCCCCTGCTGCGCAGAATCGCTGCCCCAAAATTGTACAGCGCCATCAGCGGAGTCCCGGCAAAATATATCCGCAGATAAAGCGTTGCCAGGTCGATAACGTTGTCCGGCGAGCCCATCAGAACCAGCATCGGTCTGGCCGCAACGATGCCCACAATGCCGAACAGGATTCCGCCGATAATGGCCAGCAGGATCGATGTGTGGATCGTGTCGTTGACGCGGTCCTTTCGGCCCTGACCAATGTAATTGGCAATCACCACGTTGGTGCCGATGGTAGTCCCGACTAGCAGGTTTACTATTAAGTTGATAACAGGGCCGTTGCTTCCTACTGCCGCCAGTGCCTCGCTTCCGGCAAATTGCCCGACAACGGCTACGTCCGTTGCATTGAACAATTGCTGCAGGCTACTGGTTATAGCGATCGGTAACGCAAAGAGAAGAATCTTCCTAAGCAGTGGTCCGTGTAACATGTCGATTTGATTTGTTTTGCCCATTCTTTCGCTGCGTCTTCCCAGTTCTGCTCCTTCTTTATATATTTCTCCTGTCCTAAGGGAAAGCCGGCAGGGTCTGCCGGCTCTAACTCCTTATTCTGCTACTTGAAAAGCCCGTACTGCACAGGGGTTATCTGTCATTGCCTGGCAGGACCATTTCATCGTATGCTTCATTGATTTCGTCGATCAGTTCTTTGACCGGATCCACAACATCTACCTTTTCCGGTGTGACCATGCCGTCAGCGGCCTGATCGTTCTCCTGGATTATTTATTTGGCTGGTTCGATGACGTCTTCTTTGATCATTTCCGGGATATCTACATCCCCCGGCGTGACCATACCGTCTGCCGCCTGGCCGATCTCATCAATCATGTTCTTGGCCGGTTCTACGATGTCCGCTTTGATTTCGTCAACAATGCTCACTTTGTCCGGTGTGACCATGCCGTCTGCCGCCTCATCGATCTTGTCAACAAACTCTTTGACGAACTCCGGTGCTTCTACTTCTTCCGGCTTGACCATCTCATCGGCCGCCTTGTCGATTTCACCAATCCATCTCTTAAAAATGTTTTCTTTTTCTTTACTCATCTTGAACCTCCCATAACAACTGTCATCTCGGTCAACCCCATCCTAACAAACTCCCGCGCCAATTACAATCAAAAACTTTGAACAATCGCCCATATTAAGCGATTTGTGGTATTATTGGGGTGTGACAGCAGGCAATGCAGATAAGGAGCACTTCATGTCGGAAAAAGCGTTTCGGATCGGACCGATCCGGCCGCCCAGTGAGGCGAACAGTTTATTAATACAGATCACCAACGGATGCACCTGGAACAAATGCAAATTCTGCAACATCTACCGGGATACGAAATTCAAGGCTTACAGCGCCGAGAGTATCCGCCGCGACATCGACAATATCGCCTACTGGGCGCAGCGCGTGCAAAAGCACCGCCTCGATCCGGCAGGCCGCGCAATGGGGAATCGCCCGATGGGACATTCCGCAACAGGGGATCCCGCAATGGAAGATGGATATTCCTACCTTTCAGGACGCCCCCGCTGGGACATTGACGGGATCAACGCGGAGCTGCAGTCGATGACCGACGAAGACGACCAGCAAAGCTACTACACCGTTGCCAACTGGCTGCTGGCCGGCGGGGAAAATGTGTTTCTCCAGGATGGCAACTCGACAGTTCTCAGCAGCGGCCGGCTCAGTGATGTCCTGCTCTATCTGCGGCAGACTTTTCCGCAGATCCGGCGCATCACATCCTATGGCCGCGCAGAAAACCTGGCTCGTCTCGACGCAAAAGCTTTTGCAGAATTAAAAGCAGCCGGACTGGACCGGATCCATTCGGGATACGAGACTGGCTCTGATGAAGTACTTAAGCGGATCAACAAGGGACTGACCCAGAAGCAGCAGATCACAGCCGGGCGCGCGGTGAAAGCCGGCGGCATTGAACTGAGCATTTATTTCATGCCCGGCATCGGCGGCAAAGATCTTAGTGCGGAAAACGCTGACGGTACGGCTTTTGTGATCAACCAGGTGCAGCCGGATTTCGTACGGGTACGGACAGCCGCCGTCAAGGCCGGAACGGAGCTGTATGACGATTGGCAGGCCGGGGCTTTTGAACTGGCAGGCGATGATGATAAGGTGCGTGAGATACGCCGCATCATCGAGCTGGCGGATGCGGATATCCCGACGCGGATCGTCAGCGACCACATGGTGAATCTGCTCCAGAATGTGGAAGGGTGCATGGGCAGTGAGAAGACGCGTCTGCTGGCATTGATCGATGAGTACCTCGACATGCCCGAAGCAGACCGGCGCGTATTCCAGCTTTTGCGCAGGAGCCTGCGGGCGTACGATATGGATGATCTGGCGAATCTGTCGGCGCGAGAATTCAATTCGCTGCGCGAACTGGTAAGCCAGTCCTCCGCGCGGGATTGGGATATCAAGATGAATAATTACATTTGCAGGTATATTTAGCATGTATAACATGTATATTTTACAAATT
>JAEEGL017231330.1_pt1 | contig 10475 bp, 8 predicted proteins | sample 9134231 | NCBI WGS metagenome assembly JAEEGL01 (sample SAMN16246548, study PRJNA631951) | gut metagenome | biome: gut microbiome; feature: rumen; material: fiber-attached | host: Bos | place: Iran: Karaj | collected 2018-10 | reverse complement strand
TTATTAAATTCTTCTTTACTTTTTATATTTTCTTGTTTTTTCATTTTAATCACTCATTAAAAAAAAACACATCAAAACTAATGTGTTAAAACTTTACTACCTTTTTTACGACGTCTATTAACTATTCCAGTATCTGCTTCTTTTCTTGCAAAAAAACCATGAGTTTTAGCAGTTTTCTTTTTATTTGGTTGCCATGTTCTTTTCATAATAAGTAATCACTCCTTTTTTATAAGCCAGTTTATTATATTATTAAAACTATTTAAAAGTCAAGGAAAAAACTCTAATTTATATTAGGTAGATACCTTTTTAACGTTTTTATATCCGTGGACGCTTCTAAATTAACCTCATATTTATCAAGTAACTCTTCGATAGTGTTTTCACCATCTAAGATTCTTTGAATGTCATTGATCATCTCTTTAGCGATATTTCTTTCTAAGCATTTTTCGTATATATCAAATAATTTAAATGCTTTTAATGTAGATTCAATGTATAAAGATCCCTTTATCATTTTTGTATAAGAATATGGCTTTTTCCCCATATCGTTTTTATATATCCTAACCATTTGGATAATCATACTTTTAATTCTTAGTAATCTAATGTTTTGATAAATATCATCTTGCCTATTTAAATACACTAAACCTTCTAAAAAAATACTTAATAATTCAGAATTTAAATATGATTTTGTATATCCGGGTACTGATTCTAATTGGGTATGCATTATTTCGTGAGGATAAAAATAAAATCCATATTCGTTTATATCCCTAGATAATTTAATATGAGAATAAGGATGATATGGCAACGGACTATTATAATTTAAACTAACTATTTCTTGAACTGTCTCCCCATAATTACGAATATTACACATTCTAATTGGTAGCCGGAATGCATCTATCTTTCTTGTTAATACACGTAAACTAGATAATGCTTCTTCAGATTCTGCGTTTCGTCTAGGCCGATTATTTAATCTTGGACTTTTAAGCGCCAGAATTGGATGAAGCTTAAACGTTTCGTTCATAAACTCCCTGGTATAACAGTAAATATTTGAAAAGTCTGCCGGTTTATTTATTTGCTCATCAACTTTCAAATATGGATAAAGTTCATTTAATACTTTATACCATCCATCAGAAAACTTTAATGGTTCTAATCCATCAGTATATCCAGAACTATTAGAAATAAGTTTAAATAATAATTTATCTTCCTTATATTTATCCATATTACTCGCCTTACATGAGTTGATATCTTAATACAAAACATTACTAAAGTCAAAAGTTATCAACATAATTAACAACAATTAACAAACACGTTATTAACTTACCAACATTATCAACAATTGTGTTGATTTAAATTTGTTGATAAATGTTAATAAGTATATTATTTCCTTTATTTAATGGGTTTAGTCTGTTAATAAGTATGTTGATAACTAGAATTAAAAAGGTTTTTAAGAAAAAAATCTTTTCTTTTTTTTTTAAATGTTTTACAATGGAAATGGATTAAATTGTTGGTGGGGTGAGGTTATGAAAACTGACGAAATCTTTAAAGCTTTTTTAACCGACATTGCAGATGCAGTGGCACCGGGTACCTATGAGACTTGGTTTAAATATTTGGAACTAGTTTCAATTGATGATGATACCATCACCATTAAAGTTCCTTTGCCTATTCATCGCAATCTACTAACTGATACTTATGGCTCATTAGTACAAAAGACTTTCTTTGGCATATTAGGCAAAGATTATAATATTAAATATGTACTTAATGACGAAATAGAAACTTTGGATGTTGAAGAAGAGGAAGAAAAGAAGACAGAAATTAAGGAAATTGAGTGGAATACCAATTTAAACCCTAATCTTACTTTTGATAATTTTGTGGTCGGTGATTCTAATAGACTTGCCTTTGTTGCCGCAAAATCAGTAGCAGCAGCTCCAGGAACAATACACAATCCTTTATTCATGTACGGTAGAAGCGGCCTTGGTAAAACTCATTTAATGCATGCGATAGGAAATTATATCGTCAGTCATAGCGATAAAAGAGTCTTGTATACAACAAGTAATGATTTTAGGACTGATTACACAGGTATAGCCAATGTTAATAGGGGTTTAGACAGCATTAATTATGCTAATGAATTTAAAAATAAATATCGTAATGTAGATATTCTATTAATAGATGATATTCAATTTCTGGTCGATAGTGAACGAACTCAGCAAGAATTTTTCCATACATTTGAGGCATTACACCAAGCAAATAAGCAAATAGTTATTACTTCAGATCGTTCGCCAGACGATTTAAAGAAAATCGAGGAAAGATTAAGAAGCAGATTTATGTGGGGGTTACCTGTAGATCTATACCCTCCAGACTTTAACTTAAGATGTGAAATCATTAAAGCTAAAATCAAGAAAACAAGTATTGAAGATAAAATAGATAATGATGTTATAGAATTTATAGCAAATAATGCTTCTTCAGATGTTAGACATATCGAAGGAACATTAAATAGATTACTTGCTTATACTGCAATGATGATGCCAAGCAGAATAAATCTAGATTTTGCCATAGAAGCACTTAAAGATTATGTAAGTAATAATATTTATGCTGATAATTCAATAGCAGGGATTCAAAAATTAGTAGCGGATTACTTTAAAATAACGGTTGATGATTTAAAGAGTAAGAAAAGAAATAATAAAGTTGTTAGGCCAAGACATATTGCTATGTATTTATGTAGAATGGAAACAGACGAGAATCTGGCTAAGATAGGGCTTGAATTTGGAGGACGTGATCATTCTACTGTAGTAGCAGCTATTGAAAAAATGAAAGACGATTTGGAAAAAGATGAAGAATTAAAGAAAATGTTAAAAGAAATAAAAGAAAAGTTATAATATGTTAATAACTAAATAGTTATAAACACTGATAAATACTAAAAAAAACGTTAATAATTACTAAGTTACCAACATTATCAACGTTATAATAATAATAATAATAATAATTAAAAAAGAAAGAAGGAAGAAAAAATGAAATTTACAATTGAAAAAAGTATTATTCTAAACGCATTAAACAATGTTACAAGAGCTTTATCTCAAAAGCTAACTATTCCTGTATTAAGTGGAATAAAATTTGAACTAAAAAATGATGGACTATATTTAATAGCCAGTGACTCAGAATTAACTATTAAATGTTTTATCCCGGAAAAAGATATTAAACATAGTGAAGGCAAAGGAATAGTCATTATTCAAAGTAAATATATTCTAGATATAATTCGTAAGATGCCATCTAATGATATTAACTTTGAAAAAGATGGAGAATCAAAAATAAAGATATCAACTGAAAGTAACGAGTATATGTTAAATTGTTATAATCCAGATGATTATCCTAATATAGTAATAGATGAAAGCAAAGAATTTATTGGTATAAAATCAAATATATTTAAAGAAGTTATTAACCAAACAAGTTATGCTATGAGTACACAAGAGGTAAGACCACTGTTAACCGGTATTAACTTAAAAATTAATGGAGACATATTAGAATGTATTGCAACAGATTCATATAGACTATCAAAAAAGGTAGTTAATATAGATAATAAAAAGGAAGTTAGTTTAAATGTTGTTATACCTGGAAGAAATATAATTGAATTAGAACATATTCTTGAGGATGAAGATGAAGATGTTAATATTCATATGTTTAATAACAAGTTAATGTTTGTCTATAAGAATATGATGATTCAAACTAATTTATTAAGTGGAACATATCCACAAACAAGTCATTTCATTCCAACTGATTTTGCTTATATGATTAGTATTTCTTTAAGAGATTACTATGACGCTATAGATCGTGCAGCTTTGCTTGCTCAGAATAAAGAAAGAAATATTGTAAAAATGAGCATTCAGGATAAAACAATGATAATTACTTCAGGAGCTGCTGAAATTGGTAAAACTGAAGAAACTTTAAAAATAGATAGTAATAAAAAAGAAAAAATAGAGGTTTCCTTCAGTTCTAAATATATGTTAGATGCGTTAAAAGTTATAAAAGATGATAATATCCTTCTATTAATGAATGATGATGATAAACCAATAGTTATAAAACCTGTTAACGATGATAACTTAACAGAGTTAATTCTTCCAATTAAAACTTTTTAAGTAATATTTCCTTGGAAATATTACTTTTTTTATTTCCCAGGAAATGTTTTTCGACATTTTTTTCCTGGAAAATAATTATTATAGAAAGTATTTCAGGAGGAATGTTATGGAAAAAAGTATCGTTAATGAAGAAATATATGCATTAATTTACAGTCAAAATGGGACTAAAATCATTCTGGATAATGATTTGTTGATAACTAATGAGATACCAACAATGATTATAGAAAAAATGTGTTTGTTTTACGGTAGTAGTCTTAAAGGAAGAATTATGGGGACTCGTAATATTTTGGGAATTGGGTATAAATGTCCAATAATAATATCAGAAAATAAAAGTATTATAGCCATTCCTAGTTCTTCATATAAAGAAAAAAACTGTAATTGGATAATGTTAAATGGTGTTTTAAAATATTATTATATACAGCCTAAAAAGCTTAAAATTATACTTAAAAATGGGCAAGAAATTGATTTAGATATGTCGCTTGGAAGTTTTGATCGGCAAATACTAAGAGCGTCGCGTTTATTAGCGGTCTTAAATGCTCGTAAATAGTAAGATTTCCTTTTAAAATTGTCATATTTATGTTATAATTAAGTTGTGTATAGGAGTACGAAATATAACATAATTTTTGTTACAGACGATTTTAGAGGGGAAATATGAAAATTCAGGATTTAAAATTAACTAACTTTAGAAATTATGAGAAACTGAGTATTGAGTTTTCTCCTTATGTTAATATTCTATACGGAAAAAATGGTACTGGCAAAACTAATATCGTCGAGGCTATCTATTACCTTGCAATAACCAAATCTTTTAGAGTTACTAATGATAGATTACTAATAAAAAAAGATTCTCAGGCAGCTTCAGTTGAGGGAAATGTTATCACTAATGTTAAAACTAATTATAAGATAACTATTAATGATAACGGAAAAAAAACTGAGATAGATAATAATAAGCAAGAAAAAATTAGCGACTATGTTTCAAATATAAATGTTATTTTATTTCAACCTGATGACACAAGAGTGGTAACAGATGCTCCAAGTTATCGCCGAAAACTGCTTAATATAGAAATTAGTCAATTGCACAAAGAATATTTGTTACTACTAAGCGGATACGATAAGCTTCTCAAGCACCGTAATTCTTATCTAAAGGAATTATACATTAATGGAAGTGCTAGCAAAGAGTACTTAGATATTTTAACTAAGAAATTAATTGATTTTGGTCTACAAATTAATAAGTATAGACAAGAATTTATTAATAACATTAATGAATATATTGGAGAAATATACAAAAATATATTTACCCATGGAGATATGTCTGTAAAATACCGTTCTGATTTTAATAACAAGAATGAGGAAGAATTATTAAAAATGTATAAGAAAGCCTATTCAAAGGAAATGACTTTAGGAAAAACAGCGATAGGCATTCATCATGATGATCTCGAGTTCATTCTTGATGGTAATAAAGTTAAAGATTGGGGAAGTGTAGGACAAGTTAAAAATACGATAATATCATTTAAATTAGCAGAGATTATTATCGTAGAAAAAACTAAAAAAGAATATCCAATATTAATACTAGATGACTTATTTAGTGAATTGGATAAAGAAAAAGTGGAAAATATTTTAAAAATGTTAAATAATTATGTTCAAACATTTATAACGACAACAGATATTGAAAATATTGATTTAAGTTTATTTAAAGAAAGTAAAATATTTAAAATAACTGAAGGCACTGTAGAGGAGGAATAATATGAAAAAAGAAGAACAACATTATAGTGATAGTGATATTCAGGTATTAGAGGGTTTAGAAGCCGTTAGAAAAAGACCTGGTATGTATATTGGATCTAAAGGGGAAAGAGGATTACACCATTTAGTTTGGGAAATTGTTGATAATTCTGTAGATGAAGCTTTGGCGGGATACTGTGATGATATAGAAGTTACGATTGAACCGGATAATATTATTTCGGTAAAAGATGATGGTCGTGGTATGCCAGTAGGAATGAATGCTAAAACAGGTTTATCAACAATCGAAACTATTTTCACGGTATTACATGCTGGAGGAAAATTTGGTGGTGGCGGCTACAAAGTATCTGGTGGACTTCATGGAGTGGGGGCCAGTGTAGTAAACGCTTTATCTAGTTGGTTAGAGGTATATGTTTATCGTGAAGGAGAGGTTCATTATCAAAGGTTTGAAAATGGTGGTAAGCCTACTGAACCCATGAAAGTAATTGATAAATGTGCGGAAGATAGAACTGGTACTACCGTTAGATTTAAACCAGATCCAACGATATTTCAAGAGACTACGGAATTTAACTATGATACCCTTTATAAAAGGCTACAAGAAATATGTTTCTTAAATAAAGGATTGAGAATAAATCTTTACGATGCCCGTAAAGTTGAAAAGAAAGAAGCAACTTTTCTTTATAACGGTGGAATTATTGAATACGTTCATATGCTTAATGAAAACAAGCATCCAATTCATGATGATGTCATTTTCTTTGAAGGTAATGAAGATAATATAGTAGTGGAAGTGGCATTTCAGTACAATGATGGCTACAATCAAGCAATTTATTCGTTTACTAATAATATTAATACTATCGAGGGTGGAACGCACGAGGATGGCGTTAAAAATGCCCTTACAAGAGTTATAAATAATTATGCTAAGAATAGCAAGATGTTAAAAGATAACGATGAATCACTAACAGGAGACGATTGTCGTGAAGGAATTACAATGATTATCTCTTGTAAACATCCTGACCCACAGTTTGAGGGACAAACCAAAACAAAACTTGGCAATGTGGAAGTAAGAAAGATTGCTGGCGATATATTTGCTGCTGGTTTAGACCGTTATTTAATGGAAAATCCTTCGATAGCTAAGGCCATTGTGGAAAAGTGTATGACAGCATCAAGAGCAAGACTTGCAGCAAAGAAAGCTAGGGAATTAACTAGAAGAAAAGGCGGTTTAGATTTACAAACAACTTGGGGAAAACTAACTGATTGTTCAAGTAAAGATCCTAGTATTTCAGAATTATTCATTGTCGAGGGAGATTCAGCAGGTGGTTCTGCTAAGGGAGGAAGAGATCCTAAAACCCAAGCAATATTACCTCTTAGAGGAAAAATACTAAATGTAGAAAAAGCAAGACTTGACCGAGCTTTATCAAACGAAGAAATTAAGAGTATGATTACTGCGATAGGAACCGGTATTGGCGAAGAATTTGATATTGAAAAATTAAGATATCATAAAATAATTATTATGACTGATGCCGATGTAGATGGTGCTCATATCAGGACTTTACTATTAACTTTATTCTTTAGATTCTTTAGGCCTTTATTAGAAGGTGGATATATTTATGCTGCCCAACCACCTTTATATAATATAAAAGTTGGCAAAAGCACAACGTTTGCTTTAGATGAGGCAGAAAGAGATGCTTATCTTGCTACATTACCAGAGAATGCAAAACCGGAGATTGGAAGAAACAAAGGTTTAGGTGAGATGGATCCTCAGGAATTATGTGATACAACAATGAATATTGAACATAGAACTTTAGTTCAAATCAAATTAGAGGATGCGATGGAAGCTGATAAAGCATTTAACATATTAATGGGCGAAGAAGTAGAGCCAAGAAGAAAGTTTATTGAGGAAAACGCTGTTTACTCAGAAGATTTAGATTTTTAGGAGGTTTGCATGGATAAATTATTACAAAAAAATATAGTTCAAGAAATTAACACTTCGTTTTTACAATACTCAATGAGCGTTATAGTTGCTCGTGCGCTTCCTGATTTAAGAGACGGATTAAAACCTGTTCACCGTCGTATACTATATACAATGTTTGAAGACGGTTTAACTCCAGATAAACCATTTAGGAAGAGTGCAACGACTGTTGGAGACGTTTTAGGTAAGTATCATCCCCATGGAGACTCATCAGTATATGATGCCATGGTCAGAATGGCTCAAGATTTCAGCTATCGATACACTTTGGTAGAAGGCCATGGAAATTTCGGATCAATAGATGGAGATGGCGCGGCAGCATATAGGTATACCGAAGCAAAATTATCTAAAATATCGCTTGAATTATTAAGAGATATAAAGGAAGGAACAGTAGATTTCACTCCAAACTTTGACAATACTAGAAAAGAACCGCGTATTTTACCAAGTAGGTTCCCTAATATATTAGTAAATGGAACAATGGGTATTGCTGTTGGTATGGCAACCAATATTCCTCCTCATAACTTAGGAGAAGTAATAGATGGATGTGTAGCCTACATTGATAATCCTGATATTGATCTAATGTCATTAATGCAACATATTAAAGGCCCAGATTTTCCAACCGGCGGTATAATTTTAGGCAATTCAGGAATTAAAAAAGCATACGAAACCGGCAAGGGAACTATAACTATACGAGGAAAAGTTGAAATTGAGGAACATAATGGGCGTACTAGACTATTGATTACAGAACTCCCTTACATGGTCAACAAATTAGATTTTCAATCAAGAATTGGCGATTTAGTTAGGGATAAAATTATTGATGGCATAGCTGATTTACATGATGAATCTAACGCAAAAAACGGAATTAGAGTGGTTGTAACTCTAAAAAAGGATGCCAACGCAAATGTTGTATTAAACAATTTATATAAGCATACGCAATTACAATCATCATTTGGTATTAATTTACTTATGTTAGACGATTGGCAACCTAAAACGCTTGGTTTGAAAGATATTATTTCAAAGTACATTAATTTCCAAAAAGAAGTAATTGTAAGAAGAACTCAATATGAACTTGCTCAAGCCGAGAAAAGAGTACACATTTTAGAAGGTTACAAAATTGCAATAGATAATCTAGATGATATCATCAACATTATTAAATCTTCGAAAACAGATGATGATGCTAAAGCCAAAATGTATGAAAAGTACGGTTTAGATTCAGTTCAAAGCGAAGCAATATTAGAGTTGAAACTACGTAGATTAACAGCACTTGAACGCGAAAAGACTGAAAACGAGTTAAAAGAGTTAAGAAAAGAAATTGATCGTTTAAGAGAAATACTTGGTGATGAAAAATTAGTATTAAACATCATTAAAGAAGAAATGATTGGAATAAAAAACAAATACTATGACGAAAGACGCACCAAGATTGATATGACAGCAATTGATTACATCGAGGATGAAGCTCTAATACCTAGAGAAAAGATTATGGTGGTATTAACTAATAATGGATATATTAAAAGAACCACCACAGATACATTTAAAACACAAAACCGTGGTGGTGTTGGCATTAAGGGCATGGCAACCAACGAAGAAGATTTTGTCGACAGAATGATTTCGCTATCTACCCATGATTACGTTATGTTCTTTACTAACAAAGGTAAGGTATATAGGTTAAAAGGATATGAAATACCAGAGTTCAGTAGGCAATCTAAAGGTTTACCAATCGTAAATTTATTGCCAATAGAGAAAGACGAGAAAATTAATTCAATCATCCAAACAAACGAGGATGCCACAGAAAAGTATCTATTATTTGCAACTAAGAACGGCGTTGTAAAAAGAACCGCTATTAGCGAGTTTGATTCTATTAGATCAAGCGGAAAGATTTGTATATCCTTAAGAGAAGGAGACGAGCTAATCGAAGTTAAGAAAACATCAGGTAACAACCTAGTATTATTGGGTTCATCTGAGGGACGCATGGTCAAATTTAAAGAAACAGATATTCGTCAAATGGGAAGAACTGCTGCGGGAGTAAGAGGCATAAACATCTCCAACGGAGCCGAGTGTATTTGTTGTGAGGTTGTTGATAATAACCAAGAGGTACTGTTAGTTACTGAAAGAGGATATGGAAAGCAAACCAAAGTTGACGACTTTAGAGAGACGTCTAGGGGAAGCAAAGGCGTAAAAGCCTTAAATATAACCGAAAAGAACGGTGGCCTAAAAGCCGTAAAACTTTTTGCCGAAGGCAAAGATCTGGTTATTATGACTGATTCTGGTATTACTATGAGAATGAGTTTGGAACAAGTGCCTACACTAGGAAGAGTGACTCAAGGAGTTAGACTAATTAACTTAAAAGACAATCAGAAGGTAGCTACCGTCAGCTTGGTTGATATAGAAGAAACTGATAATGAACAAGTTTCCGAAGAAATCGAAAGTAATCCTAATTAGGGTTACTTTTTTTATGTTTCACGTGAAACATAGTTAGCACATGAATAAAGTAATGTTCCACGTGAAACATTATAAAGCTAGTTGCAATTAAACTAAATGTTTGATATAATTAGTGCGTGCAACAATCATATTATTACCTGGTCAGGATTGGAAAATAGCAGCCAAAATAATCCCTGTTTGTGTGCACTTTTTTTATGGAGTTGTTATGGAAGAAG
>JAEEGL017166724.1_pt1 | contig 10475 bp, 4 predicted proteins | sample 9134231 | NCBI WGS metagenome assembly JAEEGL01 (sample SAMN16246548, study PRJNA631951) | gut metagenome | biome: gut microbiome; feature: rumen; material: fiber-attached | host: Bos | place: Iran: Karaj | collected 2018-10 | reverse complement strand
TGGTGCTAAGGTCTTGTTGGGTACGGCAACACCTTGCGCTGAGAGCTATTATAATGCCACGACGGGCAACTATGGCCTTGTTACCCTCACCGAACGCTATAAAGGCATTGAGTTACCCGAGATACAGGTGGTTGACATCAAGGATCTCCAGCATCGTAAGATGATGAACGGCCCTTTCTCGCTCGTTCTGCTCCTAAAAGTACGTGAGGCCTTGGAACGCGGTGAACAGGTCATCCTCTTCCAGAACCGCCGAGGTTACGCTCCCATGATTGAGTGCAAACAGTGTGGTTGGGTACCTCATTGCCAGCACTGCGACGTTTCACTGACGCTCCACCGTAACCTGCACCAACTGTCTTGCCACTACTGTGGCTACACCTATCAGGTGCCTGCGGAGTGTCCTGCCTGTGGCAACCATGAGCTCCAGACGCGTGGCTACGGCACGGAGAAGATCGAGGACGAGGTGCGTACACTTTTCCCTGAGGCCCGTATCGCTCGTATGGACCTCGACACCACCCGTACCCGGCAAGCCTATGAACGTATCATCAACGACTTCTCTGCTGGTCGCACCAACCTTCTCATCGGCACGCAGATGATCTCCAAGGGTCTCGACTTCGACAAGGTCAGTGTGGTGGGCATCCTTAATGCCGACACCATGCTCAACTATCCCGACTTCCGTGCCTATGAACATGCTTTCATGATGATGTCGCAGGTCAGTGGACGTGCTGGTCGCAAGGGTCATCGCGGACTTGTCATCCTCCAGACGAAGAGTCCCGATCTTCCCGTTATCCATCAGATTGTTGACAACGACTATGCCGCTTTCTTCCGTAGTGTTATGGCTGAGCGCCGACAGTTCCGCTATCCGCCTTACTGCCGTCTTATCAGCATCTACCTGAAGCACCGTAACGATAATACTGTCGACACCGCAAGTCACGAGATTGGCAGTCGTCTACGCCAGTGGTTTGGCGCCCGTGTCCTCGGCCCGGACCGTCCTGCCGTTGCCAAGGTCAAGTCGCTCGCCATCCGCAAACTCCTCCTCAAGATTGAGCCGGGACTCGACCTTCCCGCCGTCCGCAAATACTTAACGCTTGCCCAGCAGCAGATGCTACAAGACAAGCGCTATTCTTCCCTTCAGATCTACTTCGATGTAGATCCGCTGTAGCTATTTTACATATTATCAAACTGAGGCTTTAGCCACTCCATTCGAGTGGCAGACCACTCTTTCAGTCCTTGAACCTCATTTTGATAACTTCCCCAAATGTCATAGTTGCTCCAAGTGTACGTATTCAGCAAATGCCACTTGTCATCGTTCTCCTCAACAGAGTATTTCAGATACTGTGCATCGGCATTGATATGAGCAAGAATGTCGTTCATATGGGAATAGAAATAGTTGAAACGCTCTTTCACCCGTGCTACGAATACAGGGTCACTAAACAGACGTGCATACCATTTGGTATCCTTGATATGGAAATCCGTCGGATTATAGCATGTCTGGTTTCCTTGTGCAATATTACCAAAAGCTATATCCATATCCCACATGGGACCCATTTTTAGTTTCCCGCCACGGGCAAGATGCATATAGCAACTGGTGTCATAATTACCATCTAGGTTTTTCGCGATCTCCTGGATCAGATACCAGTCAACGAAGGAGTCCATATCCAGATATGCCTGCCAGCCTACGTTTGGATCAGTGAAGTTACCACCAAACAAGACTTCGTCAGCCTTCGTGACATAGTTTTGTACATATTGGAAGTTCTGATCATTGTATTCTACATCGGGATCCTTGATGTTGACGACATTCTCCAAATGGGATACTTTGAAATAACGCGAGTCAGACTCTCCTGGTGCACGGCTGTCTATCTCTAGCAAGAAACCATCCTTTCCGACATTGACTCTGTGTTCAGCTATCTTCAGCTTCTCACATAGAAGATAAGTTCCCTGGTATTTCCCATTGAAAACCATCTCTATAAAATGATTCTCTGGCGTATAGTCGATATTACTGATGCTACTCATATAAAATGCCAGGCTGTTGCGAAGCATCGACTTGTCGTTGTAGTTAGGTATAAGAATCCAACTCTTGTCATCGTGCATGTCCAACAATGACACTTTCTTGTCGAACTTCAGGGTATACGGTTTCTTATCGAATTGCCAACTGGAATTGCCGCGGCCTTTGATATTCACTCTCGCCTCTACCACATCACCGGCAGCACGTGTCCTCACATCTTCTTTCAACACCAGATCGGCGCCGATGTAATCATCCTTGGATGTCACCTCTTGAAGACCGTCGGTAGTGATATACATGATTGGAAGTCCTGTATAGGAATGGACATAAATGTTGTAGTATTTGTTTTTGCTGGAGGTAGCGACAACTACTTGACGCGGTTTATTGAAATTAATCCCCGTCTTCCCACTCTCTGCCTCCTTGCCATCAATCAGCACCATCGTACCCTCAAAAGTAAAACGAGGTTTGAGCACCTTTTCATTAGCGATACCAGGCAACCAGCATTCGATGACACTGTCGCCGATAATCTTACATTTTATATTCTCTCGCAACGAGCTGTTGTCATTCTTCACAAACTCCATCGTGAGAAGTTTCGGCTCTTTACGCTCCTCAAGGAGTTTCTCAAGACTCTCGATTCTCTGTTGTAATTCCTCCCACATCAGTCGGAGCTGAGTGTTGCGTTGTGCCTGGTCTGAGATGTATGGTGTAAGATTTGTGGCCTGAAGCAAACCCTCCTCAGTATTCCTGAGTGTCTGAGTGGCATTCCATCGTGCTCTCTCAACACTGCGGGATGCCGCCATCCCATCAAACTGCTGCTTGAGCCACTCCATACGTTCTGTAAGCCAACTCTTCATGCTGCTCACATGTCCTTGATATAAGACCCAGGTATCAGCATTGGAAGACTTATACGACTCGAACGTATCCCACTTGGTATCATCTTCCTGAATTGCATATTTCAGATACTGAGCGTTTTCGTTGATGTTCCTGATGATATCCGCCTGATGGTTATAGAAATAGTTAAAGCGCTCTTTTACCATCGCAACGAAGACCGGATCCTGGAACAACTGCTGATAACGGTATACTTCCTTTGCGACAAACCCAGTAGAGCTTGTCTTCCCCGCATTGCCAAAAGCCGTCTCAAAATCCCATACCATCGACGATGCACCATCCTCATTCTTTGCAATCTCATTGATCAGATACCAGTCGACCAAAGCTTCGGTATCATCAGCCTTAACAGTTCCAACACTTTCCCCCAGCATATATGTTCCCATATAACGGCCATTAAACATCAAGTCGACATAATGGGACTGGGGGGTACAATCGTTAAGTACACTGATCTTGCCCATATAGAAAGCCGTCATATTATGCAACATGGTGATGTCGTTGACATTGGGCGTCAGATCCCATTCAGTGTGGGATGGCATGTTTAACAGCGATACGGCGTTCGAGAATTTCAACTTGTAGTCATTCTTGCCCCACTCCGTTTTACCAGACCAGTCAGCCTTCTTCGTATAATAACGAAGAGAGCCTTCTGCCATAATCCTACCAGCTGTTGATGCAAGGGCGCCTTTGCCTCCATAGCCAGTATTGTCTGTGAGTCTGATGGTGGCATCATAATCGTAATTGGAGCTTTCCAAAGTGCGTGCTTTCGTCTCTGCCCACAGGGTGGGGAGACCCGTATAGGCACTTACGGTAACAGTGTATTCTTTGGTCTGTTCTCCCAAATGAACGACAAGGATCTGTTCTGAACTGAAGTCAAATGCCGTCTTGCTGCTTTCTGCCTCCTGGCCTCCAATCGTCACATAGTCGCCAGTGAACTGAAATCGTGGGATCAGCGTCTTGGCACTCATTATATTCAGCACCCTGCACTCAATGGCACTGTCGCCGATGATCTCGCACTCTGCATCCTCAACCAGCTGCATCGGATTCTCTGAAGCCAGGAACTCCATGTGCAACAACTTCGGTTCTTTCTGGTTGATCTGGTCAATCAGTTGGTCTATCTTCTCTTGTGCCTCTTGTATCATTTCCTGCAGGGCATAATACTCTATGACCGTTTTTTGGTCAGCGCTTTCAGACATAATGACCTCTTGGAGTATCTTGACATCAGTATCATCCACTTTTCCATTGCCGCTGATGTCTGCCTCTGTGGCGTTGAATTTCTCTGACGGGGTGCCATGAAGGTAGTTCACGATTTCCACGATATCGGCTACGTTCACCTTGCCGTCGCCGTTTGCGTCGCCAGAGCCAGCCAGCAATGCAATAGGGAACAGACAAAGCAAAAAGAAGGAGAGCACTTTCTTGTTCATATTTCTTGTCGTTAGTTTCTTGTTCTTTCCCACCATGAGAGCAGGAGCTGCAAAATTAAGCTAATTTATCGAAACTACCAAAACTTTTATGTCTTATTTTATAAAAAAGTAAGGAATAGGTACTATAAAAGTAAATTCACTGAATTTATGCAGTAATTTCAGTGAATTTACTGTCCAAATTCAGTGAATTTATAGAGCAATTTCAGTGAATTTATGAAGAGAGAGATTAGAAGTTCAATTCGCAGTTGATACCGAGAACACGATTGGTGCGGGTGAACGAGTCACTGATGCGGGGCGTGGCAGAAGTGACACGGTCATAGTCCTCGTAGTTCGTCTGGAAGTAGCCAGCACCGAGTTGGATGTGCTCGTTGGCACGGTACTTGAAGCCGAAGCCGATACTGCTGGAATTGACGACGAACGACATATCGTTCATATAGGCATCGGTAAGCTGGTAGCGAGTGATCTGGACACCTGCAGAGATGGTGAGACGGTCTGTCACATCCCACTCGGCACCACCAAGGTACTCGTTGGTACCACCGTCGAGCAGCTTCTGGGTGTCGTTGTACCAGTGGGCATTCTTATCGTAGAAGTGGTGGTAGCCCAGGTTCAGGCGAACATCATCGGTGATGTTCCACATGGCGCCAATAGCCAGCTGGGCAGGAGAGTCCTCATCGATCTTCTCTGCGTCGCGGTATTTATTGACAGCGGCAATCTCACTGGCCTCGTTGACGGTAGACTCATTCTCCATGTGGATCTGTGTCTTGGCCTCATACTTCATGGCGAAGTTGAAGGGACCCACGCGGTAGTCGACACCAATGACGGGGGCGACACCCACACCAGTCTGGTTACAGAGGAGGTTCACACCCTGAGAGTACTTCTGCAGGGCGTTGAGGCTCTGTTTCGTACCTTCGAGTTGTGCGAGTTGTGCGGTGAGCTCTGCGGGGGCCTCCATGCCGGCTGCCTGGATGCCGGCATTAACCTGCGAGATGCCACCGTCGATGGTGGTGGTGGCTCCCTGGAGGAAACTGCCGAAGTCGACATAGCCGCCAGCGGTGTTCACCATAATGTTGCTGATCTTAGCCTTATAGGTGGCAGTGCCATAGAGCAGTCGCAGACCGCCGTACACGGAGAGGTCTGGCAGGATCTTGTAGGCAGCACCGAGCTGGAAGCCGAAATAGTATTGACGGCCCTGCATGTAGCCGTCCATGTCGTAGCCTGTGGCACCGAGGGGCTGTAACTGACTGGCGATATTGCCTACAACGCTCTCGAAGGAGCCGAGACCATCGGCAAATTCGCACTTACCACCTCCGCCAGGTACAGAGAAATTGAACTGTACACTCCAGTTGCCCTTGTTATAGGCTGCCTGCAGCGAGGGGATGCAGGGGGCATCGGCTACACCCTCGAAGGTCTTCACGGCTTGTCCATGGTTCTTACGGCCGAGGGCGAAGACGGGGTTCTCGCTCTGGATGGTACGCGTTTGGTGGGCGTATTGCCAGTTGAGGGCGATGTGGAAGCCTTCGGGCATGAAGGCGACACCTGCTGGGTTGGAATAGACACCGTCGAGGCCGATAGCCGCATCACGGGCTGGGTTACGAAGGAAGTCGATACTCTGATTCGTGTTGGTTAAGATACCACCTGCTGTGGCGGTGGTTGCTACGGCCAGCATCACACTGGTAAGCATTACATTGATTTTTTTCATATCCTTAAACATCTTTTTACGAAAATCGGCTGCAAAGGTAGGTATATTGTTTAAAAATGTGTTGTATGCGCACACAAAGTTAACAAGGTTTAACAGAAATTGCACAAATATATGCACAAATGTGCAATTATGTGCAGCTTTTTGTTTGCAGTTTACAGATGATTACTTCTATAGGAAGAATGGATTCACTCTTTTGCCATCAAAAGTGGCTTACCAGGCAATCAGCTGTAAACAGTAAACTATAAGCAAAAAACTATTTCTTGAGTTCAGGATAGGAAAGTCGGGTGTGATAGATTGTCTTGAGTTTTTCGATGAGGACGGTCTTGGCGTATGCAATGTCACGGAAAGTGATGGGACATTCCTTGAAGTAACCTTCAGTCACCTGACTGTCGATAAGGCGGTTCACAAGTTCGCGAATGGTCTTCTCCGTATAGTCAGGAAGTGAGCGCGAGGCGGCCTCGACAGTGTCGGCCATCATCAGGATAGCCTGTTCCTTGGTGAACGGGTTGGGACCGGGATAGGTGAACAGTAACTCGTCGACATCATCGTTGGGATGGGCATTCTTGTACTGTACATAGAAGAATTTTGCCTTGCCCTGACCGTGGTGGGTGGAGATGAATTCGCGGATGACCTTCGGAAGGTTGTACTTTTCGGCCATCTTTACCCCCTCAGTGACATGGCTGATGATCATCTGGGCACTATCGATAGCACCCATCTTCTCATGGGGGTTGACACCAGACTGGTTCTCAGTGAAGTAGATGGGGTTGGAGATCTTGCCGATATCGTGGTAGAGGGCACCTGTACGTACCAGTTGGCTCTTGGCGTCAATCTTGTTGGCAATCTCTGCAGCGAGGTTCCCCACTTGGATAGAGTGCTGGAAGGTGCCTGGGGCCACCTCACTCATCTTGCGCAACAGTTCCTTGTTCATGTCGGAGAGTTCGATGAGGGTGATGTTCGACGTAAAGCCGAAAGCCTTCTCCAACAGATAGAGGAGAGGATAGGAACAGAAGAGCAGGATGCCGTTAATAACGATGTAGTTGTATTCGCTATAGCTGAACTTCTTGATGTCGCTGTTGTTGATCCAGTCGATGGAGAGGTCGGTGAGCCCCATGCCTGCGGTGATGAGCAGGGCCGTCCAGAAGAGCTGGGAACGGCTGGAGAGTTCGCGGAGGGAATAGATGGCGATCATGCCGGCTACACACTCGACGGCAATGAACTCTAAGGGGTACTGTAGGATGGAGGCACAGAGGAGGATGGTGGTCATGTGGGTCATGAAGGCAGTACGGGAGTCCATGAACACACGGACGAAGATAGGCACCATCGCAAAGGGAAGGATATAAACATGGAGGACACTATGGCTGACCATCAGCGAGGCCATGACGGTGAAAGCAACGATAAGGGCATAGAGCATCGTGGCAGAGCGCGCATTCTCGAAATAGTCCTTACGGTAGAGGGAGATGTAGAAAGTGAAGCAGATGATGAGAATGGCCACATAGAGGATCTGCCCAAGGATGGTGAGCGAGAGGCGTGGGTCGTTCTCATGTTTCCGCTGCGATTCCTTCTTAAACGACATGAGGATATTGTAGGTCTTGCTGTCGACAATGTCACCGCGGTCGATGATTTTCTGTCCGCGTTGTACGAGGCCTGTAGCTAAGGGGATGCTGTTGTGGAGTTCGTTGAGACTGGCCTCACTACGGGTCTTGTCGTAGGTGAGGTTGGGTGTGAGATAATCGTTGAGGTTACACTTCCGCAGTATATCACGGTGCTGGGCGAGTGACTCGTCGAGGAAGATCTGTTCGTAGGCGGAGATCACGGAGTTGACGCTGGTGATGGCCTTGCTGTTGGCATTCTTCCCGTCGATCACGCGGATCATGCGGGTGGTGTCCTGACGGAGGTCGTTGTACTCGGCGGTGTTCATGATGCCCTGGGCATAGAGGTCGCGCAGACGGTTGGCGATAATACTCAGGTAGTCGTTGCTGAGGCCTGGGATACCGTTGGAGTAGTCTTTGTTGAACTGGCGTATCTCCTTGCCTTCCACTTCCTTGTTTAAGAGGTAATAGGGTTCGTAGAGCCTCATGAGGCTGTCACGCTCTTTGCTGACGACTTCGTCACTCTTGTAGATGGGGAAGTCGAAGGGTGCGCTGAGGTCACTATAGATCCAAGGACGTCCTTTCTCCGCGTTAAAGCTGAACTCGTTGGAACGTGGCATGAGCCATACAATGATGACGACGGTGCCAATGATCAGACCTATACGGATGAGGATGTCGCGCCAGCTGAAGTCGCTCTTGATGTTGAAACTACCCATTATGTTGCTCTTTTTGGTGCAAAGATATAAAATAATTACGATTTACTATTTACTATTTACGATTTTTTTGTAACATTGCCATTAAAAGTGGCGAAGTTACTCCATCTCGGCAAAAAAAAAGAATGTTTTCTTTTGTTTTGCACTCGTTTTTTCGTAACTTTGCACGCAAAAATAAGAAAACCATGTCAGAAAGAAGAGTCAGAGTCAGGTTTGCACCCAGTCCGACGGGTGCCCTTCATATCGGCGGTGTTCGCACTGCCTTGTATAATTATCTGTTCGCACGCCAGCATGGTGGCGACCTTGTGTTCCGTATCGAGGACACGGATTCGAACCGTTTCGTGCCGGGTGCCGAGGAGTATATCCTGGAGTCGTTCAAGTGGCTGGGCATCCAGTTCGATGAGGGAGTGAGTTTCGGTGGTGACAAAGGTCCGTACCGTCAGAGTGAGCGTCGCGATATCTATCAGAAATATGTGCAGCAGTTGTTGGACGCCGATAAGGCGTATATCGCCTTCGATACCCCAGAAGAACTGGAGGCGAAACGCGCTGAGATACAGAACTTCCAGTACGACTGCCACACCCGTAGTCAGATGCGTAACTCACTGACCCTGCCGAAGGAAGAGGTGGAGCGGTTGATTGCCGACGGGAATCAGTATGTGGTGCGTTTCAAGATTGATGGTGGTCAGGAGGTACTCGTGAACGACCTTATCCGTGGTGAGGTGCGTGTGAAGACGGATATCCTCGACGACAAGGTCCTCTTCAAGAGCGCAGACCAGTTGCCGACATATCATTTGGCGAACATTGTCGATGATCATCTGATGGAGATCTCCCACGTGATCCGTGGTGAAGAGTGGTTGCCGAGTGCACCATTGCATGTGTTGCTCTATCAGGCCTTCGGCTGGGAGGATACGATGCCACAGTTTGCCCATCTGCCACTATTGCTGAAGCCTGACGGTAAGGGTAAGCTCTCGAAGCGCGACGGTGACCGTTTGGGATTCCCCGTATTCCCGTTGGAGTGGAAGGATCCGAAGACGGGTGAGACGTCGCGTGGCTATCGTGAGGATGGCTACTTTCCTGAGGCCGTCATCAATTTCCTTGCCTTGTTGGGTTGGAACCCGGGTACAGAGCAGGAGATCTTCTCGCTCGACGAGCTTGTGCCACTGTTTGATATCTCTAAATGCTCGAAGGCAGGTGCGAAGTTTGCCTACGATAAGGGTATCTGGTTTAATCATGAATATATCCTGATGAAATCGGCAGAGGAGATTGCCGAGTTGTTCTTCCCCATCGTGAAGGCGCATTGTCCTGATGAGACGATGGAACGTGTTGTGGCTGTAACGGCGATGATGAAGGACCGTGTGAGCTTTGTCAAGGAACTGTGGCCGCTTTGCTCGTTCTTCTTCGAGGCACCTACCGAGTATGATGAGAAGACAACGAGGAAACGTTGGAAGGAAGACTCAGCACAACAGCTGACAGAGTTGATAGGTGTCTTGGAAAGTATTGAAGACTTCTCCTTGGAGAATCAGGAGCAGATTGTGCATGCCTGGATAGAAAAGAAAGAGTATAAGCTTGGTAATATCATGAATGCCTGGCGTCTGGCACTCGTGGGAGAGGGTAAGGGACCAGGTATGTTCGACATTTCCGCTTTCTTAGGCAAGGAAGAGACTATCGCTAGAACCAAACGTGCCATTGAAGTGCTTGGCTAATGATTTACAACCTGATCATATACGTCTATCTGTTTGGAGTGGCCGTCTATAGCCGTTTCAATGAGAAGGTGCGTAAGATGTGGCGTGGTGAACGCGAAGCCTTCGGTATCCTGAAGGAGAAGGTGGATCCCGAAGCGAAGTACGTGTGGTTCCATGCGGCCTCACTTGGAGAGTTCGAGCAGGGACGTCCGCTGATGGAACAGATGCGCAAGGAGCATCCGGAGTATAAGATCCTGTTGACATTCTTCTCACCTTCTGGCTATGAGGTGCGCAAGAACTATGAGGGGGCCGACATCATCACCTATCTGCCACTCGACACCATCACCAATGCCCGCAGATTCCTACGTGCCGTGAAGCCTGTGATGGCATTCTTCATCAAGTACGAGTTCTGGTATAACTATCTGCACATCCTGAGCCATCGTGGCGTGCCAGTCTATAGTGTCAGCAGCATCTTCCGTCCTGGCCA
>JAEEGL016886786.1_pt1 | contig 10475 bp, 8 predicted proteins | sample 9134231 | NCBI WGS metagenome assembly JAEEGL01 (sample SAMN16246548, study PRJNA631951) | gut metagenome | biome: gut microbiome; feature: rumen; material: fiber-attached | host: Bos | place: Iran: Karaj | collected 2018-10 | reverse complement strand
GTTTTTTTATCGTCTCGCGGACGGCGGGATATGTGATGTCGCTTTGGTTTTCTTCGATGGCTTCCTGCTCGCGCTGGCAGCACTTTTCCATCAAAATGTTTTTTTGTTCCTGATTAAGGTTGGGCCACAAGTCGTCGGCGATTACGTGCATGGGCTTTCCAAATTCTTTTTGCAAGCCTTGCGAATCCACTTTGGCCGCGCCATATCCGCAGTCGCAAATCGCCTGGTTCCACGCCTTTGCGATGACGCCCGTGGTGTTCCAAATCGTTCCGTCTATGTCCAAAATTATTCCGTCTGTTTTGATCGTCATTCCGCAACATTATAATAGAACTGATTGAAAGTCAACACATCTTTCGCTATAATGGAGGAATGAGCGAAAATGTCCAAAATGAATTTGATTTTATCTCAATCGGAGCGGGAGCGGCAGGCCTTGCCGCCGTCCAGTACGCCGCGCGGTCGGGCCTTTCGGCCTTGGCCTTGGACATTTCGATGGCGGGCGGACAAGTCCTTACAATCGCCAACTTGGAAAACTACCCCGGAGTCTTTCCCGGCGCGAACGGCTTTACGCTGATCCAAACAATGCAAAAGCAAGCCCACGCCTTTGGCGCGCAAATCACAAGCGCCCAAGTCAAATCGATAGACAAGATTCAAGACAAGTTTAAGGTGGAAACAAGCAAGGCCGCATACTTTTGCAAGGCAGTGGTCCTCGCCACCGGAGCGGAGCACAGAAAGCTTGGCGTTCCCGGCGAAAAGGAATTTGAAGGCCGCGGCGTAAGCTACTGCGCTGTTTGCGACGGCCCCCTTTTTAGGAACAAGACAATTTTTGTAATTGGCGGAGGCGACGCCGCTTGCGACGAAGCCAACTACCTTTCGCAGCTTTCGGACAAAATATTTTTGGTCCACCGCCGCGACCAGCTGCGCGCGCAAAAAGCCGTGGCCGACCGCGTTTTGGCAAACCCAAAAATCACGGTCTTGTGGAACAGCGTCGTCGAAGAAATCAAGGGCGACCAAAAAATCACAAGCGTAGTTCTTAAAAACGTAAAGACAGGCGCGGTCGAAGAAAAAAGCGCCGACGCCCTTTTTGTAAGCGTGGGAATGCTTCCCAAAAACGAATTGCTTTCAACGCTCAAAACGGACGAGGCCGGCTACATCGTAACGGACGAAAAAATGCAGACGGCCATACCCGGCCTTTACGCGGCCGGCGACGTGCGCTCAAAGCCATTCCGCCAAGTTGTCACCGCCGTAAGCGACGGAGCGATCGCGGCCTACGAAGCGGCCTCCTACATTCGCAGTCTTGCGCAAGGCGGCGCGAAATGAGCGCGCCAAGATTTTTCGCGCAAAAATCGTTCGCAAAACCAAGAACGCGCGGACAAAAATCGTTGGCAAGACAAAAAACGCCGCGCGCCTTTAGATTGCCGCTAGCGCTTGCGGCCTTGGCGCTCGCCGCGCTCCTTCCCCGCGCCGCCAACGCGCAGGGCGACATAAACTTTTGGAGCGACTACCCCAACGAAGAATTGGCCGACGCGCTCGTCTCGCGAATGAGCGACGAAGAATTGTATTCGCAAATCTTGATGTTCGGTTGGGCGGGCGCGGAGCCGAGCGACCTTTTGAACGAATGGGTTTTGTCGCGCGGCTTGGGCAGCGTAAAAGTTTTTGGCTGGAACACCGACAACACGCGCTTGGTGGCGCGCTCCGTAAAGAGCTTGCAGGAAAAGGCGCAAAAGCGGCCGCTTCAAATTCCGCTCTTTGTGGCCACCGACCAAGAGGGCGGCTGGATCCGCCACGTAAAGGGAAACACTTCCATCACGCCGGGCAACTTGGCCATAGGCGCTAGCGGCTATCCCTACGACGCCTACTATTCGGGCTACTACATAAACAAGGAAATCGCCGCGCTCGGAATCAACATGAATTTCGCGCCGACAATCGACTTGTACACCGACAAAAATTCCACGATAATCGGAACCCGCTCCTTTGGCGAGAACGCAAGCTACGCGGGAATTCTTGGATCGGCGTGGGCAAAGGGCTGCCTTGACGCCGGTGTGATTCCCACCGCAAAACATTTTCCCGGCCACGGCGACACGCAAAACGACTCCCACATTTTTTTGCCCAGCATAAACATCGACAAAGAAACTTTTGAAAACCGCGAATTGGTTCCGTTTAAATACCTGATCAAAAACGACGTGCCCGCGATAATGAGCGGCCACCTTAGCTTTCCGCAGCTGCGTCCTAACGGAGAGCCCGCTTCCTTGAGCGAATATTTTTTGACGGAAATTTTGCGCGACAAACTAGGCTACAAGGGCCTCATAATCACGGACGACATGATGATGAACGGAGCCACAATGTACGCGGGCTCGGTTTCGCGCGCCTTTAGGCTTGCGGTGGAAGCGGGAAACGACATCGTGATTTCTTCGACGACGGCGCAGCTTGACGAGCCCCTTTGGACTGGAACAATCGCGCTTATGAAACGCGACTCCCGCTTTAGGGAAAAGGTCAAGGCCGCCGCGCGCCGCGTGATTTTGGCAAAGCTCAAGTATTACAAGAACACAAATCCGGCGCCCCTTTACCCCAACGAAAACACAATCGACCAATTCATTCCGGACAAGGAAGGACAAAAATTTTTCCTAGACCAAGCCTGCCGCTCGATTACTGTGACAAGGCAAAAGTCGCTTCCGTTCACAAAAGAAAGCGCCGGAAGAATTTTGTTGTGCGGAAGCGAGCCGCAATTCTTTAAGGCGGGAAAAGAGCGCTGGCCGTCAAGCGGCGAGTTCCGCTTTAACTACGCGATGGGCCCAAACGAAACGCAATGGGCGGCCGAAAACATTTTGGCGACGGCGCAGGGCTACGACACGATAATAATTTGCGTTGCCGACCAAAACAGCGCGAGCGTCGCAAAAAGCCTTTCGGCCGTCGCGGGCAAAAAGCGCGTGGTCGTGTTCGGCATAATGTCCCCGCATTTGGTAGAAAGCTTTGACTGGGCCGACACGATTTTGTTGGGCTACTCTTATTCGCCCTACACGTTGGAAGCCCTTGTTGGCGCCGCCGCGGGAGAATACCAGCCGCAGGGAACGGAGCCGGTCTCAAAATGATTTTTGACTTGAGCGTCACGATAAAGGCGCAGGAAGAAAGCGACAAAAATCTCATCCAAAAAAAACTTGACGCTGCGTTGCGGCAAAAATATTCCGGCGGCGAGCGCGCCGAATTTGTCTTTGTAAAAAAATCGGTCGACGCGCGTCACGGCCAACTAAAGCTTTGCTTGCGATACAAGGCTTATGTCGGCGAAGACCCCGCGCAAGCCCAAAAAGAATTTTCGTGGCGCAAGGCGGACGGCTCAAAAAAAGTCGTAATAGTCGGAAGCGGCCCCGCCGGACTTTTTGCCGCTCTTAAACTTTTGGAGCGCGGCGTAAAACCCATTGTCATCGAGCGGGGAAAGAACGCCTCCGACCGCAAGCGGGACATAGCGGCCATAAGCGTTAAGGGCGTCGTGGACGCGGACAGCAATTACTGCTTTGGCGAAGGCGGGGCCGGCACTTTTAGCGACGGAAAGCTTTACACGCGCAGCAACAAACGCGGAAACATAGACGAAATTTTGCAAATATTCGTACAATTTGGCGCGGACCCAAAAATTTTGACGGACGCGCATCCCCATATCGGAACGAACAAGCTTCCGCAAATAATCGGAAACATGCGCCAAAAAATTTTGGAGCTTGGCGGAGACTTTCACTTTGAAAGCCGCGTCGTGGATTTTATAATCGAAGGCGGGAACGAAGGAAAGACCAAAAGCGAAAGAGGCGGCCCCGCTTCCGGGCTTGCGAAAGTTCTTGGCGTAAGGGCAAAAACCGCGGACGGCGAAAAGGAATTCTTGGCCGACGCGGTAATTTTGGCGACAGGACATTCCGCCTCCGACATTTACGAATTGCTCGCCAAGGCCGCGCCGCAATCTTTGGAGGCCAAGACCTTCGCCGTCGGAGTCCGCGTGGAGCATCCGCGCGAGTTGATAGACACAATTCAATATCACGGAAAACGCGGCCAGACAAAGCTTGGAGCCGCCGAATACCGTTTGACAAGCCAAGTCGAAGGCCGAGGCGTATACTCTTTTTGCATGTGTCCCGGCGGCTTTGTCGTTCCGTCGGCGACAGGCCCCCAAGAAATTGTGGTAAACGGAATGAGCGCCGCCGAGCGCAACTCCGCTTGGTCCAACGCGGCGATTGTCGTGGAGACAAGGCCGGAGGACGTCGCGCAAATTATGGCTGGAAAAAGCGAGGCGGCGGGCAGTCTTGGGCTTGGAAGCAGTTCTGGCGCGGCGGATCTTGGTCTTGCGGACAATTTGGCCGGCCTGCGCTTTAGGACGTGGCTGGAGCATGAGACCTGGCTCCACGGCGGCGCGAGTCTTGGGTTTGGAAGCGATTCAAGTTCCGCCCCCAACCCCAACGCGGCGCCCGCCCAGCGGCTTGTGGACTTTTTGGCCGGCCGCAAAAGCGACAGCCTTCCCAAAAGCAGCTACACGCCGGGAATCGTTTCAAGCAGCCTTGACCAATGGCTTCCTCCTTTTATAAGCGAACGGCTAAAAGCCGCCTTCCGTCTCTTTGACAAAAACATGAAGGGCTTCATTTGCCCCGACGCAATTCTCATCGCGAGCGAAACGCGCACTTCCACCCCAGTCCGAATTTTGCGCGACAAAGAAAGCCTTGAATGCCCAAGCCTAGCCCGCCTCTACCCCGCCGGAGAAGGAAGCGGCTGGTCGGGCGGAATTGTTTCCAGCGCGATGGACGGCCAAGCTTCCGCCCAAAAAATTCTTGAAAAAATCCTCTAGCAAAAACGCCAATTTAGCGCTATAATTCTAACATTGTGTTAAAGAAATATTATTGGGCTGTCGCCGCATTTTTTGTTTTGAACCTTTTATTCGTCCTCTTTTTGCTGCAAGAAAAAGACTATTTGGACCAGTCAAGGGAAATCGCCGTCCAGTTCAAGGCGAATTTCTTGAAGGATTCCGTGACAAACTTCATCCACGAGTTTGAGCGGAACAAGGCCGACTCCGTAGAAATTTTTGACTTCACCGTTTCGGAGCGCGACGCGATTCTAAGAAACGAATTGGAAAACACCTACAGCGTCCAAGGCGCCGAGCGCGTCATAAAAAAAATCTTCACGTCAAACGACCCGCGCGAAATGTGGGGCTACATTTTGATAAGCTATCCGGAGGACACGGTGGCGCTTTCGCAACACGTTCCCGAAAACTGGGACCGCTCCGACCGTTCCTTGGACCACATCTTTTGCTCGTGGAAGGCGATTGAGCTTCCATACGGAAAATTTTATTTTGGAGTCACGCAAGAGCGCCTTTACCAAACTGTGGTTTCAATCGTCGCTTCCAAAGTTCACGACTCGCATTTTGTGGAAGAGACTTATTATTGGATAAACGAAATCAAAAATTACAAGGGCGGAAAAGATTACGCCGTCCGCTTGATTCACCCAAATCCGCGCTCGTCGGAGGGAATGCTTCTTTCCACGGACATGCAGGACGCGGTGGGCGACTTTCCATACAAAAGGGAGCTTGAATGCATCAACCGGGACGGAGAATGCTTCAACACTTACTATTTTAAGAAGAAGGACTCCGACAACTTTGCCCGCAAAATCACCTACTCAAAATTGTACGCGCCGTACAACTGGGTTGTTTGCATGGGCTCGTACTACGACGACATTTACGATTCAGTAAGCGCGATAAAAAAAATGAAAAAGAATTCGCCGACTAGATTCGCATTCCCCCTCTTCATCGCGCTGGACGTCCTCCTCTTGGCCTTCATAATCTCGCGCGCCTACGTCTGCAAAAAGGAGAACGAATCGTTCAAGGGACAAAGCTACATCGACCCGCTGACAGAAGCCCACACCCGCGACTATGGAAAAAGAAGGCTGAGCCAAGAGTTCGCGGCCTTCAAGACCACAAACGAAACTCCCGCGGTCATGCTTATGGACGTGGACAACTTCAAGACGATAAACGACACCGACGGAAGGGACGCCGGCGACTACGCGCTTTCAAAGCTCGTCAACATTTTCTTTGACCAAAGCCGCTCAAGCGACGTTTTGATTCGTTGGGACGGAGACAAGTTCATGGGCATTTTTGACGGAATGAAAAAGACCGCCTGCTGGCACTACTCGCAAAAATTGCTCGAATCAATTTCCTCGCAAAAATTCACATACAACGAAAAAGACCTTCAAGTGACCGTGTCGATCGGCTTCTCCTTCTTCTCCGAAGAAGACAAAAATTATTTGCAAGTCGTCGAACGCGCCGAAAAAGCCTTGAAGGAAGCGAAGGGCGCCGGCAAAAACCGCGCCCGGGTAGAGTAAAGAAAATGGAATCTACAGAAAACATCGCCACGCGCGAGAAAGCTATCGCGCGAACTTCTATCATAAGCATAGCGGCGAACATCGCGCTCGCTTCGCTAAAGGCTGTCGTCGGAATCGCGGCGTCTTCAATCTCGATCGTCCTTGACGCCGTCAACAACTTGTCGGACGCGCTCTCTTCGATAATCACAATCGTAGGAATAAAGCTGGCGTCAAAAAAGCCGGACAGGGAGCACCCTTACGGCCACGGCCGCGGCGAATACATAAGCGCCAGCATCATAAGCGCGATCGTCATCTACGCTGGCTTGGCCGCCCTAAAGGAATCGATTTTCAAAATAATCACTCCTCAAAAGCCCCAGTATTCGCTGGTGACTTTGATTATTGTGGCGGCGGCCATTTTTGTAAAAATAATTTTGGGCTTGTACGCGCGGTCGGTAGGAAAAAAAGTTTCCAGCAAGGCTTTGGAGGCGTCCGGCCACGACGCGCTTAACGACGCGCTGCTTTCATCTTCCGTTTTGGCCAGCGCGCTTGTGATGAAATTTTTTGGCCTTTCGCTGGAAGCGTATGTAGGCGTTTTGATCTCGGTCTTCATCATAAAGAGCGGCGTCGAAATGCTCAAGGACACATTGGGCGACATTTTGGGCGCGCGCGTCCCCCGGCAAACGGCGATTTCGGTAAAAGAAACCGCTTGCAAAATTCCGGGAGTTTACGGCGCCTACGACTTGTTCCTCAACGACTACGGCCCCAACCGCCTGCAGGGTTCCGTCCACATAGAAGTTGACGACACGCTGACCGCCTCGCAAATCGACGAGCTTTCCAACAAAGTGGCGATGGCCGTATACAAGGAAACAGGAGTTATGCTTACCGCCGTCGGAATTTATTCCCGCAACACGAACGACCCAGACGCGGTGAAGGCAAAGGAGCGCGTCCTTGAGCTTTTGGAAAATTACAAGGACGTCTTGCAAATGCACGGCTTTTATTTGGACAAAGAGAAAAAGCTCGTCAAGTTTGACGTGATAATTTCTTTTGACGCGCAAGACCGCGAATCCTTATGGAAAGAAATTTGCCAAAAGATGCGGGAGCTTTATCCCGGCTACGAAATCCAAATCAACCTGGACTCCGACACTTCGGACTAAAGCCCCGCGCCGCCTTTTAAATTTTTAAAAAATTTTTGCGGCGGCTATTGACACAAAGCGCGAATTCTTGTATACATAATTCATCGAACATCGAAGGCGATGAGAACCCTGTTTTTTGAAAGCAGAAAACAGAGTTCCCGTCGCTTTTTTTGTTTGAAAAAACTACTTTGCGCAAAGACGCGCGGCAGCTCTTCCGTAATGGAATAGTCTCCGCGCGTCTTTTTTTGTTCACGCGGACTAAGGAGGTACAAGATGGACGTAACGCAAATTGTTGATTCCCTGAACGCGCAGATTTGGGGAGTTTGGTTCTTGGCGGGCGCCGCGCTCGTGTTCTGGATGCAGGCCGGTTTCGCCATGGTAGAAGCGGGATTCACTCGCGCCAAAAATACCGGAAACATCATCATGAAGAACTTGATGGACTTCTGTATTGGAACCGTTATGTGGTTCGTAATCGGCGCGAGCTTGATGTTGAGCTACACCGATCCTGTTACCGGCGAAGTAAGCAAGGGTATTTGGTCTTTCCTCGGAAAGCCCGGCTTCTCCGTGTTCAGTGAATACGCCAGCTTTGACTTTTCTGGCTTTGTGTTCAACTTGGTCTTCTGCGCCACGACAGCGACAATCGTTTCTGGCGCCATGGCCGAACGCACAAAGTTCAGCACATACTGTCTTTATTCCGCGATAATTTCAGGAATCATCTATCCGATCGAAGCCCACTGGACTTGGGGAGCGGGCTTCCTCGCAGAATGGGGCTTCCACGACTACGCTGGTTCAGCCTGCATCCACATGGTCGGCGGCATTTGCGCCTTGATTGGCGCGGCGATGCTTGGTCCTCGCATTGGAAAGTTCTCTCGCGACAAGGACGGAAAGGTTACCGGCGTCCACGGATTCCCGGGACACAACATCGCGATGGGCGCCTTGGGCGTGTTCATCTTGTGGTTGGGTTGGTACGGATTCAACGGAGCCGCCGCCACAGACCTTCCCACTTTGGGATCAATCTTCTTGACCACAACGGTCGCTCCCGCCGTGGCAACGGTAGTCGCCATGTGCTTCACTTGGATTAAGTACGGAAAGCCCGACGTTTCAATGTGCTTGAACGCCTCGCTCGCCGGCCTTGTCGCCATCACCGCGCCTTGCGACGTAACAGACTGCGCCGGAGCCGCGATCATCGGAGCCGTCGCCGGACTTTTGGTAATCTGGGGAATCTGGCTCTTGGACTACAAGCTTCACATCGACGACCCGGTTGGCGCCGTCGGAGTTCATATGATGAACGGAATCTGGGGAACGATCGCTGTCGGCTTGTTCGCCACAAAAGCGGCCCCGGGCTTTGAGCTTGCTGGCATCGGAGAAGGTGTTTTTTACGGCGGCGGATTTGCCCAGTTGGGAAAGCAGTTTGGCGGAATGTTCCTCATCATCGCCTGGACTGTTGTGACAATCACGATTGCCTTCATCATTCTTAAGAAGACCATCGGCCTCCGCGTTTCCGCCGAAGAGGAAATTGTCGGCCTTGACAAGCTGGAGCACGGCTTGGCCTCAAGCTACGCCGGATTCGCGATGCAGTACAGCGAAGAAGAGTTGGAGGAAGCGATTGTCGCCGGCGTCGCCCTTCCCGAAAACGAAGCGGTTCCTGTCAAGGTCGCTCCCGAGACAAAGGCTTCTTCAAAGAAGGTCACGGCCCGCAAGGTTGTAATCGTGACAAGAAGAACAAAGTTCAACGCGCTCAAGGACGCGATGAACGACATCGGCGTGACCGGAATGACGGTAATCAACGCGATGGGCTGCGGCATGCAAAAGGGAAAGGACGAATACTACCGCGGCGCTCCTGTCAAGACTATCAACCTTTTGCCCAAGGTCAAGGTGGAAATCGTAATCGCAAAGATTCCACTCGAGACTGTAATCGCCGCCGCGAAGAAGGCGCTTTACACAGGCCACTACGGCGACGGAAAGATTTTCGTCTATCCTGTTGAGGACGTTGTCAAGGTTCGCACAGGCGAGTCCGGATACGACGCTCTTCAAGACGAAGACTAAGATATAAATTAAAAAAGTTTTGGGCCGCCCCCACCCGCTGGGACGGCCCTTTTTTTTATTATATAAGTCCGCTGTTTTTGCGAGCCTTGCGCGAGCAAAAATGTTGCGACTTATGCGGCTAAAAAGCAATCTTGGGCTTGTGTCCGATTTCATTGCCGCTACTTGATGCCCTTGCGCCGAAAGCGCTTGACAAGAAAGTAAAAATCCTTTATAAATTGCAACTGTGTTGCAAAAGTCATACCACACAAAAACAAGCGATTTGATAGCCCAGTTCATCCAAACAAAAATGGACCAAGGCTTCACCGCGTCGGAACTGTCGGACTTTCTCCAAAAAAACGGCGTGAGCGTAAACAAAACCACCGTCTACCGCAACTTGGACAAGATGACCCAAAGCGGCCGCCTTGCAAAGCGCAAGTCCATGGTTTCCGACGGCTTTGTCTACCAGACGGCGGAAGAGGAAAACCACTGCGCGGAGCACATCCACTTTCAATGCAGCAAGTGCGGCTCGGTGATCCACCTTTCCGACAAAAAAACCGAGCGCTACTTAAAGTCGCTTTCAAAAGATTTGGGGCTTCAGATAAACCTGAACATTTCTTCGCTAAACGGATTGTGCCAAAAATGCAGGAACGAAAACTAAAGAAGGGCGCGCTTTTCTTGGCCGCCGCGCTTTTGGCGCTGACATTTTGCTCGATTCTTTTTTCCGCCGCGGAACGCTTCCACGAATGCCACGGCGACGATTGCCCCATTTGCCAGCTCTTGCAAATTACGGAACAAAACATAAAGCTTTTGTCTTTGGCGCTGTTTTTTGCCGTCGCGGTCTGCGGCGCACGATTTAAAAAAATTGCGGACGCCTCGATTCTTTGCGGGCCAGTTCTTAAGTCCAAAACGCTGGTCTCGCAAAAAATCAGGCTCAACGTTTAGAATTCCTTTTTTGCTTTTACAAAAATTATTTAAAGAGGAATTTTAAAATGACCAAAAAAC
>JAEEGL016567920.1_pt1 | contig 10475 bp, 9 predicted proteins | sample 9134231 | NCBI WGS metagenome assembly JAEEGL01 (sample SAMN16246548, study PRJNA631951) | gut metagenome | biome: gut microbiome; feature: rumen; material: fiber-attached | host: Bos | place: Iran: Karaj | collected 2018-10 | reverse complement strand
TGCATGCCGCCGCTGACCTGCTCAAGCTCGTTGTCGTTGATGATCTTGTTTTCCATTTTTTATTTCTCCTTTTCTTTTTTGTTTGTTTTTTTATTGGTTGGGGTGTTTCTCTTGCTTACGGGTACAGCTTAGCATAGGGAGTATCACACAAGTGTCACAGGGAAAAGGAAGTTCAAAAAACTTTTTTTACCCCGCGGCGAGCTCGACGGCCGTCTTGGCCGCGAGGCGGGCGTTGTTGAGCACGAGCTGGATGTTCGACTCAAGGCTTTCTCCGCCTGTGAGCTCCACGACCTTCGCCAGCAGGAAAGGCGTGGTCTCCTTGCCGTGGATGCCCTGCGTCTTCGCTTCGGCCAGCGCCTGCTCGATGGCTGCGTCGATCACGGCCTTGTCCATGGCATACTGCTCGGGGATGGGGTTGGTGACGAGCATGCCGCCCTTGTAGCCGAGCTCCCGCTGGGCGCGGAACATGGCGGCGAGCTCGGCGGGGCTGTCGACGCGGTAGTCGACGCCGAAGCCGGAGCGGCGCGTATAGAAGGCGGGAAGCTCCTCGGTGCCGTATCCGATCACGGGCACGCCCTTCGTCTCGAGATATTCGAGCGTAAGGCCCAGGTCGAGGATGGATTTGGCGCCGGCGCAGATGACCATGACCGGAGTCTGGGCGAGCTCCTCGAGATCGGCGGAGATATCCATCGTGGTTTCGGCGCCGCGGTGCACGCCGCCGATGCCGCCAGTGGCAAAGATCCGGATCCCGGCGAGCGAGGCGATGATCATCGTCGTGGCGACGGTGGTGGCGCCGTCGGCTCCGCGGGCGACGAGCGCGGGCAGATCGCGGCGGCTGGCCTTAGCCACAGCACGCCCGGTCCGGCCGAGGTATTCGATCTCCTCGCGGCTCAGTCCGGCCTTGAGACGGCCGCCGATGACGGCGATGGTCGCGGGCACGGCGCCGCTGTCGCGGATGGTCTGCTCGACCAGCAGCGCGGTCTCCACATTTTTGGGATAGGGCATGCCGTGGGAAATGATGGTGCTTTCGAGCGCCACGACGGGCTTCCCCTCGGCGAGGGCCTGCGCTACCTCGGGCGCGATATCCAGATGCTTGTTCATAAGTACCTCCGTTGAATGATATGTATAGTAGAGATCAGGGGTCCCGCCGGTCGAGCGCCCAGGCCATGACGTGTACGGCCTGTTCGAATTCTCCCGCGCGGATGCGAGCCTCGAGCTCGTCGGGCGAGAGGGCGAGGACCTTGAGAAACTCGGTGTCGTCCAGGCGCTGTCCTCCGGCGCGGCGGCAGCGGCGGGCCCGGAACACATAGGCCCAGTTGTCCGCCATCGTCGCCTGGGATGGGATGCGCAGCAGCAGTTCCCAGTCGTCGGAGACGAAGCCCGTCTCCTCCTCCAGTTCGCGCTTCGCGGCGCAGAGCGGATCCTCCTGGTTGGCGGCGTCCGGGCCGTAGGGCGGCTCGCCCTGCCGGTCGATGCCGCCGGCGGGGAACTCGGTGGTCACCTTGCCGAGGCCGGGGCGAAACTGCCGCACACAGAGATAGCGGCCGCGCTCGTCAGTCGCGACGATGACGGCGTAGTTCTTGCGGCTGTAGGTGTAATACGGCGGACTGACCGAGCCGTCGGGCATGGTGTAAACTACCTCCCGCAGATCGATCCACCGGTTCTGCACCAGATGGCGCGTCTGGCGTTCGATAAACTCCAGCTCCATCGCGCTCTCCTTACAGCAGCGGGAGCAGCTGTTCGCGCACGCCGTCGAGCCGCGCGTCAGCCAGGCCAAAGTCCATCTCCCGGTAGCTCCAGGCTGCGCGGCCGATGCCGCAGGCCTCGAAGACCTCGTGGATACAGGCGTACCAGCGCAGCGTGTCCTCCGGCGAGGCGAGGTCGATCACGCCGTATTCGCCGCAGTAGAGCGGAACGCCGCGCTCTTCCGCGAGACGGACGGCGTCTTCGAAGCGATCCCGGAAGAAATCCGGGGAGAAGGTCCCGTCGGGGTCGAGGGAATCGTAATCCCGCCCCCAGGGGATGAGCCGCTTCTGCTCGGCCGCCATCTCCCCGTAAGGGGTGTCCAGCGGGCAGCGGAAGCCGGTGTCCATCTCGGGGATCCAGTAAGCGCCCTGGTGAGTGAAGACCAGCGGTTCGTAGCAGTGGAAGTTGTAGACGATGTGCTCATCCGGCGGGAGCAGCAGATCCGGCAGCGCATCGAGACTGTTGTTCCAGTAGCCGCCCACGAGGATCGTCACGGTCGGAGCGATCGCACGGATGCGCGCAATGCAGCGCGCCGCGATGCGGTTCCAGGCTTCGGAGTAGGAGTCCTCCGTCACCTCGTTGAGCAGCTCGAACGCGAGCGTGTCCTCATAGCGGGAGTAGCGCCGGGCCAGTTCCTCCCAGAGCCGATAGAAACGCTCCTGCAGCGGCTCGCTCTCAAAAAAGCCGAACTCATTCTCTCCGGCGTCGAAAGAGAAGCCGAAGGTCTTGTGCAGATCGAGCACGAGATTGAGCCCGCAGCGGCGGCTCCAGTCGATTGCGTCCTGTATATGGGCAAAGCCGCTCTCCCGGTACGCGCCGTTCTCGTCCTCGACGAGGTTGTAGTCGATCGGGACGCGGACGTGATCGAGTCCCCAATCCCGGACGGTTCGGAAATCGTCCTCCCGGATAAAGGAGGCATAGTGCTCCTCACTGTGTTCACACTGGGACAGCCAGCCGCCCAGATTGATGCCGCGCGTATAGCCCGACCAGTTTTTCATAAGCTTCGCTCCTGTCGTCTGTTTTCTACCTGGCAGTCCGGCCGGACTCTGCGTATCGGCGGCCGGTTTCTTTTATTATATCATCTCACCGAGCCTCTTGCAATCGGGAACAAACGCGGCGGCACGGTCGTTAAACCGGCAGGAGGTGGGGACATGGAACGCTTTATGCCTTACGAGAAGCTCTCGAAGAAAAACCGGCGGGAGCGCGATGCCGCCCGTCGCGTGCGGTGGGAACGCAGCCCGGTGACGAGACGCCCGGCGAACCCGAAGGCCTATAACCGCAAAAAAGCACGGAAGGACATGTCAGATGAGCCTTCCGTGTTTTTTGTGCCGCGTTATGAGAGAGCGGGCTATTTCTTCAACTCGCCCGGGCGGACGCCGAAGCAGTCGCGGAAGGCGCGGTGGAACACCGAGTAGTCGTTGAAGCCGCACTGGCCGGCGGCCTGTTGGGCGGGAACGCCCTCGCGGATCAGCCGCGCCGCACAGAGCAGCCGCTTCTGCCGCACGTAGGCATGCACGGTGTAGCCCGTCTGCTGTTTGAACAGGCGCATGAAGTGATAGCGGCTGAGATACGCGCGCTCCGAGAGCGCTTCGATGGAGAGGTCGCCGGCGAGGTTTTCGTTGATATAAGAAAGCGTGTCGCGGATCTTTTCGTCAAAACGCGGGTCGCTGCCCGGCTCCGGTGTGTGTGCGGCCGCGATGCGGTTGACCGCGATGAACAGCTGCAGGATCAGCGTGTCGCGCATCGCCTGCGCTCCGTAGCGCGTGTCGTCCCGTGCGTCCTCAAAAGCGCGCAGCACGGCGGCAAGCTCTTTTTTCTGCTCGCCGTCCGGCAGCAGCAGATACTGCCGTGTGCGGTCGGCCGCCTCAAAGCAGTCGTTCAACCCGGCCGCGGGCAACGTCCTTTCAAAGAAGCCGCCGTCGAGATAGAGGATGATGCGCTCATAGGGCTCGGAGCGGTCGATCAGCGCGCGGTGAATCGCATGATGCGGCACGAGCAGCACGGTCCAGGGCTTAAGCGTGTAGGTCATGTTCTCCACCACATAGTCCACGCGGCCTTCGAGCAGCAGAACAAGCTTGTCAAATTCATGAAAATGGTAGCTGCGCTCCTGGCCGGCGGTGTCACGCAGATGGAAATAATGGTAATTCTCGTTCAGGTAGCCCTCCCGACGGTAGCTCTCCCGGTCCTTCACAGGCGCCCCTCCTTCCTCTCTGCGAAGCATACCGCACTTTTTGCAAACTTTCAAGCAGTTTTCACAATTTACTATGCAATTTTACCCGCTATAATGGAGTAGAACTTTCCTCAAGGAGGTCAGACGCATGAAGTCCAACAATTTCTTCAAGAACAACTGGTTCACCCTGACGATGGTCTTTGGCATGGTGGCCGGCGCGATCACCGGCTGGCTCTGGCCGGGCGCCACTGTCCTGGAGCCGCTCGGCACCATCTTCATCAACATGATGTTCTGCGTCGTCGTTCCGCTGGTGTTCTTCTCCATTTCCAGCGCGATCGCGAATATGGTCAGCGCGCGCAAAGCCGGCAAGGTTATGGGCACCACGGTCGTGACCTTCCTGTGCACTGCGGCCATCGCCTCGATCATCATGTATGTGATCGTCCGCATCGTCGGCGTGGTCCCGGTCGGTTTTGAGGCTCTCGAGCCCGCCGAGGCTGAGCCTGTGAACATCACGACCCTGATTATAAACTTCTTCACCAAGCCCGACTTTACCGAGCTCTTCAGCCGCCGGGCGATCCTGCCCCTGATCGTGGCGGCGATCCTCTTCGGCTTCGGCGTGCAGATGGCCGGCGGCCGTGAGACCCCGACCGCGAAGCTCCTCTCCAATATCAACGAGTGCCTGATGAAGACCATGCGCATCATCACCTACTATGCGCCCATCGGCTTCTTCGGCTTCTTCGCTTACCTCGTCGCGACCTTCGGACCTGAGTTCCTGAAGGGCTACGGCCGCACACTGCTCATCTACTACGTGGTGGCGTTCCTGTACATGTTCGTCTTTGCCCCGATCTACGCCCGCTTCGGCGGCGGCAAGGGCGCGGCGAAGGTCATGTGGGCCCACCTGTTTGCGCCGGCCGCGGTGTCCTTCGGCACCTGCTCCTCCGTCGCTACCATCCCCACCAATATGGAAGCCTGTGAGGATACCGGCGTCTCCAAGGACGTCAGCGAGATCGTGATCCCGCTGGGCGCTACCATGCACATGGATGGCTCCGCCATGAGCGCGATCGTCAAGGTCGCTTTCCTCTTCGCCTTCTTCGGCCAGGACTTCACCACCGGTCGTGCGATCCTCGCGATCATCGTCGCTGTGTTCTCCTCCGTGGCGATGTCCGGTATCCCCGGCGGCGGCGGCACGGGCGAGATGGTGCTCTGCTCGATCTTCTTCCCCGAGCAGATCGCGCTGGCGCTGCCCATTGCCTGGGCGCTCGGCGACCTCGTCGATCCTCCCGCCACCATGGTCAACGCTGCGATGGACTATGTCTCTACTTACATCGTATCCCGCTATGTCGACGGCAAGGATTGGCTGCAGAAGCACCTTACCGCAAGCAAGAGCTGAGATGCATTATACCTGCATGCACGGCGCGGGCAACTCCTTTGTGATCATCCGGGAGCCCTGCCGCGACAACACGAGCGAGGACCTTGGCGTCCTCGCTCGCCGCTTATGCGCCCGCTTTCACTGTGATGGGATGATCGCCGTCGCCCCTGCCGAAGGGGCGGACTTTGGGATGCTCTTCTATAACGCCGACGGCTCCCTGGGCGAAATGTGCGGCAACGGCGCGCGCTGCCTCGCCCGCTATGGGGTAGAGCACGGGCTCGCGCCGGATCCGGAACACATCCGTATCCGCGCGACGGCGGGGCTTGTCCTCGCCCGGCGCATCACCGCGGAGCAGTATGAGATCCGGCTCAACGATCCGAGCGTCGTCGACCTGAACCGCCGCGCGCCGATCGCGGGCGGGAGCGTCTCCTGCGCCTATGTCGAGCTCGGAGACCCCGGCATCCCTCACGCAGTCACCGAGGTACGGCCCTCGGCCTTTGAGGACCTCGCAGTGCTGCGCGAACGGGGGCGGGCTCTGCGTTTCTCCCCTGCCTTCCCGAAAGGCGCGAACGTGAGCTTTATCTGCCGTACCGGCGAGCACCGGGTGCGCGCGATCACCTTCGAGCGCGGGGTGGAGGACTTCACCCTCGCCTGCGGCACGGGCTGCGGGGCGATCGCACTCACGCAGATCCTCGCGGGCAAGCTCCCCGAGGGGCGCGTGACGATCGACATGCCGGGCGGTGAGTTGAGCGTGACGCTCCAGCGTACGGACGAGAGCGTGACCGATCTGCTGCTCACCGGTCCGACGGCCGTAACGGCGGAGGGAGAGCTGTAAGATACGAGCATCGGACCGGAAGGCCGATGCTCGTTTTTTCGTACCGACAGGATCCCTCTTGAGTCTTGCGCGGGGACGTGTTATACTGTTTCCTAGAAAAATAATGCAAAACAGGGAGGAGCAACCATGAAGAAAACACTATCCGTTCTCGTCGTGCTGGTGCTGCTGCTCGCGCTGAGTACAGCCGCCCTTGCCGCCGGGACGACCATGTATGCCGTGAAGGATGGGGTCGCGGTCTATACGGAGAAGGACACCGGATCGACGGTCGCCAAGACCCTCTCCAAGGGCGCCGAGGTCCAGGCCGAGTCCGCCGGCGATGGCTGGTACAGCATCGAGGGCGGCTATGTCCAGGCGGATAACCTGAGCACAACGAAGCCGCCCTGTGAGCACAGCTGGGGCGAGTGGAGCGAGAGCAAAGCCGCGACCTGCAGCGCAAAGGGTGAGCGCACGCACACCTGCTCTCTCTGCGGCGCGACCGAGACACAGGAAACCGACAAGCTGCCTCATACCTGGGGTGAGTGGAGCGAGAGCAAAGCGGCGACCTGCACCGCCAAGGGCGAACGCATGCATACCTGCTCTGTCTGCGGTGCGACTGAGACGCAGGAGACCGATATGCTGCCCCATACCTTCGGGGACTGGAAGGTCCAGAAGGAAGCCACCTGCACGGCAGAGGGCGTGATGTTCCGCACCTGCTCGACCTGCAGCAAGGAAGAGACCAAGGCGATCGAAAAGAAGCCCCACAGCTTCGGCGACTGGATCGTCCGCCGCGCGGCGACCTGCACCAAAGAGGGCGAGCGCTATCATCTCTGCAAGGCCTGCGGTCTGGAGCAGACCATGCCCATCGAGAAAATCCCCCACAGCTATGGCGGTTGGGTCGTGCTGCGTGACCCGACCTGCACGGAGAAGGGCCTGAAAGCCCGCTGGTGCCAGGTCTGCGGCTTTGAGAGCACCAGAGAGATCGACAAACTGCCCCACAATTACGGCGACTGGGCGGTCACGGTGGAGGCGACCGATCACTCCGCCGGTGAGATGATCCGCATCTGCGAGAGCTGCGGCAAACAGCAGACGCGATCCTTCGATCCGGAGGGCACGCTGCGGCGCGGCGCCAAGGGCAGCGATGTGCGTGAGATCCAGCAGCTGCTGTACGAGCAGGGCTACCTGAAAGCCAAGGGCGTGGACGGCTCCTTCGGCGGCGGCACGGAGAAAGCGATCAAAGCCTTCCAGAAAGATCAGGGCATCAACCCGGATGGTGTCGCCTGGCCGGAGACCATCCGCCGCCTGCACCACGACTACGGGGACTGGGAGCTCGTGACGCCGCTGGGCCGGAATACCGATGGCGAGCTTGCGCGCGTCTGCCGGGAGTGCGGCTACACCCAGCACAAGGTCTTCCCCGCGGGGCCGAGCTTTGTGCGCCGGGATAAGGACAGCGGCATCAAGGCCGTGCAGAAGATGCTCAACGCGCTGGGTTATGACTGCGGCAAGGTCGACGGCTCTTTCGGCGGCAAGGTGGAGAGAGCCTGGGAGAGCTTTGTACTTGAGCACGGGATCGACCCCGAGCTCGACAAGCTGCGCCCGGCGGATCTCGACGCGCTGACCAACGCCTGGCTCGAATTCCTGCCCGAGGAGGACTGGATGGGCCAGGGCGACAAGGATGCGGCTGTCAACCTGATGCTGACCGTTACGCAGACGGGTGAGGAGAAGGGCTTCCTGACCTATGAATGGACGCTCTCGAACCTTGGCAGTTCCAAGGCGCGCTTCGTCACGCTGCTGCTTGGCTGCGACGAGAACCACGATTTCCAGGGCGACAACGTTGTTCTCGTCCTTGATAACGCCCGCCTGAAGGCGGACGGCGACAACCGCCTGACCGGCAGCTTCACCATCGCGGCCGACTGGGCCCAGGGTGCGGGCTTCTCCTTCTGCGCACTTGCGACGGAGGATGAGACCGGCGCAGTCTGGTCGAGCAATACCGTACACGTCGACGCCTGAGTCCGACAGAAAAAGCAGACCCTCCCTCCCACTGTTGTGGGAGGGAGGGTTTTTGCGTCCAAGTTCAGTCCTTCGGGTAGATGTGATTGATGCCCTTCTCGGTCAGATGGCGGCGGAGGTTCAGGCCCAGAAGTTCCTGGATGACCAACTCTCCCAGATACAGGATGCGGCAGCCTTTGAGCAGGTGCCCGGCATAGGCGCCGCAGCGGTCGGAGATGGTGCAGTGCAGATGCGGCTCCCCGTCGCATATGAAGCCCTCGACGCTCACCACTTCCAGCGGCACGTCGCAGCGCTCGTCGATAAAGACCTCGGCGGGATAGCCGGTGGTGGAGATCATGTGCAGGCGCGAGCGGTCAAAGGTCGCGATGCCGCTGACCACCACAGCATTTTCGAGCCCCTCCTCCGCGATCAGGCGCTCTACGCTCTCCAGCAGGTCCTCCCCCTGTACGAGCTTGAGGATAAAGGTCCGGCCGACCCGGTCCGATACGAATGTTTCCATGGACAAGTCCTCCCTTTGTTTGTCTCTGCCCCGTGTCCGCCACAGGGCAGGAAGATGTTCAGCGGTCTTTCCCGGCAGTCCGGGTTCGGTTTAATCCGGCATTGTCTGCATCCGCCGCAGGTAATAGCCGTCGCGGCCGTTTTGCTCGACGGGTGTCGCTTCGGCCCAGCCGCTGCCTACGCGCGTGATGCGCCCGGAAGCCTCGGCCGTCTGTGCCTGGGCGGACGTCATGCGATAAAACGCGCCGTCTATGCCATTTCTCCAGTACTCATCCAGATCGAGCTCGTACACGTCGTAGCCCAAAATGACATTCCCGCCCGCGAGGCGCAGATAGGACTTGACGATGGCGAAGCGGTTATAGCTTTCACCGTCTCCCGACGGGAAGCGGAACAGCCCGTTTTGATAGGTCCACTGCAGGCCCCATGGGCTTTCATACAGGACGCCGTCGTTCGGATGGATCTCGCGGCCGAAGAAACGCAGGCACAGCTCGTTGACCGTATCCAGAGAGAACGTATCATAGTTGCCATCGAAACGCAGCGCATCGTGCCGGTTGATTTTGCAGAAGAGATGCGCGAAGCTTGCCAGCTCGAAATCCGAACCGTTGTCGGTCGGGAAGCTGCTCTTGTACTGTTCGATGAAATCGCTGATAAAGATATTCGCCCAATACTGGCGGCTTGCGTCCATATCCTCAAAACCAAAGTCGTAGGAGAGGGAGAAATCTGTCAGGTCGACCGTATAGGGAAGCGCCATTTCAAGACCAGCGCCGCCCCGCCAGTCGATCACCAGCTGATCGGGGCCGTTCCATCTCATGTCGGACGGCCAGTAGAATTCATTCCCGGAGGCAGAGCTGACCAGACTCAGCGTATCGCCGTCTTTGCTGCAGGCAAAAAAGTCCGGCCCCTGCCATCCGCAGAGGTAGATGCTGCCGCTGCGCCGGTCGATCAGGCTCGAGACGCCCGCGCCGCCGAATTCGGCGTTTTCCCAAAGGAGGAGGCCGTCGGAAAGCCGCAGGCAGCAGAGGCTGCCCTGACGGACATAGTAATAGCGGTCGTTCCAGGAGCCGATCTCCTCGATCTGCGTCAGCTCCGTACGAGATTCGCATGCCTCTGTGCGCTGCCAGACGACGGAGCCGGTTTTGTCCAGCCCCTCGAAAAGCACGCGCTCACCCTCCCCGTCGTCGCGTGTCACGCGCACGTACTCTGCACTGACGGACGCGGAGGGGTCCGACGCGGAAGTACCGCTTTTCGGGGCCGCTCCGCCGGGGCGCGCACACCCGGCCAACAGAACGGCGCAAAGCAAAAGCGTGATGAGTCGCAGAAATACCTTCATAAACAGACCTCCGATCTCCTGCGCGGACACCGGCCTGCAAGCTCTGCTGGCGCGTCTGCTCGCTTATCATAGCATAAAGAACAAGAAACGGCAATTCTATGGGAATTGCCGTCCGGATCGGTATTGTTGTGGCGGAAGATACAAAACCACAGGTCGTGCAAAGAATACGATGCGTTCGGAACAGGGGGGCATACAGGGACTTATAAGTCCAGCTGCAGCACGAGCTCTTCACCGTTCCTCTCTCCCGTCTCGCGGAAACCGGCCTTGCGATACAAAGACAGTGCGGCAGTATTGGTATCTTTGGTTGATAAACGGATATGGTTTGCGCCATGATCCTTAAAATACCGGATGATTGCCCGCAGCGCCGCTGTGCCGTATCCCTTTCCCTGGGACGCTTCATCAATCATGAATCTCCACAGCCAATATCTGTCATTCGGATCTGAATACTCCTCATCAAAAGCGAACATGGTAAAGCCAACAATGCTGCCGTCACAACAGATAACAAAAGGTCGCGCGACATTTTCGTTTTCTTTTGCCGTTT
>JAEEGL014941388.1_pt1 | contig 10475 bp, 9 predicted proteins | sample 9134231 | NCBI WGS metagenome assembly JAEEGL01 (sample SAMN16246548, study PRJNA631951) | gut metagenome | biome: gut microbiome; feature: rumen; material: fiber-attached | host: Bos | place: Iran: Karaj | collected 2018-10 | reverse complement strand
TAACCTCAAAGCTATATCAGAGTATTCTCGTTTTCCGAATCCAGTTCTAAGATCTACTTTTTCTTCATACTTATCAAGCAACCACTCCACGGCCGGCTTCCGTTCTTCTACGGCCTTACACCAAAACTCTGCCCCCCGCTGAATCAATTCGTCAGGATCCTTCGCGCCTTGATAGTCAGATATCACGGTCAGATTTATCCCCAAGTCACCAGCCATCATAATAGCCCGCTCAGTAGCTTTTACTCCAGCTTCATCACCGTCATACGCTAAACGTATGTCATCAGTTAACCGTGATAGCGCTTTTAGATGTTGCTCAGTCATAGCTGTTCCGCTTGTAGCTACCGCTTCTTTCACTCCTGCTTGGTGGCTGGAAATCACATCCATATTCCCTTCCACGATTACTACAAATCCATTTTTTCGAATCGCGTCCTTTGCTTGTGCTAAACCGAATATGAATCTACTTTTGTTGAACAATAAAGTATCTTGGGTGTTCAAATATTTTGGTTCACTCTTGTCCAAAACTCTCGCCGTATAACCAATCACATTTCCAGTAGTGTCTATGAAAGGTACCATCATTCTACCGCGAAACATATCCCCGCCAAATCTATTAAGAAGCCCCGCATCCTTAAGCTCGCTCTCGGAAAAGCCTCGGCTTAACAAGAACTTCTTGCAAGCCTTTCCTTCTTTAGGTGAATAACCAATCCTGAACTCTTTAACCGTACCGCGATTTAAATTTCTTTTATAAAAAACGTACTCAGCCACTTTACGACTTTTAGACAAACAATATTGATAGTATTTTGTTGCTAATTCCAACGCTTCTCGCGCGCGTGCTTTTCGTTTTGCAAGCCTAGCATCACCACCAGAATATCTAGAAATGTCTACCCCTGCTTGGGCCGCCAACTTCTCTAACGCCTCCTTGAAAGTAATTCCCTCAACTTCCATCACGAAAGTAAAAATATCACCACCTTTGTTAGCGGAAAAATCATGCCAAATACCCTTCTCTGGACTCACCATGAAAGATGGAGTTTTATCTACACCCCAGGGCGACCTGCCCTTCAAAGTTCTACCAGCTCGCTTTAATTCAATATATTGCGAAACCACATCCTCGACTGGCAGCCTAGCCCTTATCTCCTCCTTCGCGTCATTCATATCTTCAGTATATCACCTTTTTATGATACACTTAAAACATGAACGATTTAGAATACTTAAATCAAATCTCTGCCGGCGTTAACCAACCAGCCAAAACTGGCCTCCTTGATAAAAAAATGAAAATTGTTCTCGCTGTACTGGGAGGCGTCGTCCTTTTACTCATCATCTCATTATCCGTAGCGGGCGGGTCTTCAAAACCCGAGGCCACACTCGCATCCGAACTCGGCCGCCTATACACCCGCACTAACGAGCTCAACAAAACCATCACCACTTATAACCCATCAGTTCACCACTCCACTCTCCGTTCAAATGGAGCGTCATTTTCTACCCTTCTCGTAGAAATCTCTTCCACTTCATCCAGCTATCTCACACATAGTCTTGGCGTCGAACTCGGAACAATTGCCGTACCGGAAAGCGATAGCACCATCATAAACAATCTCAATACATCACTGGAAAACGCACGCTTAAATGGCATACTAGACCGTAAATACGCCTCCGAAATGTACTACCAAATTATCTATCTTCTAAACCTAGAAGATTCAGTCGATAAAAGGACGAACGATAACACCCTAAAGTCATTTCTAGAATCCTCCAGAAACTCTCTCCTCCTCCTTGAAGATACCTTTCATAATTTCTCAGAATCCGATTAGTGTGGTATAATCGCCACGACAAGTAACAAGGAGTACAAAAGTGCTTAAAGAATTCAAAGAATTCATCAATCGCGGATCCGTTATTGATCTAGCTGTTGGTATTATCATTGGCGGCGCCTTTACCGCTATCGTTACCTCGCTGGTCAATGACGTCGTTATGCCAGTTATCTCTATGATTATTGGCGGCTTCGACTTCTCCGCACTCAAAATAACCATCCCAGCATATGCCGAAGGCATTGAGCCAGCTACCATCAATTATGGCAACTTCATTCAAGCCGTTATTAACTTCCTTCTCATTGGCTTCGTTATCTTCATCATGGTCCGCACCCTGAACAAGATGCGCGAACGCGCTGAACGACTTGCCAAAAAGAAAGAAGACGAAAAAGTCGAAGAAGCAAAAGCTATTGAAGAAGATCAAACCGCGCTTCTTAAAGACATTCGCGACCTTTTAAAGAAACAAGCCAAGAAATAGCCCACCTCACACACAATAAAAAAATAACCCCCGAAGGGGTTATTTTGCTCGTTACATATCGTAAGCCTGTCGATCACTCTCCCAAAGATTTGGCTCGTACACTGTACCTACAAACCAATTTTCTCCGTTGTTCTTATCACGAATCAAGAACAAGAATGGCTTATTGATATCTACAACTAGCGGCTGCGATTCCATCATTGCAGATTTTTCATCCATTACAAAAACCGTGATCGCCGCTGCTTTAATACCATCCTCCGAAAAGTCTATCGTTGCCTTGTGTATCGCATCACCAACTTTCAGCTCATTTAATTCATCCATCTCGGAAAAGTCGGCGGCGTCTTCAAACGCCAAGTTGATCCCTAAGAGTCTAAGGTCATCGATAAATCTAAGTTGATAATCATATTTAAACTTCGGGATATGAAGTATTACGCCGCCCTCAACAGTAGATGCGCCAATCCTCTTGTCCAAAAGTGAGTTCAAATCATCAGCCTTCATACTCTCCACATAGCTACTCAAGTCGCCCTCCGGCATAATAGCGATAAACTCCAACTGGGTGCCATCATAATCTTTCAAGTCCTTTGACACCACGGTAACATCATCATTTTTGTAGTACTGTATGTCATCAGTACCTTCCTCGATGCTCATCATGGTCGCAGTCATCGTCGTTCCGTCAGCTTTTGTAAATTCAGCACCATGCGTCGAAACAGTGTCAAATCTTCTTGCCCAATCCATCTGAATAGCCAAAGCATTAGCAAGTATCATTCGTGATTCAGGATTTACATTCGCACCAGAAGTCTTAATCAAACCAAACGTCTTATTGTCTATCCAAGTATCAAGCGTCGATGAATCGGCAAAACTATCATATATAATTTCCGCATTATATGCCTGATTGGCATTCTGAATGTAAGACTGCTTAACGTTATCAACAAAATCTTCACGAATAATTACCGCATTAGCAAGACCTAAAACTTCTTCGATATTATCGTACTTAGTCAATTGAATATCGCCAAGAACATTATCTATTTCCGTCCTCGTCTCTCCGCTCGCTCCATCTCTAAGTAAACTAGTCGCATATTTAATAGATAATGGACTGTAGATTTCGTTAGCAACATTATTTTCGAGCTTCAAGAATGACAAATCAAAATCACTAACTTCAATGTCCGTATGAATTAGTTGTTCTGGACCCGGCTTCGGGGTAGGTGCTGTCTCACCATTGATCAACTTGAGTAGCCCAAACACACCTCCAGCCGCTAACAACAGAATCAAAACCACCCATCCAGCCATTTTTACGGTGTTTTTCTTTTCCCCGCCTCCTGGCGTTACGCTGCCAAATTGATCACCTGGCTTAACGCCTTCACTTACACCCATCGAATCACCAGGTACAGAATCATACCCACCTGGCCGAATAGGTTCCTGATCGAAATCGTTATTCATCCTTTCCTCCATTATGATTATATTAGACTACGTAAACTCCACGCCCACGTACTCACTTAATTCCATTATATCATAAGCAGAACTAGTTTCTTTATTAAATAAAGATACTCTGTTATAATACATTTAATGAAAGAAATCAAAAATCTCTTAACAAAAATAGCCAATCAACTTTTTGAATTACCAAAAAACTTCTCGATTGACATAACTCCAGCACCAGAGCTCGAGCAAAGCAATGATTTTCGTGCAGATTTTGCTACTAATGTAGCTATGAAACTCGCTGGCATTTTGCATAAAAATCCACGAGAAATCGCAGAAAACTTAATAGGAAAACTCCTAGAGGCAGCACCAGACCTTGCGCCTGAGCTAAACGGCATCAAAGTTGAGATAGCCAACCCAGGTTTCATCAACTTTATGCTCCCAGATGAATATTATCAGCATAAGCTTCTGGATTTACACGCAGACTTCGACAAAAATATATCATACAATGAATATAATGGCAAAACAGTCGTTACTGAATTCTCTGACCCTAACCCATTTAAGGTTCTCCATATCGGCCATCTCTATACCAGCGTTATGGGCGAATCAATCTCCCGCCTTATCGAGTTCGCTGGCGGCACGGTTCATCGTGTTAACTTTGGTGGTGACGTCGGGCTTCATGTCGCCAAAACACTTTATTCCCTAGAGCAAAAAGATCTCAAAGAATTCACCATTGAAGACATTGCTAAATGCTACGTCGAAGGCACACGCGCCTATGAGGAAGACGAATCGGCCAATCAAGAAATCGTCAAGCTCAACAAAGAAATTTATAACATCGCCGAACATAATCTCCACAACACCAAGCTTTCAGAAGATTACTGGCGAGGTCGCGAGCTCAGCTACCTATATTTTAATGATTTCTATGCTCGCCTCGATGTTAAATTCGAAAAATACTATCCAGAGTCATCCGTCGCCAAAAGAGGCCTCGAGACCGTCAAGGCCCATCCTGACGTATATCAAGAATCCGAAGGAGCAATAGTCTTCAAAGGCGAAGATTACGGCCTTCATACCCGCGTATTCATTAATAAAGAGGGACTTCCGACCTACGAAGCTAAAGACGTCGGCCTTCTCTTTCAAAAGAATGATGATTATCACTTTGATGAATCCGTCGTTATAACCGGAAACGACATCATTGACTACATGAAAGTAGTCCTCAAGTCAGTCGAGCAATACGCACCAAAATTAGTCGAAAGAACTCACCACATCACTCACGGTAACGTTCGTCTTCCAGGTAACGAAAAAATGTCCTCTAGAAAAGGCAATTTCATCAAAGCCGTTGATATCCTAAACGAAGTCGAAGGCAAAGCCGGCACCAAAACAATCGCTGATGCTGCCATTAAATATAGTCTCCTGAGATACAAAATCGGCGGCAATATCGAATTTAATATTGACGATTCCGTTTCTCTCACTGGCAACTCCGGACCATATCTCCAATACTCTGCGGTCCGCGCTAAAAAAATTCTCGCTTCACTTTCTACCAAGCCGTCCATTAAGCACCATTGGAACCTATCACCTGCCGAGCTCGCTATTAATAAAAAATTCCTTAGCTATCAATCGGTTCTAACAGATGCAGTTAGAGAAAAAGCACCTCATCTTGTCGCCAATTATCTCTTTGAACTAGCTCAAGAGTTCTCTCGTTTTTATGAAACTTGCCGCGTAAAAGACGATCCGCTCGAGCAAGAACGCTCTCTCATTGTAGCCATCTATGAAAGAATCATCACCCATGGCTTAAATATCTTAGGCATAACAATCCCGGAGGAAATGTAATGAAACGCGCTAAATTACTATGGATCGACCTAGAAATGACCGGTCTCGACCCAGAAAAGGACCGCATTCTAGAAGTTGCCGCTATTGCAACTGGTTGGGACTTAGAATCAATAAAAACATATGAGGGTATCGTAAAAGTCGACAAAAAAATCATCGAAGAACGCATGGTTGGCGAATTCTGGGAGAAAAATGCCAACTCCTACAAAACACTCGTCGCCCAAAATGCAAACGGAAAGCCGATCCAAGACATTGAAACAGACCTTCTGCATTTTCTAGACGACAATTTTGGCGACATCGTTTATCTTGCCGGTAACTCTATTCATCAGGATCGTAAGTTCATCGACCGCGAAATGCCAGAACTTGCCAAAAGACTTCACTATCGCATGCTTGATGTCTCCGCTTGGAAAATTTACTTCGAAAATGCCCTGGATAAAAAATTCATCAAGCCAGAAAACCATCGCGCTCTTTCTGATATTGAAGGCAGTATTAACGAACTAAAATACTATTTAGGAATGATTAAAAATGATTGATATAGCTAAGATTTCAGGACTCGGCTCTTTCGAAAAAGAAACCGAAAAACTCGACGAATACAGTTCGCGCGATCTATATAAAGTTCAAACTGACGGCAAAGCATTTCTAGTTGTCAATAAAAACACCATCGAATTACGCACTGATGATAAACTCGGCAAATTATTAACAGAAAAATACGAATCAGTTATGCAAAGCCGTTATTTCGGTCGTGGCGGTATTGAAATCGTTTCAAGTGCTGATCAACTCAAGCCAAGCGAACTCGACGACCTGATTCGTCTCTCTTACAATCTCACCGCCAAGTTATAATTCATAGCAAAACTGGGGACTAAGCCCCAGTTTTTTTAGTTAATCTTGCACTTTTTGACAAACTCTAAGAACAGCGGATGTGGATTAAGCGGCCTAGACTTAAATTCTGGATGTGCTTGTGTTGCTTGGAAAAACTTCTTACCAGGAGCCTCAACAAACTCTACCAACATCCCGTCCGGGCTCAGGCCAGAAACTTTAAGTCCACCCTTCTCAATTTCAGGCAGGAATTTTTGATTAACTTCATAGCGATGCCTATGGCGCTCGACAACATCCGCCTTTCCATAGATTCTCGCCGTTTTTGAACCTTTCACCAATTGCGCAGGATAATTCCCTAGTCGCATAGTCCCACCCGTCGATTCTTTCCCTTTTTGATCTTCCATTATATATATAACATTATTACAATCTTTCTCGGTAGCGCCAAACTCTTCCGAATTTGCTTTTTCAATCCCGCCAATCCTCGCTGCAGCGATACAAGCAACTTGCATACCAAGGCATAATCCAAGATACGGCACATCATTCTCGAGCGCATACTTTGCTGCTAGAATTTTCCCTTCTACACCTCTAGCTCCAAATCCACCCGGCACAATTATCCCATTACATGATTTTAGCAAATCCAAAGCTTGCCCAGAAACTTGCTGGTCACTACTACCAAGATCTTCTGCATTAATCCAGATTAGTTCACAGTTAGTTTGATTCCAAGCTGAAGCGGCCTTAACTGCTTCAGTTACGCACATATATGTATCATTATTCCCGACGTATTTTGCCACCAAGCCAATCTTAACCGTCGTTTTATATTCTTTATTACGGCGTCTAGAAAATTCCTCCCATCGGCTCATATCCGGCTTCTTTCTATCACCAACGAAATCGTTTAGAATATTTAATACGCCTGATTTCAAAACATTAAACGGTACATCATAAACCGACTTAATGTCCGGCAAATTCACCACTGCATCTTTGTCAATACCAGCAAACGCAGCAATTTTTTCTTGAATCTCTTTCGGAGCCGGCCTCTCAGTGCGTGTACAAACAATGTCCGGAATAATTCCAAACCCACGCAAATCTTTCAGTGCATTCTGTGCCGGTTTCGTCTTAAACTCCTTACTGGTATTAATCCAAGGTACATATACCACAGATATATATAAACAGTTCCTTCTACCAACCTTATTCGCAAACAACCTTATCGCCTCAACAAACGATAGGCCTTCATAGTCACCAATTGTTCCGCCAATTTCTACGATATGAATGTCGCTATTTTCTGAAGCCCTCTCGATTTTCTCTTGTACCAAACCAGTAAAATGCGGAACAAGTTGAACAGTCTTACCGTTAAACCCGCCGCTTCTTTCTTTATCAATCAGCTCCTTAAAAATTGAGCCCGAAAGTGTAATTGAATATTTGCTCGTTTCGAAATCTAGAAACCTCTCGTAGTGTCCCAAATCGAGATCAGTTTCTACGCCATCGGCTGTTACGAAACATTCGCCATGTTCAACTGGGTTAAGCAAACCCGCATCGACATTAAGATACGGGTCACACTTTTGCATAGTCACATGGTAGCCTTTTGCCTTCAAAATAGCGCCCATGCTCGCGGCGGTAATTCCCTTCCCTACGCCTGACAAAACGCCTCCCGTTACGAAAATATATTTAGTTTGTTTTAGTTTTTTATTTTTTTGCATTGGGACACCTCCTTATTTGCCCACGCTAGTTTTCTTCATTATAACACAAGCCAAATAAAAACAATATTTTTTACTAAACATCAGCTAGAGTTTTTGCCTTCTTCTTATAGATTAATCTCTCTTAATCCTCAGAAAGGATATCTATCTTACCAGACAAGAATAAAATATTCCTACATTATAACAGATATAACACAAATCTTGAAGATGCACAACAAAAACAAGAAACCTTGTTCTTTGATTTTACATTAAACTTATGATATAATAATACAACTATATTATAGGGGGTGTTCCTTACATGAAACGGTTTATTTCTCTGGCCATCTGCTTGCTATTAGCTACAATTTCCCTGACCGCGTTTGCTGAAAACTACGTCCCTTCTCCCACCATCGAAGGCAAGTTCGGACCTAATCCGTACCACGTTCTGGTCAACAAGGAAAACAAACTTCCTGACAACTGGCTTAATGTCATTATCCTGAAGTCCGTTCAAAATTCTCTCGGAGAAGATTTCCTCGTCGAAGAAATTACACTGGGACACTTTAATGCGCTCCGCGAAGAACTCTCAAAGGAAGGCATCCAAATCGAGCTCGACAGTACCTACCGTTCTCTCGAAGAACAGCAAGAAATCTGGGACGAATGGTTAGCAGATCCCGAACTCGGACCCGAATATTGCGAAAAATACCTCGCAAAAGTCGGCCACTCCGAACATCACACAGGACTCGCCATCGACATCTTCATTATCAAACCAGACGGCTATAATGAACGCGAAAATGACGAAATGATCGCCGACCGCGAAATCTTCGCAAAGATTCATGAAAAACTCGCTATGTTTGGTTTTATCCTCCGCTACCCCGAAGGCAAAGAAAACATCACTGGTTACAACTACGAGCCCTGGCACTTCCGCTTCGTCGGCGAAGACGTCGCCAAAGAAATTTTCGAAAACAAGCTTACCCTCGAAGAATACCTCACCCAAGCCCAAAAATAAACCTGTTCAGACGCCCGCCTTACAGCGGGCGTTTCCTTTCAATTTATATATCAAACACGAACCCAACAATCGCTAAAACAAAGATCAGAATGCTTACTATCATTGTCCATTTCCCAATATTCTTCCACTCAGCCTTCGAAAGATTTTTAAATGCTGGCCGACCAGTCATTATTCCGAGTTTATGCCCGGTGAACATATAAAGACCCGTTAATAGTACGCATACCGCGAATGTCAACATAAGTATTCCAAACCCATTCATTTATAATTCCCTTCTATTAAATCTCAATTCATTTATATCAGACAAAACACGCTTATGTCTAGTCACAGCCACAAAATACGCTATGGATTAAAGATATGTAAATAACGATTAAATAATAAGTCCTAATAATATCAACATAGGAACATCATACTAATAAGTAGTACCTTCATCAACGATAAAATAATTCTCATAATTCTGGCACGAAAAAACGCCGAGACGGCGTTTATGAACCCTAAGTGCTTAGATTTGGTTCTCCAAGCTAAACGAAACATCATCATCGAGCGAACGAGGAAAGATCAAAGACAAGTACTTAGATGGCGGAAGCGAGAGGATTCGAACCTCCGGAACGGTTGCCCGCTCACACGCTTTCCAAGCGTGCTCCTTAAACCACTCGGACACACTTCCGCGTACCGTCCATTATAGCATGAAACTTTAGTTTTGACCACTCTAGCTCTGGCCAATCGCCTTCTTAACTTCGGCCACAATATAGAACGAACCCAAAACCACCACAGGTCTCTTATTTTCATCCGCAAACTCAAATGCATCCTTAATCACCTGCATATAATCTTTTCTCGCCGTAACGCCTTCATACCCAGCCGCCCTGAAAGCATTCTCTGCCCTTGGCAAATCTGCTTCTTTCCATTCCCCCGGTCGCGTCAAATAAATTCTAGAAAAGAGTTTTGAACCAAAAATCTCTTTTGCAATCAATTCAACTCTCTTATCTTTTGCACAAGCAAAAATCAAAACTCCACCATCGCCCTCAACCTTCATTCTCTTCATTACTTCAAAAATACTTTTCTCCGTATGTGCACCGTCCATCAACAAATATGGAATATTAGAAAACCCATCTATGCGAAAAACTTTCTCGTATCTACCTGGAAGTGAAACCTTAGCGAGAGCCTCTTTAGCAAGTTGATCACTAACATCCGGGCAAACTTTCCTCACCATCCTTCGTGCCACTTCTTGATCTATCTGAAAATAATTACCCGTTGAAGCTGGCACATACTCTATTTTTGCGTGTTTTTCACGCGCTTTTTTCGCAAAAACCGTACGCGCTCCAATAACCTGCGGGACAGAAGCAATTGGCACTTTTTCCTTAAAAACGCCTGCCTTTTCAAAAGCAATTTTTTCAATCGTATCACCCAGGAATTCAGTGTGCTCTAATTCGATTAACCCCATCCCAATCGCTGCAGGCAAAATCACATTCGTAGCGTCCAAC
>JAEEGL014697561.1_pt1 | contig 10475 bp, 6 predicted proteins | sample 9134231 | NCBI WGS metagenome assembly JAEEGL01 (sample SAMN16246548, study PRJNA631951) | gut metagenome | biome: gut microbiome; feature: rumen; material: fiber-attached | host: Bos | place: Iran: Karaj | collected 2018-10 | reverse complement strand
CCTACTTTTGTACTTAGAAATTTATTATTTATTTTTTCACCGAATATTTTACTTAAACCAAAATCTATTATTTTAATTGGAGAATTTTCTTCTTTTGTTAAAAATAATATATTTTCTGGTTTTAAATCTCTATGAACTATTCCTTTTGAATGACAATATTCTACTCCTTTCATTATTTGTTTAAATATTATTGAAGCTTCTTTTTCATTATATATTTTTTTCTCTTGTATTCTTTCCATTATTCTATCAAATAATTCTCCTCCTAAACATTCTTCCATTACTAAATCTATATGCCTTTGATCTTCATATACTTCATATAATTTTATTATATTTGGATGATTTATTTCTCTCATTATATTTATTTCATTGTTAAATTTATTCATATCACATATTTTTTTCTTTGTTATATGCTTACATGCATATTTCTTTTTTGTTTCTTTGTTTTCTATTTCATATACTTTACCAAATGTTCCTGAACCTAATTCTTTTATTTTTATATATTTTTCTACTAAATTTCCTGGATCTCTTATTGATAAACATTCATTTTCACTCATTGTTAAGTTAATTATTTTTTATTTATATTTATTTAATTATGTTTTAATTTTTTTTATCTTGAAAAATTCTTAGTTAAAAATATTCATTTAATAAAAATACTTTGTAAAGAATGTATTTCATGAAAATAAATATTCTTTTTAATCAAATAAAAAAATAATAATATAAATAAATATTTTAAAAAAAGTAAGTGTTACAGTTTATTTTTAAATTTAAATATTTTTTTATATTTAAAAAAATTTTTTATATTTAATTATTATTTATAATTATTATAATAATATATGAATTAATATATTCAAGATTAAGAAGATAAGAATTGAATAGAAATTTCATTTATCTTTTCAAGAACCCATGAATTATTACTTATATTACTTCTTGTTGAAGAATTAGTTGAAATTGAACGAGAAGAAGGTAAATTAAAGCTATTATTATTACTAATTATCATTTTATTTAAAAAATTAATTTTAATTTTTTCTTTCTCTTTTTCCTTATCTTTATAATCATTGAAATTAATGTTAGTTTTATAAATATAATTTATATTATGATTATTATTATTAATATTATTTGTTTTTTTTATATGAATTATTTTAGGATTAAATAAATTTAAAGATTTCAACTTAATTTTTTCTTGATCAGTTAAAATTTTAGTAAAAAAATATTTAACTAAAGCAACTCCAACATCAATATTATAATTATATTTTTCACTTAATAAATTTTTTCTAAATTCAATTTCATTATGAAAAAATTGAAAATTTCCAATAATTTTACTTATAGCACATAAAATTTGTATATTTCTTTCTGAAAAAAGAAAAGATTGATACCTAAATTTTAAATAATCCGAAATATTATTTTGATTAATTTTTAAATTAACATCATATCCAAAAATAATTAAAAGAGCTTTAATTTTATTAGCACTTTTTAAAATATGAACATCAAAAAAAATTCTGTCACTTTTATTAATATCAGATATAATATTGAATAATTCTTCAAGAAATAAAGTTCTAGGAAGATAAAACATAATATGTTTAGAAACTTTTAAACTTATTTTAATAATATCATAAATATTAGGATTCATTGATTCTTTAATAGAATAAACATCAGAATTTTTATATTGTATTCCTCCCCAAGGAGGTGATAAGAAAATAAAATCAGCAAAAATTTTTTCTTTATCATATTTATCAATTTGTAAAAAATCAAAATGTATAAAAGAAATATTATTTTTACATTTATAAACTTTACAATTATTTTTACAAATATTTAATTTTTTGTCATCAATATCAATAGCATAAACTTTAGAACAATATTTTGAAAATTGAATAACATTTCCTCCACTTCCACAAAAGCCATCAATGACAGAATTATTTTTTATTAATTTTGAAGTATATTCTGCTATTATTTCAGGAGTTACTGAAAACCAACCTATTTTATTTTAAAATATTTAATAATTAATTTTTTACTTTCATAATCCATTTCTATTCCTTCATCATATTTTGAATAATAATAATATCTCTGATTATAAAATGATTTATCTGGAATTGATTTGTAATTTTCATCTTTTTTTAATTTTTTTTTTTCACCTTTTTCCAATAATTCATCAAAGTTATCTTCAAATTGAATTAATTTCATTTTTGATATATATATTTTATAATCATTTTTAGGAATTATTACATTTATTGGACCATTTTTTTCTAAAAGATTTAAACAATAACATGTATTTCCTGTTTTCTTTTTTATTCTTGAAAAATTAAAATTTATGTAATTAAAGTAGTTATGATTTGAATAGTTTTTATCATTTTCCATTTGACAATTTTTAATTTTAAATTTTGAGATTGTGGAATATATTTTTTTTTTTAGTTTTTTTTTATTTTTTTGTGTAGATAATTTATCATAATTATAATACAAATTTTATAAAATAAATATAAAAATGATAATATAGAGAAATATATTTTATTATAAATTTAATGATTAATTTTTAAACTTAAATAATAATATCTAAATTAAAAAATAATTAAAATTTAAATCTTATAATTGAAAAAAAATAAGAACAAAAAAGAAAAAAATAATAACATTAATGATTAAATTCAATATCCATATTATTATAGTTATTATTCTTTCTCTCACTATCAATATCCATTTTATCAATATCAATAATATTTTTATCATCTTTTCTTTCACTATTAATACTTAAAACATCTTTATCTTTCCTATTACTATTATCCATCTTAGTTAAATTAACAGTACTATTATTATTAGAATTATCTAAAATTAAATGTCCAAATTCTTTTTCTAAAACTTTAACTAAATAATCAACTCTTTTTTGAATTTCTCCTTTATTTCTACTTTTCAAATAATAATTAAACATTAAATCTTCACTTAATTTAATTTCTCTAATAATATCATCCCAATTTCCATAACCACATTTATTAGTAATATATAATAAATATTGATCTTCTTCAAATGAATATTCACTTTGATGATTATTATTAGGATATGCTATTTTAATTTCATCATATTCACCATTTATATTTTCACATTTTTTATTTATTAATTTAATTGATAATTCCCTTTGTTTCTCTAATTTTTCTTTTTTATCTATATTTCTTAATATTTTTTGTCCATCTGGAATTTCTGAAATTCTTTCCCAAAAGGCTTTTGAATATTCTTTTACTTGATCTAGATTTTTTGTTGGGATTTCTAAAGCTATTTTTTCTATTTCTTCTTTTCCTAATTCTTCTGTTTTTATTAAAAATGTTTCATATTCTTTTTTTTCCCAATCTGGAAATCCTGTCTTAAATAAATCAGTTAATTCTTTTATTTCTTCTTCATTTAATCCTTCTATAATTGAAGGATCTTCATCAAATTTTTCAGGTAATTTTTTATTATTTTCTAAGAAATAATTTATTTGTTTTTGTTTTAATTCAATTATTCTATCTCTATTTTTATACAAATGATAAATTGGAATTTTTGCAGTTTTAATTTTTTTTTTTTGTAATTTTGAATTTAATAATTGACTTTGAGTTTGATCAATATTATAATTAACATGTCCTCTTTCTCTTCTACTATTTAATATTTTATTTTCATTTTCTAATTCTTCAGCATAAGCTTTAGAAAGAGCTTTATCAGCTTCTTCTTTTCTTTTTTTAGAATAATCTTCATTTTCAAATTTATATAAATCACTTGGTTCAAAAGAGAAATTTAATAATAAATTACTTTTACTTTTAGCTTGTTTTTCAGCTTCTTCGAAGAAAATATTAGTTTGTTTTTCTCCTCTTTCTAAAATAATATTAATATCTTCATCTTTAAATTCATCACCAGCTCTAAAAATAGCATCAGCACCATATTGAATCATTTCTTTCATTTGATCTTTAGTGAATGATTCACCTCCTTTAAGAACTCTTCCTTGTTGAATAACAAGAGAATCTAATTTTAATCTCATAGCTTGTCTTTCAATAATTTTTTCTTCAATAGTATTTTCACATATTAGTCTATATATTAAAACTGGTTTGGTTTGTCCTATTCTATGAACTCTATCCATTGCTTGTAAATCAACTTGAGGATTCCAATCTGAATCATATAATATTACTGTATCACTTGTCATTAAATTTAATCCTAATCCTCCTGCTCGAGTACTTAAGAGAAAAATAAATACATCTGAATTTTTTTTAGTAAATTCTGATATTTGAGTCTCTCTATCTTCTAATGATGTATCACCATCTATTCTACATAATTTATATCCTCTTTCTATACAATAATCTTCTAATATATCTAACATTCTTGTCATTTGAGAAAAAATTAATATTTGACTCTTTTTATATAATTTATTACATAATTTATCTAATATTCTCATTTTTGATGAATATAATACTAAATGATTTAAAGGAGGATTTGGTTGTTCTACTCCATCAAATAAATATGGATGATTACATACTTTTCTTAATTGCATTATTATATTCTTATATATTGTTTTACTTTCTTGTAATAATGATGATGTTAATAATTTCTTATATAAATTTTTCTGTAATTCTGTTAATCCTACTTTAATATGTATTTCTTTTTTTGGAGGAAGTGCTTTTTCAACTTCACTTTTAGTTCTTCTTAATAAAAATGGTCTTAAAATTTTATGTAATTGCTGAACAATTTCAGCATTTCTTTCTTCTTGTTGTTCTTCGCTTTTTTTATTATCTTCACTTTCATTTTTATCATTTAATCCAAACCAATCATCAAAATCTTGACTTGAAGAAAATATATCTGGTAATAAAAAATTTAATAATGCCCATAATTCATGTAAATTATTTTGTAAAGGAGTTCCTGTTACTAATAATCTAAATTTACTTTCTAAGTTTCTTACATTTCTACTTAATAAAGCATTTTCATTTTTAATTCTATGAGCTTCATCAATAATTAATAATTCCCATTTTATTTTTTTTAATTTATTAATACAAATATTAACTCCTTCATAACTAGTAATAACAATTTCAAATTTATGTTTAAGTATTTTTTTTAAAGCTTCTTCTCTTTCTTCTTTAACAGGATTTAAAACAACAATATTTAAAGAAGGACACCAATTTTTAGTTTCTCGACTCCAATTAGGCATAGTAGATTTAGGAACAATAACTAAGAAATAACCATTTTTTTTTTGATATAATTTTAAATAAGCCATAAAAGCAATTGATTGAATAGTTTTTCCTAAACCCATTTCATCAGCTAAAATTCCATTTAATCCTTTTTCATATAATGATATTAACCAATTTAAACCATCTAATTGATAATCTGTTAATTTTCCTCCTGTTAATATTGATGGTTGATAATATAATCTTGTTATTTGCTTTTTCTCCATTTTCATATCATCTTCATCTATATTATTCTTTTGTTGAAGAAGCTCTATATCATTCATATTTTCTTTGTCATTTTTTTTTAATTTTGTCCTTTTTGTTGAATTTTTTTTATTTTTTTGAGAATGTCCTTCTATTTTACCTCCCACTAAAAAATGGGCAAATATTTCTGTTTGGGCTATTAAAAATTTATATCTTTCTTCACGACCTTTTTCTACACTTTTCATAAAATTTTCATTTTCTTTTCTTATTTTTGCAGCAAGTTGATTTTTTTCTTGCTCTTGCTCTAATTGAAATTCCTTTTCTTTTGCTTCAGAACTAGTTTGATCTGAAGGATGACCGTATGATTCTTCTTTTGAATTGTAATCTAAATCTGAGGAGTTTGAATCACTTTTTTCAGACATTTTTCACAATTTTGTTTGGATATATATTTATTTATTCTTTTTTTTGAAGTAATTTTTGGAGGGAAATTTAGTTTGAATAATTATTTAAATATAATATATTTATTTATTTATTTATTTTTTTGTTTTATTTATTTTTTATTATTTATTTTCTAAAAATAATTAAATAAAAATAAATTATAACTAAAAATAATACTTGAAAAGACTTTATTTAAAATTTCTTCTTTATTAAACAAAATTCATAGTATAAAAGGAAAAATTAGTTATTATTTTTAACTGTTTTATTCAATAATAATATTATCTTAAAAATTTATTTAAATCTTCATAAAAAAAATATAATATTTTCTAAATATTCTATAATCAAATATTTGATTGAATAAAAAAAGTATTAACTTATCAAGATTTACTAAAAATCACCTTCTTTAACAGAAAATACTATAATTCTTCATTTAATAAATTTTGTTGTTATTTTATTTTCTTAGATGAAAAAAATTTATATAAAATAATTTATTTTCTTTAATTCAAATGAAAATATAATAATCCGCTTTTGATTACATGAATAGATAATTTAATTATGAATTGTAAACTTTATATATAAAATAATTATAAAATATATAAATTAATTGAAATAAAAGATATTTAAAATTATGTTAATATAAATTTTTAATTAAAATCTAATTAAAAAGAATAAAAATAATTTTTATAAATCCATTTCATTCAATTCAGAGAAATTTTTTTTAATAAGTGGAATAGCATTATTTCTTTTTTTCTTTTTTTTTTTACAAAACAAAGCAAAAACAATAATATTAACAATAAAAATAAAAGAAAAGAACAAAATTTTTCTTTTCAAAAATTCTTTTTCAAAATTTTTATTAACTTCATTATCATTATTAAGATTTTTTTGAATAACATTAGGAGGTTGAGGAATAAAATTATTGTTTGTCATAACATTATTTTCATTATAAAATCCAATTTCATTATTATCTAAATCATAAACCATAATAAATTGTTTAACAATTGTTTTTCCTAAAGTCCATTCTTCATGATTTTCTTTATGAGAAAAAATAAATTGAATTTCATTTTCATTATATTTAATAAACATTTTTTCTGCTGGAAAATGCATAATCCAATCTCCAAAAACAAAATTAAAATCAATATCAAATAACATATTTTTTTTACAAATGAAACTTTCATATCTTTTTATTTTTTCAACTCTACAAAAATTATATTTTATTAATTCTAAAAAATATGTTTTTTCAAAATATTCAAATGCTTTCTTAGGAATTAAAGATCTTTTTCTATATGAAAAAAAAGATACTGTTCCATTTATTTTTGTTTCTAAAGAATTAGGATAAAATTTTCTTCCATAAAAAACTCCTATAATATTACATTGCCATTTATTATTTTTCATTTTTTTTCCATTTAAAATTATTTCTTCTATTGCTTTACATCTACCATAATTTTTATAATCAGATATTATTTTTTTTGGTATTTCTCCAAAAGAGATTTCTCCTTTATCACTTGACAAAAAACTCTGAGTAAAAATTCTATGATATATTATTTGATTATTATATAATTGTTGAATAAATGAAAATATATATTCTTCATTTGTATTTGTTAAATAACCTAAACCTATCATTCCATCATAATTCTCATATTTTTTTGGAATTGAATCACTTATTAAAAAATTTAAATTTCCTAAATTATGATTATTTATATAAAATATTTCTTTTGAACTTTTCCCTTTTACATTCCCATTTTTATATATTACATTTTGTTCTAAATTATTTGGTGGAATTATTAAAGTATTATTTATTTTATTTTGATTTATCCAAATGTGAAAACTTCCATTTTCTATTACTAAATTATAACATTTTTTTTTTAAATTTATATCATCTAAACATAATTCTATACATTGTCTATCTTCTGAATTTGATTTTACTTCAAAAAGATATTTATCTAAAGAAAAATATGTTTCTAAATTTTTTTTCCTATTTTTTAAAGTAAATTCAAATTTTAATTCTTTTGTTGTTAATAAAATGAAAATAAATAGAAAATACATTTTAGAAATGTATTTATTATCATTTTTTTTTTAATTTTTTTTTTTCTTTAATTTTTTTTCCTTTTTTTTAAATTTTCCAATAAAAATTTTTTTATCAGGGATAATTTCTTTTTATATTTAACAATATTCTTAGATGAAAAAAAAAATATCTAATTTGTTTTAAATTTTAATAAATATCTTTTATATTCATAATAAAAAATCAAAAGTAATATAAAACTAAAGTGTAAAGTGAAAAAAATACATTTCAAAAATAAAAATTAAATTTAATATAGTATATTGAAATTTGTCCTTTAATCTAAAATAACTAAAAAAACAATCTTAAAATTATAAAAAAACTCAATGAAAAAAAAATTTTTGGAGAAAATGAAAAAAAGGGACGGAATTAATGCAATTAAAAAATAATAAGAATAAGATATAAAAAAAATGATAAAATTTGAAAAACTGAAACATTAGTTATAAAACGTTTAATATATTATATTATATATTTGAAAAATATATTTTATTTAAAGAAATCAAAACCAGTTTATGTCTGAAGAAAATTATAAGAAAGAAAATAAAAAAAGAAATATAGAAAAAAAAAAAGATGAAAAATATGATTTTTGGTATTTAAATAAAAGAAAAAGAAATAAAATTTCTCCAAAAATAAAAGATAAAGTAAATAAAAGAATAAAACATTTATTTCAGAATTTAATAAGTCATCAATTAGCAAAAAAATTTTATTATACTAAAGGAAATAATAATAATTCAAATATTAATTTATCTCAGATTGAAGAAAATATTGCAAAAAGGAAATATCAATCAATATTTAATTTTATTAAAGATTTAAGAAATGTTTTAGATAATTATTTTAAAATTTTTGCTGCTGATCCAAGTGAATTTGAAGAAGTTTTTGATTTTAGTGATTTTTGTGAAAAAAATATAAACTCTTTCTTAAATGAAAATAATATTCAAGAATTAAATAATATTATTACTAAAGAAGAAAAAGAAAATATTGAAAAAGAAATTTTAAGTTTAAATCAAGATCAAGTTCAATTATTTTTAAATGAATTTAAAGATGATTTTCATTGGGATATTTATAGTGAAAATTTTGAAATTGATATTGATATAGATAAATTAGATTATAATCAATTTGAAAAATTAAAAATTTTTCTAAAAAACTGTTTTGAAAACGAAAAATATGATTTAAATTTTAAAAACTATTTAGATGAAAATACTCTTTCAAATTCATCTAAATAATGAACATGTTTGGAAAAATTAAAACAATTATTTTTTATATTAATAAAAAACGATTAAAATAAATATTAATTATTTATTTTAATGGTATAGTTTTAAATATTAGTTTTATATATTTTTAAATAAGCTTTTTCAATTAAATCTTTATTTTTATTTAAATAATCAAAAATTGTAAATATTCTACTGACTATTCCTAATATTATTATTGAATAAGAAGGATATAATTTTAACTTTAACATTTCTTCTATTATTTTTCCTAATTTTATTAAAGTTTCATTTATATTTTCTTTTTTTTCAATGTTTAAATAATTTTCTCTAATTAATTCTTTTAATATAATTTCATTGTTTTTTTTATTTATGTTTCTTTTATTTAAATTAAACATTTTATATAAAAATTTTTTAATTTGAATTAAATAATGATATTGCTTTTGTTTTCCAAATTGATTTTTAACTTTATAACAAATCCTATTTATAATTAAATATTCTTTATGTAATTTCCCAATTAAAGATATAACAAAATTACATATTTCCATATTTTTATCTTTATCCTTTTCATTCATTAAATAATATAATTCTCAAAAAATAATATGTAAATCATTAAACATCATAAAATATTCAAAAATTTAAAAAAAAGAACAAAATTATTGATTAAAAATATAAGAATCTATATTCTAGAAAATATAATAAAAATAATTCAAAAAGCAATTATTATTTAATCAAATGACAAATATATATTAAATAAAGACTATATAAATACTAAATAGAAAATTTTAATTAAGTTATTATTATTCACTCCCTAAAAATTAAGATATGAATTTTTTATGAAAAATAATAATTTAAAAAGAATAAAAAAATTCTCTTTATTTTACTATTTACAATGTAAGAGATAAAAATTCTAAAATAAAATAAATTAATGTTATTACTAAATAATTTTATAGTGTTAATAAAAATTATAAATTATACTAATAAAACTGAATTTAATCTACCAAAATAAAGTTAATTAATAAAAAAAAGAAATAAAACATTAAAAGATTTTGTAGATAATATATTAGAATAAATAAATAGAAAAGATTAAATAAAATAGATTAGAATTTTTGTCTTCTTTCATTATTTTTTATTTTTCATACATAATTTTTCATTTGACAATTTTCTTTTTATTGCAGGATATATTTTTTTTAATATTAACACCATTAAACAATAACACTTTTAATTATTCAATTAATTGATTTTATCGTATTATCTTTTAATTTTAATTATTTAATTTCATCATATTCTTCTTAATTTTTTTATACATATTTTATTTTTAATTTTAATAGAATAAAAAAATGTTTAATATGAATAATAATTGAATGGGGATTGGGGATTGGGGATTGGGGATTGGGACCAATCCCCAAT
>JAEEGL014671190.1_pt1 | contig 10475 bp, 3 predicted proteins | sample 9134231 | NCBI WGS metagenome assembly JAEEGL01 (sample SAMN16246548, study PRJNA631951) | gut metagenome | biome: gut microbiome; feature: rumen; material: fiber-attached | host: Bos | place: Iran: Karaj | collected 2018-10 | reverse complement strand
TTTGTGATGAACTTTGAGGATTCCACTGCATCAATTAGCAATTTGATCTCTGCAATATCATATTCACGGCTAATCAGGTTATAGCGTTTCTGGGAGGACATCACTTCCTGGATCTCCATGCCAAAAGAGCGTAGAGCCGCCACATCAGCAGGAATCGTCTGCCGATGTGCCTTGATACCGTATTCCTTTTCGAGGATCTCCATTAGCTGAGCCGTGGTCAGATAGTGGTCCTCGTCGGTACGTTCATATAGTATTTGAGCCAGATATAACGGGCGAAGTTTTGGGTCTTTATCCATTATCTTCTTCCTTAAAAGAAAACTATTCTAAACGAAAGAGTTTTGAGTTGTATTGAGCAGCTAACGTCTTCATCGGGTTTTTCCCAGGCTTTCGATCTTGTTGTTCAAGAAGGAAACGGCATTCTTGTTCACTCAGGAACGCCAAAATAGCGAGTTCATGTCGCGCTCTTGATGCCCCCACATAACCCAACTTGTTTTCATCTTTCCTAAGTGAATCTATATCAACATCAATTAATATCACAGCGTCTGCCTCAAGACCTTTAAACTTCCGACATGTTGAAAAAGGAATTTTTACTCCTTTGTACTGATACGTTTCTCCCATGCTTTCTCTTGATAAAAGGCTCGTGGTAAGAGTTTTACAAGTTAGAATCTGAATATCATTAATATGTTTCTCCCAAAGCTGATCAATAGTCTTGTTTAGGGCCTCATAAAAGGATTCCTCATCAGGACAGACGGCAAAACTTGGAGTAGCGCCTATCGCAGCCCCTTCATACATTTTGAGTCTTTGAGGGCTATTCAATAATCGCAAAGAAGTTTCAGCAATGTTGATAGTATTCCTACAGTTCTTGTAAAGGGTCAGCTTGCAATCAGCTTCACGGATATACTCTGGGACAGAAAATGATTGGACCATCTGGTTTTTGTCGTAGAAAACATAAAAAGAGTGGTTATCCGAGTCATTATCAAGCATGATGAGCTTTAGGAGCTCGATAATATCGGTTTCAGATTTGTCCTCTCCTCCAGTTAATTCATCTCTTCCAAAATCTTGACCTTCATCAATTACAACATGTTGATAAGGGAATGTTCCTTCATAATAGTAGTCTTCAAGGACAGCTCTTAATGCGCGGTAGTCAGGTGTTGATGTGCCACATTTACTGCAGGCAAAACCGTCAATGGTGAAATAGTCTATATTCTCATGAGGATATGACCGGCTTAAGTATTCCTTTAGTTTAGAGTTGTAACACAAGAAGAGAACCTTCTCACCCTTATCAGCATGCCTAAGGGCCTTTTCCTTGGCCATCACAGTTTTTCCTGTTCCTGCTAAGCCATTGATAATGGCGTTATTTTGTTCTTCCAAATATTCAAGCAAAGCCACTTGTTCTTTTAACAACGCCTTAAAAACAACCTTTTCATGCCCTCTCCTATATTCTGCCAAAGATATGGCACCAAATTGGGGGGCGAGGATTCTGTTTAATAGTATATCTGTGTCTTTTTGTCCTAAGGATGTCTCAAACCTTGTTTCTAACGAGAAAACCCCTCTTATTGCTGCGTCGAGATCATTCTCTGACTCTTGTGTTAGGATCAATTCCAGAGGAGCCTCTTCAGGTAAGGTCCTATTATTAAAATAGTTTTTATCTACAACCGAAATAAACCATACAGCATGGACAAATTTACATCGATTAACAATATCTCCCAGTCTGGAGTTGATAAGAAGTTCGATAAGGCCGTGTTTACGCCTAGAGGCTTGACGGAACGGACCATCGTGCTTCATCGGGGTACCGCTGCCATAGTACCACCTATTATTCCTGTACTCTGGAAGGCCTGCTTTTGCCTCCACGCACAAGATCCCAAGATCCCGATTAAAAACTATGAAATCAGTCTCGCTTTCATCAATTGATCCATCGGAAGTATTGACAATAGAAAAAGAATGAAAAACATAATAGTCATCTGGCAGCTTTTCTAAAGCGCTAAATGCCAAATCTTCAAAACTATACTTGTCAAACTCCTTAGGAGTATCAGGACACATTATTGCCATTTTTACTCACCTATATCCTTTAAAAACGAATCAATGTCAAACCGGTCTTCGGTGCAATAACACTTCCAATCAGTGTTTTTAGCAACTATGTAGACATCCCTATTCTCTCCTAAGAACAAAATGACTTTTTTATCCGGCCAGAGTAGATCTGTTTCATATCGTGTGCCAGATTCTGTAATCACGATGGATTCTTTGTATAATGGTTTAGAGAGGGCTTCTCGACCGCGGGATATTATTTCATCAAATATCTCGCTTTCAGGTCCTTCCTCACAGTCTTCCTGTATATTTTTCCAAATTTCGACAAGCGTTTCAGATGACTGGTTTTGACCATCCCCACACAGCTGAATATGATAGATGTCGGAATCATCTGTTGAACCGGACGCACCATTATTTACGGGTCCAATTGAGTAAGCATTAGGATTTCTTTCGACTGTCCAATTTCCAGACTCTGAAGTTAAGAAATGATTGAAGAAATCTATAGCATACTTTCTCTTCATTACTTCATGCTGCCTTTGGTTATAGTAATTACACAAGCAGCTATAGCAAACCGTATCGGCAGCCTCGCCTCCACATGTGCACCCGGAAACAACGCGAAAACTTTCTCTCATCATTTCGGCAACAACTGCTGGATCTTCTAGTTGTCGTACATATCCGGCCCCGCCTGGTGTATTATCAAAGAGGACAAAAGCGAATTTTCCTGAATACGCCCCGACATCCTGATACCATTGCAAGCAACCAGAAAGCTCATTCCTGTCTATGGCCATCACCTTACTCAGACCTTCTAATAGGGAATAGAGGATCGTCCAGGCAACATCAGGGTTTGCAGTATCGTAATCAGTAAACTTGATCAATACAACATCTGTCTGGAAGTCATGCCCAATGGAAAAAGATGTTAGCATACTGTTAGGGCATGTCCTACCAGACGGATCTTTGTGCCCGTACTCAATCCGTCGGCCTTCATACTGATTTGTTAGCTTACCATACCCACAAGTTTCGCAAATATAGAATGGCGACTCGTTCAGCACGGCCAAAGAATCCATCTTGCTGTTACCAAGAATAACTTGATGCCCATTGATATGGTATTCATGAAATTCTATCCGGCTTTCATCCCCGATGTAGGAGATGGCCCCCTTAAATGTTTTCTCTGGCTTGTTAGTGCCAACATCCTTTGGCCCCTCGGTGTCCATGATAAATCCAAATTTTGGAATAATATATTGTCTCTTAGTAGGCAGCATTGCTCCGCATTGCCTGCAACGCCGAATTCCATCGACATAAAGCGCCCTGTTAAGGGTCCTACACGTTGGACAGACAGAATAGTTATACTGTGGCCAGGCATATCCTGTTAGCTTCCTGATATACCTGCTTGTATAAAGGGATCCATCTGCAACGACCTCAGACTCGGGGGCGTATTCAGATATTGCTGTAAACAAATCCCTGCTAAGCTTTAGATTGCCAGAATTATAGTAATTCTGACTGGACGCCGTTTGAAGATCAACGGTGTCAACGGGGAAACCGTACTTCGGAATAAGGTTGTTCCTTGATAAATACTCAATAATTCGTTGTCCGCGTAATGTGGCAATCGATGCTTGAATCCGATCAATTCCTCTTTCGTGATTTGCCACTTTTTCGTTGTACGCTTTGTTGAGCTCAGACAAGTCTTGCTGGTATTTCCGAACTGCAATATTCAACAACCCGGGCTCGTTTTCGTTTTCAGAGTTTAACTTTTTTAACCATCCAAATTGATTAATACCAAACACTGTTTGGAGCTCTGAGGGAACAATTCTAAGCAGATACTGCTTAAGATCTTCGGGTTTTCTGTTGAGGTATTCGATAAAGGTATCAAATCCTGCAGCATCGATAAAATCACCAATCTTTTCAAGGTATAGATTAGGATATGCTTTCCAGAAGAACGAAAACGCAGAGGCAAAAATATGACGGAGAACTATTTTATCGTTTGCAATGTTAAAGAACGGGGGTTTAATTGTCCCTCGGATCATTTCAAGAGGATTCCTAAAATAGTTGAGGTCATGTGAACTGTTTGGACAATACGTAAGGGCATAAGCGGCAGAATGAATGGATCGGCCTGCTCGTCCAGCCCTTTGGGCATAGTTCGCCGGGGATGGGGGCATATTCCGCATGAAAACAGTTTCAAGCGAACCAACATCTACACCCATCTCAAACGTGGTGGAGCAACTAAGTACGTTGATAGCTCCTTTTTTAAAGTCGCGCTGATAGTCATATGCGTGCTCATTTGATAGCTGCGCAGTATGCTCCCTCACCACCATCGGGACCATCCCAAGTCTGGTATAAAGGTTATAGTAATGGTTGTTTCTCAGTTCCTCCTTGTAATCATAAATGCGAATATGCCCTTTACAATTAGGATTATCGCATATGCCTTTTACGTTATACGGCAGGACATTCCTACACTCTTCGCAAATGTAAAGAGTATTGATTGCCTTTACTTGGATATTATTGGGATTAAGGTAGTATGCTTGCTCATTTTTGATTTTCGTATCAACAATAATCCCTTTGCTTATCATTAAGTTCCAGATGGAATCAAGAAGCCTTCTTGCAACAGCTTCATCCCCAGTTATTTTCGTTAGATATTTTAGGCGTCGATTAGTCCTCTTTTCTTCTGGAGACCATCCAATGATGTAGCTTTTCCCTATAGAGTTTAGTCTGAACCCTTTTTGGAAACCTGCAGAAGTAAATCTCTGTCTATCCTCTTTTGTAAAACTATCAATATTACTCAGGTAGACACCAGCTTCTCGCATGAATGACATGCATAGAATCCGGATCATATCTCGGACTTCATCTGAAGAGAGGTTAAATTTGGGAAGTGCAGGCACATCCATATTCAATTCGAATTTCAGTATTCCGTTAGTCAGCATGGAATTCTTCGCTTTGTAATTTGACATTTCGCGAAGAATCCTCGTCCAAGCGATGATGCTTAGCCTGTCTTCACTTTCATACGGGAAGGCATTGACAGCCCTAAACTTGTTAGCAAGGAGGGTGACGAACTGGGGGAGGGAGATTCCTTCTTCAAATTCGGATTTATTTTCATGTGCGACTTCGAACAGTAAGCGCTTAATCAACGCATCTTGATAGGTAATCCCTAAATAAGATGCAAAGAAAGCAGCGTTTTGACGGCTGTCTGAAAAAGCTAAAAATTGCCGGACAAGCGGCTCAGTCCTGGTTTCGATAGTCTCAATATCTTCTCCGCCAAAGAACTCGTCATGATAAACTTGGACTTCTTTATGTACTTCTTCGGAAGGCAACTCATCATACAAGGCAGTAGCAATGACTGCAGTAGCAGCTTCGTTTCCCAAAAAGAACGGCCGCATAATACTCCTTTGGGCGTTCCGGCTGTGGCAGCAGGGGCATTGATGGAGTGTTTCGTGTGGGCCTTTTACCCTTATAAGTTTAGAAATATACTCACTACCATGGCCACACTGAAGTCCAGTTACTGACGTTGCATGTTTGATTGCGCCGCATTTAGAACAGATCTGGAACACATTTTCATTATCAGCATCGCCAGACTCTTCTTCGTCATAATCTCCACTTAAAAGGAATACCTCTGGTTCATACCCTTCGCTATATTTGGGCTTTTGTGTTAGATACCCAGGGTTTGTTTGTGTATCTCCGGTAATATACAGAGCATTACAATTACTGCAGAAAGACACCTCATACACTTGGAAAGTAGATCCTTCGGGATCATCTTTATCCTCAATGTATGTTTGCATCTTCCTAGTAAAAAGCTTATTCGAAGGAGGCAATGTAACATAAACGCCTTCGATACCACGCAAAAACATATGGTATTTTGCTTCAAAAAGCCTCTGATCATTCTTAATTGCATTTGAAGCAACGGCAATAAAATCAGTAAACTGTGTTTTTGAAATGTTTAATCGAGACGCTGCCTCCCCTACACTAAGGATCTGACCATAGAGCACACTGCGAACCCGATAGTAAAATTCATCATGTAAAATGACATCATATAACGCTTCTTGTGTGGTTTGGCTTTCAGGGACGGAAATGCCTGCTGCGCTAAGGGTTTTCTTTATTACATCCTCAGGTTCATTCTCTTTAATACATCTTGCAAGGGCAGTGTATAAATCAATACTGTTCTCGACAACTTCCCGCTCGGGTTGTGCTTGTTCAGTTTCAGATCGAATAATTGAGTCCGCATCAAACGGGGCAGAACATAGTGATTCTCCAAATCGAACAATTTCAGAATTCGATTTCTCGTCCCCCAAGGTCGCACTTGTTAAAATGAAGCGAATATCATCCCTTTGAAGCATGGCTTTTACCCTTCGAATAAGGGCAGAGACTTCTATACCTTTTGCACCAGTATAGGAGTGCGCTTCGTCGAATACGATGTATTTCCACATCTGGGAATTGTCTGAACTGAAAATGATATTATCGCCAGGCCTAAGTAACATATACTCAAGCATGGCATAGTTTGTAATCAGTATATTGGGGGGCGTATTGCGCATTTGCTCACGACTGATAAGCTCGTTGTCAGGAAGTGTGCCCTCTCCTTCAAGTTCAATGAACTTTCGTCTTGCTTCTGCATAGCTCTCTTTTGTTTCACCTGTGAATCGGCCATAGGTAATTTGCTGACCAGCCATGTTACCTAACAGCTCTCTCAGACGTCGAATTTGATCATTAACCAAAGCGTTCATTGGATAGATGATCATGGTACGTACTCCGGGAGAGAGTGTCCCCCTATCCCGTTCTGAAAGCAACTCGTTGATGATTGGAATCATGAAAGACTCTGTTTTACCAGAGCCGGTGCCTGTTGTAATAATTAAGTTTTTTCCTGCTGCAGCCCTCTCAATTGCATTTTCTTGATGCAAGTAAAGCGGGCGATCAGGCTTGAGACCGGTTATCGTGAGAATGCTTGGAGATAACACACCTTTTTCAACTAAATCGCGTATAGTTTTGCCCTTCCGATAAGGATCAGACATACTGATATACGGACCATCAGAAATAGCTTTGCCTTCCGCTAATTGTTGTTTCAGCTGCTCGTTATAATAATCCTTATTGGTTGAAAAAGTTGTAAGTAGATAACGGCGATAGAAGTCTACAATTCTAGTAGAACTCTCTGTAGGTCGAAAAATCATTATCTATACCTCCTGATTTCTTCTGCCTTAATGGAATACTCGGCTTCATCTTCATCGAGTAATACGAAGCGGTCGTAGTCCTTGCTATTCTGAACGATTGGAGAATCACCACTCAGAATACGCCCAGTTGCTTTGTCGTAATATGGTGCTAGCCAGTCTTCCTCACCTATTGAGAACAATACCATCGAAACTGTCATCCCTTGATCGCTGTTATAAACCGTAATCATTGCCTTCCCGCAGTACTTTATTGCTTTTGGGTCAGCGCCTGCTGCAGCTGGACGACATTTTAACGCGCCTACATAGGTGGTTTGGTTAATCTTTTCCTGAATGTTGATAAAATAACTTTGTGATCCAAGAGGTATTTCTGATTCCTGATATACTAAGCTCTCAATAGGTAGTCGGCAATTTGTCAGATTGTTCAGGGATACGACCCCAGTCCCTTTGATAAACTGAAGTGGTTCTTCAGAAATATCAAAGAAGTCGTCTGACTGAACCATTACGGGCTCAAAGTCATAAAACCCATCTTGGGATAACTCCGGTAAGATATTCTTTCCTTCAACAATATGTTTCCTATCAATTATTGTACTGTGGGTCGCATGATCTTTTACAGTGAGATAAACATCTGCGTTCCCAACAATAGAAACCTCGGTATATATACCCTCTTCTTCACTGAAATTTAAGGCAAAGTATGGGAAGATGGATGGCTTCCTGTATATAACCGGAAGAGAAAGCCATTTCTCCCGGTAAGTTGTATAGTCCACATTGAGAAAGAAGCGTCGCAAACGTTTCTCGTCATTTATTGCATACACAAGCGATGAAATATCTACCCTAAACAAACCGTCATCGATTCTTTCTGCCATCACCTTGCTTGAAACTTCTCTATTCAAGTGAACCGAGACATCAGTTGCATCAGGCAACCGCAAATACAAGGATTCCCGAAGATCCTTATACCAAAGATAGTCTGTCCGACTAATTGTGAGCTTGTCTCTAGAAAAGCCATAAGCGAAGACCTTTAACGGGCTTCTCAATACAAACGACTTATTGTCTAAATCAAGCACGATATCGACATGGTCCATGTCCTCCTCAAGAGGGAAATAATACTTTTCCGAACCATCAGCAAATACTTTCATCTCCCACGAAGAGTCGATTTCAAATTCATGCCCATCGGGATAAATGGTTATTGCCCCAGTATCAGCATAAACATAAATATTGTTTGTGACTCTACAATTGACATGTTTCAAAAGAAGATACTTAGAGAGTATCCTTGATGGTTCTCCCGGAATGTTAAGCCTAAGGACATAATAACCATCTTCCTGAATGACATCGCCTTCATCCAGCCGCATTGTAACCGCAAGCAGATTGTCATCCTGCGGCCATCTAGCTACGGATACACTGCTAATTGATCTGATTGGGTATTTCTGTTCGTTGACTTCCAGAACCGTTCCTTTATATTTCTCCTGATTAACAAAAAACGAGATTGCTGGATGGTTCCGGACGGTTTGTACTGGAGCCCCGCTCGGCAAATAAGCAGAAAAGTTGGTAACTAATTGGTCAAAAACTGGATCCTGTGAAAACTCTCCTATAACGGACAACATTAAGGAATTTAAGAAGCAGACAGTTTCCTTTGTGATCATCACATCATAGTGAATCCATTGCTCATCCTCATAAATATCGAGAACTCGGGAATCACCTTGAAATAAGACGTCGTTATCTTTCTGAACAAGAAAGTGATTATGTCCAACTTCGAATTTTTTGATCATTTCCCAAGAAGCATTAAAAATCCGATACTGCGAAGCTGGAATTAGGTAGTTCTTATCGACTTCAGAAGAGATACAAATCGAAATAGGGCAGAAGACATCATTAAGGGGTATCCGGATCTCTTCTGAGATGAAGATACCGAATGATTTATAGAGTTCCATCCTCAAATTGGTGCTTTTCCCGTTGCAAGTGATTAGGACTGTTGCTGCCCCATTGCATTCTTCTGAGCGGAATTTTTGTTTGGGGATTACGAGTGTGAACCCCATATTTGTCCTATCTACAGCAATATATGGCTTTTGACTGTAAAGCTTACGGTCAGCTGGAGTTTTGGCTGCACCTTTACTTTTTTCTTCTCTAGCAAGTTTCTGGTGCCATTTTATAAATCCAACTTCGAATCGGTCCTGTCCCTGAGGGTACTTATCATCATAAAAAGCGCTATCGATCAGCTTAAGGGTCGGATAGAAAACTTCTTTTAAAAGGTCTGGGTCTGCTTGGGAAATTACAGATCGTGTAGATTTTAAAAGCCGGTATGATCTTGCAGCATGTGTGGCAGATCCTTTTTCTGAAATCGTGTCACTATTTCCACCTAATGTGGTCTTCATAAAGTTGGACAGATCCCAGAAGTCGTTTTCTATGTCTTCATCTATCTGGCGGAACAGGTTATTTTCATAGTAAGCTTGAGAAAATTCAAAATATCCATCTAAATACCAATTGGTAACAAAAGCATGGGCCTTTATGTTTTCAACGAAAGTTTGGGACCCATTTTCCCTTTTTTCTAACATGAAGAGGCCATAATGCTTTACTGTTTTAAGAAAGATTTGTCCTAAATAATTCTGCTTATTTGAAGGGAGTGTTTCTCCAACAATCTCCGAAAAGCACGGCCAATACCTGCCTTCTTTGTATTCCCGAATAGCGACCTGAACTAAAAACACGGATAGTTTCAAATCAACCGAAATAATAGAAGACAGATATCGGATCCTATTAGTGGAATACTGCTTTAACTCCTCATACTCGTCATCATTAATCTCTATTTGGCCAAGAATTCGATAGGAGTTTTCTTTCATCTTTTCTTCAAGAAAAGCATTAGTAATCATTTCAGCCTACCTTGTTTACCATTTATTCCACATCAATGTTTGTAATCAAGTTCTCAAAGATTGCTTCCTCAATAACTTGGACACACTCATCAGGATTTTTCTTTATTTCATCTCCCCAGAAATGAATCACTGTCCATCCGAGAGAATTTAGCTTTTGGTCGTTCTCGCGATCTCTTTGCATATTTTTCTCGATTTTTTTGATCCAAAAGTCCGGATTATTCCCCCTTTGGAGTCGTGGTCTTTTGTCTTCCCAGTCCTTACCATGCCAAAACTCACTATCACAGAAAACAGCAACCTTCTGTCTGGTTAGAGCTATATCGGGAGAACCAGGGAGTTTCTTATAATTCTTACGATAGCGATATCCCTTATGCCACAACGTCTTCCTCAGAAGCACCTCAATACTTGTGTCCTTCGAGCGGTTGCCTCGCATACTTTTTCGTCGCTGTTCAGG
>JAEEGL013830312.1_pt1 | contig 10475 bp, 8 predicted proteins | sample 9134231 | NCBI WGS metagenome assembly JAEEGL01 (sample SAMN16246548, study PRJNA631951) | gut metagenome | biome: gut microbiome; feature: rumen; material: fiber-attached | host: Bos | place: Iran: Karaj | collected 2018-10 | reverse complement strand
AGAATTATGTGGTGGACCACATGTTAAGAATACTAGTGAATTGGGTCACTTCAGAATTAAAAAAGAAGAAGCTTCAGCAGCTGGTATAAGAAGAATTAAAGCAGTACTTGAATAGTACTGCTTTTTAATAATATTTAATAAAATGAGACAGTGAATAATGCTATAATGAGTTTAGGTGATTATATGGTAACTAAGAAGAAAAAGAAAGAAGTAAAAGCTAAATATACTTTAGGGGAAGAAATTGTTAATTCAATTAGTCATGGTTTTGGAGCAGGCTTAGCAATAGCTGGTTTAGTATTAATATGTTGCTTAGCTCATAGTGCGATAGGTGTTGTTAGTGGAGTTATATATGCATCTTTAATGATTATATTATTTACAATATCATGTGTTTATCATTCGTTAAGTCCAAGATTAACTGGTAAAAAAGTATTAAGAGTTATAGATCATTGTGATGTTTTATTGATGGTAGCAGGTACATATACACCTATATGTTTATCATTAATTGGTGGTAAACTTGGTTGGATAGTATTTTCAATAGTATGGGCGATAACAATAATAGCTATTGTGTTTAATTGTTTAAATTTAGAAAAGTATAAATATGTTTGCTTGGCTTGTAACTTGATAGTTGGTTGGAGTGCTTTAATTATCATTAAGCAATTATTAAGTTTATGTCCTAGAACTGGAATAGTGTTATTAATAGCTGGAGGAATAGTTTATTCGATTGGAGCAATACTTTATGCAGTTGGTCACAAAGTTAGATATGTTCATTCAGTATTTCATTTTTTTGTACTTGGTGGAGCAGTCTTACATTATTTCTTAATATTATTTTATGTAGTATAGAAAATAACTTGAAAAAAGTTATTTTTTTTTTATGAATAAAAAAAGGAAATCGAAAAGAAATAGGTAATATATATAGTGAAGGGAGAAAAAATGAAAAAGATTTTATTGTTAGTGTGTGTGATGGCTTCCTTTATATTTATGGGGAATGTTTCAGCAGAAACATTTAGGGAAGGTAACTTCATAAGTGGAGAATATATCAATAAGGTTAAGAATGGTAAAACTTATTATTTAACAGCACAATTTATTAAAGATGATAGTAATGATTCTATTTATTGTTTAGAACCATTTGTTGAATTTACTACTGGTAGTAACTATGTTAAATATGAAAGTGATTTTGAAAGTCAATTAAATTTAACTAGTGCTCAAGTAAGAAGAATAAAACTGTTGGGTTATCTTGGATATAACTATAATGGTAGAACAGATAATAAGTGGTATGTAATTACACAATATTTAATGTGGAAAACTATTGATCCAAGTGCAGATATATATTTCACTGATAGATTGAATGGTAACAGAATTAATAAATACGAAAGTGAAATAAATGAAATAGAAAGAGATGTGAGAAATTATGAAGAAGCTTTATTTGATAATGCGTACTATCATGTACCATTGGGCGAGACTTTGGTTATAAATGAAACCAATGATAAATTAAAAAACTATGTAATAAAGAATAGCGATTTGGATGTAACTTTAAATAATGATTCTTTAACAATAAAGAATGTTATGCAAAACGGAAAGATTATTTTAAAACAGAAGTTTGATAAAAAGGATAATGCACCAGCTATTTATTTGCATACTAGTAGTCAAAAGCTATTTAAAGTTGGTAAACCAGAAGAATTAGAAAGAGAAATCAATATTGAAGTAATTAAGGGATCTATAATGCTAGATATTAAAGATGATGATAGTGTTTATACGGTAGAAAGCAACTTTGATAATGTTTGTTATGGAATCTTTGATGATAGTGATAAAGAATTAGAAAGAGTTTGTACAAATCAAGAATTGAAATATAAAAAAGAAAATTTAAAAATGGGCAGTTATACTATTAGACAGTTAAGTACTGGAATAGGTTATGTACCAGATGAAAATGTTTATACTGTAGATATCAATAAAAGTCAAACAGACCAAATCGTAGAACTAAAAAATAAATTAATTAGAAATGATATTGTAATTAATAAGAGTTATTGTAAAGGTAGTAATTGTTTAGTTGAAGCGGGTGCTGTGTTTGATGTTACAGATAAAAATGGTGATTTAGTTAAAACACTAACTACTGATAATACTGGAATTACGAATATTGAATTGGGTTATGGAAGTTATACTATAGAACAAACTAAAGGGATGGAAGGTTATAGTATGGCTGATGTAATTGAAACTAGAATAGTTAATGAAACCGATAAGCTGCTTTATAACATAAATAATATATTTATAGAGAAGCCAAAAGAAGAAACAAAAGTGGCTTCAGTAGTTAAAATAATTGAGGAAGAACCGCCTGAAACACGTGCTGATTCTTTCGTAGAATTCTTAAAAGGAATAATTGATTATGTAATTAATTTCTTTAAAAATCAGCTATTTTTTATAAAAAATGTTAAAAATTGACAGTTTTTAGCATTTTTTTGCATGAAAAAAAAGGAAAATAGGGGGTTATCTCTAATATATATAGTTAGAGGGTGATTTTTATGGCATTTGTTAGTAATGATGAAATAAATACTATAAGAAGCAAAGCCAATATCGTTGATATTATTGGCAGTTATCTACCTCTAACACAACGTGGAAAGAATTATTTATGTGTTTGTCCTTTCCATGATGATCATTCACCAAGTATGAGTGTTTCACAAGAAAAACAAATATATAAATGTTTTGCTTGTGGGGCGACTGGGAATGTTTTTACTTTTGTGGAGAATTATGAAAATGTTCCATTTATTGAAGCAGTATCAATAGTTGCTGATAAATGTGGTATGGAATTATCTAAAGATGTATTAATAAATACTAAAGTAGATAATTTCAAAGAAGAACATGAAATAATGGAATTATCACAAAAGTTCTTCCAAAATAATTTAAAGACAACAGCTGGTGTTGAAGCGAATAAGTATTTAGCCGAAAGAGGAATAACACCTGAAATAATTAATGAATTTGGAATAGGATTATCTTTAGATGAACAAGATTCTTTATATAAAGTATTAAAGAAGAAATATAGTGAAGATAAATTATTAGAATTAGGATTAGTTAGTAGTTCTAATGGTAATACTTATGATATGTTTACGAGAAGAATCACTTTTCCATTATGGGATAAAGATGGAAACATAGTTGGTTTTAGTGCAAGAATATATCGTGGTGAAAAAGATACTTCAAAATATGTAAATTCTAGAGAGACAAAACTTTTCAAAAAAGGTGAAACGTTGTATAATTATCACCATGCCCGTGATGTGGCAAAAAGAGAAAAGGAAATAATTGTTGTAGAAGGTTTCATGGATGCAATTAGATTAAGTGTTAATGGCATTAAGAATGTAGTTGCATTATGTGGTACAGCATTAACTAAAGATCAAATAACTTTATTAAAGAAATTAAGAGTAAATGTTATTTTGTGTTTAGATAATGATAGTGCTGGTGAACTTGCAACAATGAATAATGGTGAATTATTAGAAAAAGATAATGTTCCAATTAGTGTAATAAGATTAAGCGGGGAGAAAGATCCTGATGAGTATATTATTGCTAATGGAATAGATGCTTTTAAAGATAATTTAAAAAATCCAATAACGTTCTTTGATTTTAAGATGAATTATTATAAGAATAATAAAGACTTAAATAATTCAGTAGATCTTGCTAATTATATTAATGATGTATTGAAAGATTTAAAAAATAACAATGATGAAATATTAAAAGAAATAACTTTGAATAAGTTAAGCGAGGATTATGGTTTATCAATTAGTGTATTAAAAGAAAAACTAAGTGATATTAAACCAGAGAAAAAAGAAGAAAAACCAATTGAAGTACAAGAGAAGAAACCTAAGAAGAAGGATTCTTATACCATTGGTGCTGATAATATACTTTATTTCATGATGAATGATGGAAAGTTTATAAAAGAGTATGAGGCAAAATTGGGCTTTTTTGATGATGAAGTTAGAAGAGCTATTGCCAATGAAATAGTATATTATTATGGCAAAGAGAAAAAAATAAACATAGCAGATTTTATTACATATGCATCTAGTAAAGATGAAATAAAAGAAGAAGTAATGAGAATTGTTAACGATTGTAATATTGAAGATGAGTTAACGATAGAAGCTATGGATGAATATATTGATGTAGTTAATAAAGTTCTTACTACGAGAGAAATAAAAAAATTAAAAGAAGATATAAAAAAAGAGCTTGATGAATCAAAAAAGATGAAAATGCTGGCAAGAATGGCAGAATTAAAAAGAGGAAGTGTGGATAATGGTTGAAATTAAGAGTTTTGAAGACAGAAAAAAAGAGTTAATTGAATTAGGTAAAAAGAATGATAATACTTTAACTTTTGAACAATTAGCTGAAGCATTAAAGGGATTAGAAATTGATAATGATTCATTAGATGAATTATATAATGCGTTCATGGAGAATGGTATCGAAGTAGTTTCTGATGAAGGTGGAGCTGGTGGAAAAGCCGGATTACCAGATGAAGAAGAAAACTTAGTATTAACTGATGAAGAAATTACTAAAGATATTAATATTAATGATCCAGTAAGAATGTATTTAAAAGAAATAGGTCGTATTAGTTTGTTAAGTGCTGATGAAGAATCAGAATTAGCATTACGTATTGCTGCTGGTGATGAGAGTGCTAAGAATGTATTAGCTGAATCTAACTTACGTCTTGTTGTATCTATTGCAAAAAGATATGTTGGTAGAGGTTTATTATTCTTAGACTTAATCCAAGAAGGTAATATTGGTTTAATGAAAGCTGTTGAAAAGTTCGATTATGATAAAGGTTATAAGTTCTCAACTTATGCTACTTGGTGGATTAGACAAGCAATTACACGTGCTTTAGCTGACCAAGCAAGAACTATTCGTGTACCAGTTCATATGGTAGAAACAATTAATAAAATGGCTAGAATTCAAAGACAAATGACTCTAGAATTAAATAGAGAACCATCTGAAGAAGAATTGGCTGAAAAGATGGGTATTTCTATTGATAAAGTTCGTGAAGTTATGAAGATTAGTCAAGATCCAGTTTCATTAGAAACACCTATTGGTGAAGAAGATGATTCACATTTAGGAGATTTCATTAAAGATGAAAGAAGCATGAGTCCTGAAGAATATGCAACAAATGAAATCTTAAAAGAAGAAATAAAGAATGTATTATTAACTCTTCAAGAAAGAGAACAAGAGGTTTTGGAATTAAGGTTCGGTTTGGTTGATGGAACAAGTCATACTTTGGAAGAAGTTGGCAAAAAGTTTAATGTTACTCGTGAACGTATTCGTCAAATAGAAGCGAAAGCATTAAGAAAATTAAGACATCCATCTAGAGCTAAAAAATTAAAAGATTTCTTAAATGACTAATTTAAGTAAAAGATTAGCTAGTTTAGTTTCATTTTTCAATGATAAAGATAGAGTGGTTGATGTTGGATGTGACCATGGTTATCTTAGTATATACTTAAAAGAAAACAATTTAGTAGAAAGTATTATAGCAAGCGACGTCAATGAAAATGCATTAAATGTGGCTAAAGAAAATATTAAAGAATGTGGTTTAGATATACCAACAGTACTAAGTGATGGAATTGATAATGTAGATATTACAGGTATTAATTGCTTAGTTATGTCTGGTATGGGAACTGCAACTATACTTCATATATTAGAAGATGGTAATAAATTAAAACAAATAAATAAAATAATTATTCAATCAAATAATAATCATGATATTTTAAGAAGACAAATGAATAAAAGGGGTTATTACTTAAGTGAAGAAGTTGCTGTATATGATAGAGGCAAATGGTATTTAAGTATGTTATTTATTAAATCAGGTAAAAAGAATACTGATTTAGAGTTAGAATATGGTTTATTAAATAATCGTGATTATGTAAGATTCTTGATAGATAAATATACAAGAATTAATAATAGAATTCCTGATTTAGAAGATAGGGAAGAAAATAATAAAAAAATATATCATTTAAAAGAAATATTAAGAGAAAAATCTTAATGTTTTTTTTTATAGATTATGATATAATGATTTAGAGTAGGGGTTCTAGAATAGAGGTGATATTATGGATCCAGCTAATAATGCTAACGGACAAGTTCCAGGCGCTGTTCAATATGATCAAAATGCTGTGCCAATTCAAGATCCAAATGCCGTTCAACAAGTAGATCCAAATTATTACCAATATCAACAATATCAAGACCCTAATGCGTATCAACAATATGTGGATCCAAATGCCGTTCAACAATACGTAGATCCGAATGCAGCACAACAATATGTGGATCCTGCACAAGCTCAAGCACCTGTAGAAGCAGCACCTGTAAAAGAAAAAGGCAAATCATTTTTATATTATTTGTTTACTTTTATCGTGGTTGGTTTTTCTTACATGGGAAAATATGGTACTGATGCATTTAATCCAAATGCAATGGTTGAAAATGTTACTACTAATCCAGATGGTACAGTAGTTTTATCTAAAACATCTAAAAGAATTGAATTACAAAAAGAAAAAATACGTAATAGTCCTAAATATATTGAATTAAAGAAAAGATTACAAGAACAATTAGTTCAAGAAGGTGTTACTAAACTTGATGAACCAGTTGTTTTTGAGTATTTAGTAATGGATCCTAAAGCGCATGTATTTAAAGGACGTTTTAATGGTTGTTCTAAAAACGATATTAATGCTTTCTTAGTTAATGAGGGTTATGAAGTATTTAGCATTGAAACATCTGATAGAATTAACTTTTTATATGGTAGTGGAAAATTCTTATCAATTAAATTAAATAATAAAGACTTGATTTTCTGGTTAGCCCAGTTGAGTACTTACATTAAAGCTGGTATTCCATTGATTGAAGCAGTTAGAATTTTAGCTAACCAAATGAGTAAAGGTAAAAACGATTCTAAGTCACAAGTATTCCATGCAATAGTTTATGAATTATCAATGGGTACTGTATTTAGTGATGCGTTAGCTAAACAAGGTAGAGTATTCCCACCATTGTTAATTAACATGTTAAAAGCTGCAGAAGCAACTGGTAACTTGGAAGAAACATTAGACGAAATGGCAGCTTACTATACAGAAATTAATGAAACAAAACAACAAATGAAGAGTGCAATGACATATCCATTATTGGTATTAGTATTTGCATTTGCTATTACTGGATTCATCTTGGTTTATATTGTTCCACAATTCCAAGGTATTTATGAATCAGCAGGCTTACAATTAACTGGTTTAACAGTTACTTTGTTAAAGTTGGCGGATTTCTTGAAAAAATATTTACTATTATTATTTGGTATCATAATAATAATTATTATTTCATTTATAGTTGTTTATAAAAAGGTACAACCATTTAGAAAATCTGTACAATTTATATTAATGAAGATGCCAGTTGTAGGTAATGTAATTATTTATAATGAATTAACTATATTCACTAAGACTTTCGCATCATTGTTAAGAAACAATGTATTCATTACAGAGTGTATTGATATCTTAAGTAAGATTACACAAAATGAGATCTTTAAAGATACAATGTATGATACAATCGGTAATATTGCTCGTGGTGAAAAGATTAGTGCATCATTTGCTGAGAAATGGTATATTCCAGATATTGCTTATTACATGATTCGTACTGGTGAATCTACTGGTGATTTGGCGAACATGATGCAAAAAGTTAGTGATTACTATGGTAAGTTACATAAATCAATGATTGAAAGTATGAAATCTATTATTGAACCAATTATGATTGTTGTAGTAGCAGTATTAGTTGGTGGTATCTTAGTAGCAGTTATCATGCCAATGTTCCAATTATACGAAAAGATTTCAGTGTAGGTGATATGATGATATTTGATATATACATGATAATATTCTTATTCATCTATGGCCTAGTAATGGGATCTTTTTTAACGGTAGTATCTACAAGAATTCCTAATAATGAATCGATAGTTAAACCACGTAGTCATTGTACTAAGTGTAATCATATATTAGAGTGGTATGAATTAATACCAGTTATATCATTCATTATGCAAAAGGGTAGATGTAGATCTTGTAAACAAAAGATATCTATTATATATCCAACTATAGAAATATTATGTGGATTCTTATATAGTTTATCTTATGTATTATATGGTTTTGGTTATGAGATGATCGCTTTTATAATTATTTCATCTTTGTTGGTTACTATTTATGTAAGTGATTTTGAATATTTTATTATTTTAGATGAACCATTAATTATATGTAGTATTTTGATACTATTAATGAAGTTATATTATTTTGGTTTTAGAACATTTATTATTTCTTTGGTTAGTGGTTTGATTCTATTTATATTTATAATGATAGTTAAGTTATTAGGTGATAAAGCATTTAAACAAGAATCGATTGGTGGAGGAGATATAAAGCTAATTACAATGTTTGGATTTGTATTTGGTGTACGTCTTGCATTAGTATCATTAGTTGTTGGTAGCTTTTTAGCTTTTCCATATGCTTTATATTGTTCTATTAAGAAATCTAATAGAGAAATTCCTTTTGGGCCATTCTTAATTACAGCATTATTGTTTGTGTTTATATTTATGGAACCAATTAAGAATATGCTTAATTTATTAATATTTTGGTGAGTTTTATAACTCATCTTTTTTTGCATAAAAAAAGAACTTTTACAAGTTCTTTTTATTCGTCATCATCATCAAAATCAAAATCATCTAATGAGATATCATCTAAGTTACCAAATGCTCCTTGGTTAATACTTAATGCTTCTTCAGTAGGAATTTCATAACCATCTTCAGTATATTCTGGTTCAGGTTTTGGCTCTATAGGAGGAGCAGGTTCAGTATTTGTTACTGCTGGAGTTGGATCTGGTTTAGCAGGTTCTTCTTCAGCTGGGCCTTCAATAACAGGTTGTTGAATAGTATTTGGAGAAACATCATCAGTAGGTAAAGTTGTCTTAACTAAGTGAGCATCTGCATCTTGTTCTTCTTTTGGTTTACCAATTACATAACCATTTTCATCAACATCTAGTTTACCCATTAATGCTAATCTCATTTCACCATCTGTATCATCACCGAAGTCTGATTCAATATCAATGATTCTTAATATTTCTTCAAATGAAGTTAAACCATTAACTACTTTTTTCAAACCATCTTGTAATAATGTAATAGTTTTACCATTACCATAAACGATATGTCTTAATTCTTCTTTTGGTGTATTGTTTGTGATGGCATCTTTTATTTCTTGGTCAACTTCCAATACTTCATGAACTGGAATACGACCACGATAACCACCAATACATTCAGGACAGCCGATAGCTGTATATAAATTATCGATTTCAATACCAATTGCTTTTCTAATAACAAGTTTTTCATATGGTGTTGCAGGTCTTGATCCACGACATTTTGTACATAACATCTTAGCAAGTCTTTGTGAAATGATACCAGAAATGGCAGTACCTAGTAAGTAACGTTCGATATCCATATCCAAAAGTCTTTCGATTGTGTTAAGAGCATTGTTGGTGTGGATTGTTGATACAACTAAGTGACCAGTGATGGCTGAACGAACAGCGATACGTGCAGTTTCGTCATCACGAATTTCTCCAATCATTATAACGTCTGGGTCTTGACGCAAGATAGAACGAAGGGCATTTGCGAAAGTCAAACCAATTTCTGACATTGTTTGAACTTGGTTAAGTCCTTCAATTTTCATTTCGACTGGGTCTTCAACTGTAATTATATTAACTTCTGGTTTATTCAACTCAGATAGCATAGCGTATGTAGTAGTTGATTTACCTGAACCAGTAGCACCTGTTGTTAAGATAATACCATTTGGTAAATCAAGCATTCTTTTTATTTTTTCAAGGTTAACATCTGAAATACCGATGTTTTCAATACCTTTTAAACTTGTAGAGTAGTCAAGAACACGGATAACGACTTTTTCGCCATCGACGATAGGTAGTGAAGACACACGCATATCCAATGGACGGCCGTCTAACTCGGTTTTAACAGCACCATCTTGTGGTAGACGTGATTCGGTAATGTTCATACCTGAAATAATTTTTATACGAGTTGTTAAGTTCTTTTTTAATACTTCTGGGACATAGGCGTAGTCAACTAAGTCGCCGTCGATACGCATTCTGACCTTAAGCTTATCTGGCGTAGGGTCGAAATGGATATCTGATGCACGGTTTTTAACTGCGTCAGCGATAATTTCGTTTACTATTTCAACAACAGGTTGTGTATCATAATTGAATTCACGAAACATATCTTCACTCCCATTCTTATTCTTACTAATTAATTATACAACATTACATCTTTTTCCTCAATAATTTTTGTTGATTTTAGGTATTTATTGGTTTATAATACACTTAAATACGTTGAACAAGAGGAGTACTATGCGTATAAGAGTTAAAGAGAATTTGTGGTTGGTGTGAACAAAGAACTTGAAGTATAGGAAGGTAGCTTGGGAGTTTTATATCTGAGTTTAGTAAGATATAATGTT
>JAEEGL012271841.1_pt1 | contig 10475 bp, 2 predicted proteins | sample 9134231 | NCBI WGS metagenome assembly JAEEGL01 (sample SAMN16246548, study PRJNA631951) | gut metagenome | biome: gut microbiome; feature: rumen; material: fiber-attached | host: Bos | place: Iran: Karaj | collected 2018-10 | reverse complement strand
GCATTGACCGAAACCACCCTCCTGGACCTCGTCCGCGCCGCGATACCCGCCAAGGTCGATCCCGACGGCAACGACGTCCTCTCGCTCTCCGAGGCTTATTATGTGAGGTTGCTGGCGACGAAGTTAGCGGACGGGAACACCGTTTCCTCCGCGTCGCTTCGCGACCCTATCCGGGCAAATGCTCCGGAAACGGTGTCCCCGTCCGCTCAGGATATTCTCGAAAAGGTCCTTGCCTGCCGCAACGCCGACGGCGGTTTCGGGTGGTTCGAGGGGATGAATTCCTCCGCGGTCATTACGGCCGTGCTGCTGCAGCGGTTCGCGAAACTGCGCGATCGCGGCTTCGACGTGCCCGACTTGACTTCTTCCGTGAAGTTCCTGGATAAGAACCACTTCGCAACGGAACTCCCGTACTGGCGCGGCTATCTGACCGACGCCCAGTATATGTTCATCCGTTCCCTCTATCCGACCGTTCCGTTCACCGAAAAGCCCGTGACGGCGGAAGGGAAGAAACGGATGACCGAGTTCCAGAAGTACGCGAAGTCCTACCTCGTCCCTTCGGCGAAGGACGGTCGCGGCCTGCAGGGCCAGATCCTGGCCAAGGCCCGCCGCGTGCAGACCCTGCTGAATCTCAGCGCCTCCTCTGAGGGCATCGCTCTCGCCAAGGCCTGGGGCGTGAAAATCGCCGCGAAGTCCAAGATGGAATCTTCGCTGAAGGCTGACATCGCTTCCCTGAAGGAATACGCCGTGGAGCACCGTGACGGCGGCTGGTACTACCCGAACGCCGTGATGCCTTGGCGTGGCCTCCTCGAGAGCGAAGCCGATGCCCACGCCCTCCTTTGCAACCTGATGCAGCCGTACGCTCCGCAGATCTCCGATGGCATCCGCCTCTGGCTGATGCTCCAGAAGGAGACGCAGAAGTGGGACGAGAGCCCGGCCTTCGTCGATGCCATCACCGCCATCCTGGACGGTTCCGAAGCGGTTTTGTCGACCTCCATCCTGTCCTACTCCGCCACCTACGAGAAGCCGTTCGCCGACATCAAGGCGGCAGGTAACGGGTTCACCATCGAACGGAAGTTCTTCCGCGAAAAGACCGTGGAAAAGATCTATGACGACCGGACTTCCGACAAGAACGACCGCGTGACCGAGCGCGAGGAAATCAAGCCCGGAACGCCGGTGGCCGTGGGTGACAAGATCATCGCCGAATACCGCATCTGGAACCAGGAAAACCGCAGTTTCGTGAAGGTCGACGCTTTCCGCGAGGCCGCCCTGCGGCCGGTGGACCAGCTGTCCGGTCACACGCATTGGGGTTGGTTCAACCTCCGTCGTCTTACCTTTACTCCGCAAGGTTACCGTAACGTGAAGGCCGACCGGACCGAATACTATTTCGACGCATTCCCGGAGGAGAATACCACTTTGACCGAGGAGTTCTTCGTGACCCAGGCCGGTACCTTCACCGCTCCGGTCATCACTGTCGAGTCTCTCTATGCCCCGCACTACCGCGCCAACGACGCCTACCACGGCGTCCTCGCGGTAGAGTAGGGACTCATTTCACCGTAAACGCCACCGATACACTATTGCCGTCACCGTCCACAGCGGTGACGGTGTGTTTTCCGGGTTCCGGATTCAGGCGCATCTGGTGGATGAGGCGGGTTTCTCCGATGAATGACTGGTCCAGGTGCCAGTAGACGGTGGCGCCTGGATTCCGGTGGACGACCTGGAAGACGGCTCCGCCTTCGCTGCCGTCCATTTGTCGGGGGAGGTTCAGGACACTGCCGGGTTCCGGATAAAGGAACTCCATGGGGGCGGTGTCCCTGGGAGAAGGAAGGATCTGATACTCGGGATGATATGCCTTGTAGTACCACTCCATGGCGGGCGGGAGGCGGAAGACGCCGTCGCGGTGATAGGGGCAGGCAGCGCTTTCTGCAGCTTTTTCCGGAAGCCGGACACTCTCCCATTCGGGACAGTCCGGACTGCGCAGCATCCCGGAGGCCGTGCATACATCCAGGAACACGCCTTCCCCAAGCGGTTCTTCGAACCAGTCGGCCGAAGCCGGCAGGAGTCCCAGCAGTTCGAAGAGGACCGGACCGGCGGTCTTCGCACCGGTCATCCCGGCGACGCCGTGCCCGTCGGCATTGCCGCACCAGACTCCGATGGCATAGTCCGGAGTGACGCCCACGGCCCAGGCATCCCTGGACCCGTAACTCGTCCCCGTCTTCCAGGCGGCTTTCCGGACGGACCGGATCAGTTTCCAGTCGATTTCGTCGGGCCGGTTCACTTCCTTCAGCGCCTCGAAGGTGTACCATAGGGCATTCCGGTCGCGGAAGGGGGAGTCCGTTTCCAACCCTTCATAGCTTTGCACCATTCCTGCATAGGCCCGGGTGATGTCCCAGAGCGTTCCTTCGCCGCCGCCCAGGATGAGGGAAAGACCATAGTCCGAGGCGTCCCGGTTCAGGGTGGACAGACCCGCTTCCCGAAGGATTGCCAGAAAGCGAGGCGCCCCGTAGGCGCGGAGCAGATGGACCGCCGGTACGTTCAGGGAACGGGCCAGGGCCTCGGCGGCGGGAACGGCCCCGTGGAATTGCCGGTCGAAGTTTTCCGGGGTAAAGCCGCTCAGGTTGACGGGTGTATCCGCCAGCAGGGTCCGGGGCAGGATCACCCCTTCCTGGAGGGCGGCGCAGTACAGGAAAGGTTTGAGGATGCTGCCCGTGCTTCGCGGGGCGCGGGCGATGTCCACTTCGGATCCGGGTCGTGTCCGGGAAGCGGAGGTGTTGCCGATATAGGCGATGGCTTCCCCCGTGCGAATGTCCAGGATGACGGCCGCCAGGTCCGCCGTTCCGTCCCGGTCCAGGTCGTCGGACCAGCGGTCGGCGACCGCCTCGGCCTGCCGTTGCAGGTGGATGTCGATTCCGGTACGGGTCCTCTCACCGTGCGGCTGGCTTGCAACCCAGTGCCGCGCCAGGGATGGCAGGGGATAGGGGGCATCCGGAAGGGGTTCTTCCAAGGCATCTTCCAGTGTGGCTGTGTCAATGTATCCGCGCTTGTGCAGTTTCTCCAACAGCCGGTTCCGTTTGTCCAGCAGCTTTTCCCGGCCCTTGCCCGGATGGATGCTGGACGGGGCGTTCGGCAGGATGGCGAGGGTGGCCGATTCAGCCCAGGAAAGCTGGTCGGCCGGTCGGCCGAAATACCGCCAGGCAGCCGCTTCCAGGCCCACGACATTGCCCCCGAACGGGGCGTGGGACGCATAGAGGGCCAGGATCCGTTTCTTGGGATACCGAAGTTCCAGTCGGGTGGCCTGAACGGCTTCAACGACCTTTTGCCAGAGGGTCCGTTCCCGTCCGCGCGACAGGCGGATGACCTGCATGGAAATCGTGCTGCCGCCACTCACGACATGCCCTGACCGGAGATTGCTCACGGCAGCCCGGACCAGGGCGGCCGGGTCCACGCCCGGATGCCAGTAGAAGTGCCGGTCCTCGAACTGGATGATGGCGGTGGCGCACCGGGACGGGACGGAGTCGCAGGGCGGGAATCTCCATTGCTGGTCATCCGCGATGCGGGCGCCGAGGAGCTCTCCGTTGCGGTCGGTGACGACCGTCGCATAGGATACGCCTTTGAAAAGGTCCTTCGGCAGGCAGCAGAGCCAACCTGCCAGAAGGACCGAAATGACAATCAGATAGACTTTCTGTCCCCGGCTCATCGGGTGACGGCCGTGGAACCGGAGGCCGTGTTGGCGGCCACGTGCGGATCGTACATCGCCGAACAGGTTACGGACGGGAGTGTATAGGTGCCTTCATAGGCAGCCCGCAACTTCAGCGTGAAGGTACGGGACTTCCCATGCGGCAGGTCGAAGAACCAGTTGCAGCGGTCATCCCGGATGTCACGGAAGTCGGTGTTCCCGCCGTCGGATCCTCCCCGGAGCCGGTCGTTCAGGATTTCCCAGCCGGAGGGAATGCGCTCGCTGAGGGCGAGGGACGCATAGTCGCGGGCGGTCGGGTTGGTGACCTTCACCACGGCGGTGAATTCCGTACCCTGCGGAACGGAAGCGGGCTTGAGGGCCGATCCGTCGGTGTTCTGGTAGGTGACGGAAATCTGCAGGCCGTTCGCAGCCGCAGGGACGGGTGTCCCGGCTGCGGCGCGGGAAACCGTGGTCAGGGTCGCATACAGCAGGTTGTCGGACGTATTCTTGACTTCTACGTTTCCGGAAACCGGCTTCACGTACACGGACTTGGCCGTGGTGACGGCTTCACCGCCCACTGTGGCGCGGATGGATTGGGTGCCCACTTTGGCGGCGAGGCGGTCCATCGCCATCGCGGCAAAAGCAGCTTCCTGGGTGGAGTACCAGCCCTTGTTGATTTCTCCGGCCACTTCCTGGGCCGTCGGGATGGCCTCGCCCACCCGGTCGGTCAGGGCCAGCGCCTGGAGCGTCACGGACTTGTCGCGCAGGGACGATCCATAGGTAAAGTCGCCGGTACGGTCTTCGGAGATACCCTTTTCGATGCGGTCGATGAGTTCGCCGGCCGCTTTCGCCTTGCCGGCTACCGCATAGGCTGCGGCCAGCATCCAGGCGGCCCGGCCGTCCAGGTCGCCGGCTTCCTTGAGGCGGTTCATCGCTCCGTTCGCCGGATCACCGGCAACGGCGAGCGTGTACAGGCGGTAGCATTCGTCCAGGTCGCTGAAGGCGGCGTTTCCGGCCTTACGGTAGGCCTGGCTGAGGTTGTTCTGGAAGCGTTTCCAGTTCGCCTGCACGTCCTTCTGCACTTCCAGTCCGGCGGCGGCCGCCTCGGAGAGGAACTGTCCGGCCATCGAACTGACCCAGCTGTCAGAAACGGTGCCGCCGCTCCAGTAGGAGAAGCCGCCGTCGCTCCGCTGGCGCGCGTAAATCTGGTGGATGATGCCCGGAAGGAGATCCTTCGCCTGGACAGCATCGGCCTCGGACAATTGCGGCAGCAAGTGCAGGAGCGTCAGGCCCCGGGCCGACAGCTGTTCGGTGCAACTGTACGGATAATCACGCATTGTCCGGTACAGGCCGGCCGCATCAACTGCCGGGAATCCGGCGAGTTCCAGGGTGGAACCTGCGCCGGCGTCGAAGGTGACGGCCCTGCCGGACGCGATCCTCTCCTCGCGGACCGTGACGGTCTCGGGATTCGGGTTGACAACCTGGATGTCAATGGTCTCGTAGGCCTTATGAGAAGAGCCGGAGGCATTGACAGTCACCTTGGCGGGGCCTTCGCCCACGGCCTTGAGCGCGAAGCGGACCACCTGGTCGCCCGCCTTGGAGAAGGCGGCGGATGCGGTGGCGGGACCGTCCACCTGGAGGGCGCCCTCGGCCTTCACGGTCACCTGGGCGTTGCGGATGTCGTCGGTCAGTGCGAATACGTTGACCGGCAGCACGACCTGCTCGCCGGCACAAATCTGGGCAGGCAGGGAACTGAGCACCATCAGGGGCGATTTCACGGTAACGGTCCGGTCGGCGTTGCCATAGGCTCCGTCGTGTCCGGCGACCACCATCACGCGGAGGCTGCCGATGTACATCGGAAGCTTGACCTCGTGCGTGGCCGTTCCCTTCTTCAGGGTGAACGGACCGAGGAACTGCACCACCGGATTGAACCGGTTGTCCTTGCGGGTGCCGCGGATGTTCTCCTCGTCACCGCCGATGCTCAGCATCGGGCTGAGGGTCCCGCCGCGGTAGCCGATGACCTGGTCGTAGAGATCCCAGGTCTTGACACCCAGGGCTTCGGTGCGGTACATCGCATCCCACGGGGAAGGCGTCTTGAAAGCGGTGAGGTCCAGCAGGCCCTCGTCCACGATGGCGAGGGTGTAGGTCATGGGCTTGCCCGACTTCTCGGATACCTGCACCTTGAAGGATTTCTCGGGCTCGACCGTATCGGGGGCCTTGACGACCGGCTCCAGGTGCGACCCCGGGTTCTCCACGCCTACGCGCTTGACACCGTACAGGCGGAGCGGCTGACCGTTCTCAGTGACGGCATAGGGTTGCACCAGGGTGATGTGGACATAGAAGTTAGGGGCCATCTCCGGCGTGACGGTGAAGGAACAGGCGGCGTCCTTCGGGCCGTCGGTGGACACCCACTGGCGGGAAATCACTCCGCCGGCATTCTCCAGCGCGACCAGGGCGTGCCCGCCCGCAGCGGAAGGGATGTATACCGTCGCTTTCTCGCCGGCGAGGTAGCTGTCCTTGTCGGTGGAGAAGGTGAGCATCGTCAGGGCATCCGGGTCTTTCCGTCCGGCGCGTCCGGCGTATCCGGGTTCGTCGATGATGACGGTCCGGCCGGACAGGTGGCCGCCGGCGACGTCACGGACGACGACCAGGTAACGGCCCCAGTCGGCGGCCTCGGCGCGGAGGGTGAAGGTGGCGTCCTGCGAACCGGAAACCAGGGTGCCGGAGGCGACGGGCTTGGCCTCCTGCCCGTTCACATAGCTCCGGATCTCGGAAGGATTGTCCTCCCACCACCAGCTCCACTGGAGTTTGAACACGCGGTATTCCAGCTGGCGGCCGCTGAGCCGCTGTCCGGCAGCGTCCACGACGGCCACGTGGACCGTATGGTCCTTGCCGGTCTCCAGGTCTCCGTCGGCGGGCAGTTTCACGCCCACGTAGGCAGGGAACGGGGAATAAGCGACCGTCTGGGTGCTGAAGCTTTCATCTCCGCCGCCTTCCTCCACCGAGGTGACGATGAAGGCCTGGAGCATGCCTGGGGCATCCTGGGCGGTCGGAAGGTTGAAGGCGGGTTCAGCGGTGCCGTCCGGGGAAAGGACGGTCTTGAACAGCTCGTGTTCGCTGGTCTCGAAGGAAGCGGCCGGGTTGCGGAAAGTATAGCCTTCGAAGCCCTTGAAGGTAGCAGGACCTTTGCCGAGGGTCATCGTCGCGTGGGCCTTCAGGCCGGCGGCGGGAACGCCCGTCAGCCAGGAGGACGTCAGTTTTCCGGCGGTGCGGGAACCGCCCGTGAGAATGCTGCTGCCCAGGTCCAGGTCGACCTTCAGGCGGTTGGGCCGGATGGTCTCCACGCGGAGTCCCTTGTGGAAGGCGGAGCCGCCCACCTTGATGTAGGCGTTCCATAGGCCGGTGGGATCATCGGCGGAAGTGGCGATCGGGAAGGCGTAGAAACCATCCTGGCCGGTAGCGGTCATCCGGGTATAGAACTGGCCTTCCGGCGTGTACAGCTCAAGGGCGGCGGGATGGCCTTCCGGAAGCTGCTGCGCCTTGTCGGCGAGGATCATCGTTACATGCAGGGTGTCGCCCGGGCGCCAGACGCCGCGCTCTCCGTAAACGAAGGCCTTGAGGCCTTTGGAAACGGCCTGTCCGCCCACGTCGAAGCGGCTGAGGGACTTTTCATAGCCGTCCTTCATCCGCAGGTACCCCGTCGTCTTTCCCTTCCGGGCCAGGATGACAAACGGCTTACGTTCCACGGATACCGTTGCCAGACCCTTGGCGTCGGTCTTGGCTGTACCCAGGCGGCGGAGTTGGAAATCATATACTTCCAGGTCCACACCGGGGAGCGGTTTCGCATCCTGGATGTCCGTCACGGCAGCCCAGACCGTCTTTCCGCCCGCATACTGGGCGACCAGGCCCAGGTTGGAGGAGAGCAGGTTCACCGTCGGGAAACGGTCCGAGTCCATATAGAAGGTGGGCTTTTCGGGATCGTTCCGGTCTTCCCATTCGTACAGGTCCCAGTCATAGTCGCTGTCCCACCAGTAAGGGCGCTGGACGTCCCATACGGCTTCCTCTTCGGCAGAAGGGGTTCCGTCGGTGACGGGAATCATCTTGGGGGCAGGCTTCCCTCCGTACAGGGAATACTCCTTCCGGAAGGAAAGCTTGATGCGGTAGATGGCACCGGGTTCCCGCTTGAAAAGGTTGGTCAGGTCCACGCTGAAGTCATTCCAGCGGTGGAGGTCACGGTCCCCGTCCAGGTTGAGGGGAATCTGGCGGCTATAGACGAGGCGGCCGGAACGGCGCAGGTCGTTGCTGTCGTTCAGGTCGTTCTCCTGGAGGAACAGGAGCACGTTGTCCTCATAGATCTTGATGACCTTGAGGTCCACGGCGCTCAGGTTGATGGCACGGAAGGGCAGCACCAGGGCGCTCTCGTCGGGAAGGATGTTTCCGTCCAGGGGGACGATGACGGCGGGGACGGGGTCCTCGGCCGGGAACCCGACCCGGAAGTCTTCGTCCAGGACGAGCCCGGAGGCGCTGCGGACACCCTGGTGGGCGATGAGGGCGATGTCATCCCCGGCTCCTTCGTAATAAATGCGGGCACAGTTGTCGCGGATGTCCACTGTTTGGCGGACGACGCCGGACAGTTCCAGGAGGCCTTCCCGGCCGGCTTCAGCCGCGAGGGGTTCGCTGAAGCGGACTTCCACGCAGGGATTGCCGGTACGCGTGATGCGGGTATCGATGACTTTGAACGCACCGGAGGCGGGAATGACGGCCTTGACCGGAGAGACGTCGCGGAAGCCGTTGACTTTCAGGCGAAGGGTGACGGGCGTATCCTTGTCGCCCCGGGCGATGCCGGCGGTCTCGAACCGCCAGGCCGTTCCTTCGCCAGTCAGCGTGACGGGCGTGTCGGGGCTCACGGTCAACTGGATGTCTTCCAGGTTAGCAGGGGCGCTGAGGACGATGCCTCCCTGCAGGCGGGCTTCATTCTGGATGGTGATCCCGTCCAGGGTAAGCTCCGCCGTCCGGGGCGCTTTCCGGAAGCGGAAGGGGAACGACAGGCATTCCTTTTCTTTCACGTCCAACACCTTGCCTACCTTGAAGGAACCCTCGTATACGGTTCCTTCCTTCAGGTCACTGTCGGGGAGATATTCCACGACGGTCGGGCTGAGCCAGCGGGAGGATCCCGGAAGCGAGGGCTTGAAGGAAAACAGGTCGTCGCCCTGCCGGTCCATCGGAACGGGGGACGCCAGTTCGATGCGGAGGGCGGTCCCGTCGGAAATCACGCCTCCCGTGTAGGCTTTGACATATTTCGCGAAGACCCCGTCGGGCGCATCTGCGCCGTTCCGGGGGGAACAGGCGGAAAACATCACCAGAATGGGGAGGAACAACCAAAAACGTACTGCTTTCATAGTCTTTCTGATTTTTACCAAAGTTATAAAAAGTTTTGCTACATTTGCACGATCAAGCCACTAAAACAAAAAACATAAATTATGAAAAAAACGATTCTGACCGCGATCGCCCTGCTTTCCGCCTGTTCCATGCTTCTTGCCCAGGAGGAAAAGGAAATGAAGACGGGCTGGAGCTTCGGTCTCCTCCCGACTGCGACCTATTCCCTTGACAATGGTTTCCAGGCCGGCGCCTTCGGAGATATCTACTATTACGGAGACGGGGGAACTTATCCGGATCCCCTTCACAAGATCAGCTGGGAGGCCTCTTATTTCACGCATAGCCACCGTATGCGCCTGTACCTGGCTTATGACTCCAAGTATCTGGTTCCCAATATGCGAATCAATGCGTCGGTCACTTATATGAACGACCCTTTGTACAGCCTTTGGGGATTCAACGGAGGAGCTTCCCTGGCCCATCTGGACAGCCCCTATACGGAGTACTGGTCCAACCAGGCCAAAGGTATCAACTATTTCGGTATGAGCCGCAACATGCTGCGTGTGCTGGCCAATGTCCAGGGACGTATCGTGGAGCATCTGGACTGGGCCGCCGGTGTCAATTTCTGGAACTGGAAGCTGGGAGACATGAAGGATACCGGGTACATGGTGGAAGGTTCCTCGGACAAGCACTTCTACGACAAGGAGAACACCCTGTACAAAGATTATCAGAAACTGGGCATCATCAACGCCGATGAGGCTGCCGGTGGAAAGGCCCTGGAGCTGAATGCCGGTCTCGTTTACGATACCCGTGACATGGAGGCCGCTCCGAACCGGGGGGTCTGGGCGGAAGCCTACCTGAACGGTAATGTCCTGGACAAGCGTTATCTGAAAGCCTGCGTCTACTTCCGTCACTACATCGACATCCCCATCCACATCAAGGCCGGGGACCCTGTGTTCGCTTACCGGCTGGCATGGCAGCAGACCATTGCCGGAGAGACGCCCCTGTACATGATCCAGAACAATCCGCTGCTGGTTCAGCGCAATATGATTTCCGAAGGTTTCGGTTCTTCCAACACAATCCGGGGACTCCGCGAAAACCGCATCCTGGCCGAGGGCTTTGCCTGGACCAACATGGAACTGCGCGTCAAGCTTGTGAATTTCAAGCTTTTCAACCAGTACTTCTACATCGCCGTGAACCCGTTCTTCGACGCCGGTATCATCACCAAGCCTTACCGGGCCGACGCTTTTGACAACGCGAAGGGGAGCAATGTGGCGACCTATATGCCGCTGGCCAAGCTTTATGACGCTTCCATGGCCCGCGATATCATCTATAGCGGCGGTGGCGGCCTCAAGATAGCCATGAACCAGAACTTCATCGTGTCCGTGGAACTGGCCAAGTGCCTCTACAAGCCCATGGACGCGGGCAT
>JAEEGL012244073.1_pt1 | contig 10475 bp, 7 predicted proteins | sample 9134231 | NCBI WGS metagenome assembly JAEEGL01 (sample SAMN16246548, study PRJNA631951) | gut metagenome | biome: gut microbiome; feature: rumen; material: fiber-attached | host: Bos | place: Iran: Karaj | collected 2018-10 | reverse complement strand
GCATTTACAGCGGCAAGACGCACGCCAGAATCTTCATCGTTTAAAAGCGAAATCACTCCCATGATATTAAGGCTGTCGCGCATAGCACCGATGGTATACGCAGCCGCCTTGCGGTATTCTGGAAGCTCACTGCCAATGTATTTTACCACGTCTGACGAGCTTCCTGTAAAACGGCAATTGTATATCCTCTGAAGCGTGGCATCGCGGTAGATGTTGGCACTCGACGGTTGCGATTCGCCGCCTCCGCCACACGACGCCAGTAATATTGGTAACGCCACTATACAGATTTTCAGCCTTTTCATGATCTTCGAGTATATATTTCTATTTGTTTCCTGTTCTTACTATTAAATAATGTGTTCTGTATCTGACTTACAAAGAACGTTCCAAAGAAAATAATTGTCAAAGAATAAAATATATTTATCATCACTTTTACAGTGTATTTTTTTATCACCGTGACAGATAGCATCGATAGATGAGAGTGCTTTGATGTAAAATAATTGTAAATTCTGTGATTTTTTTATAAAAATGTGACACATAATATAAGAATAATGATTATATTTGGGGTAGGAAAAATAAGCTAAGGGTATGGAGACCGACAACCAAAATATGAACTCAGACTGCAACTGTCTTCAAAGACTTTCTTCAGATGCTGGTATGGATATTATGTCCAATCTGTTGGGAAGTCATACGGATGGTGTGATATTGTGCGATTCAGAATTAAAAATCATCAACCGAAACCACAGTGCATCTATCATTACGGCTCATACTATGTCTGGCTCTACTCCTATGCCGCTATTCGAAGTTTTTCCCGAGCTAAACGAAGACACTGCCAAAAGCAAAATACAAAAAGCGCTGACCGACAATAAGGTAACAGAATTTCTTTGCGGCATACGCGGAGTAACATACCGTATCAAGGCGGCACGTATGTTTAGCGGGCTACTTCTGCAACTCACCGAAATTACCAATCCCCTATCGCCCGACATCGACTTAGACAACAACAACTTTAAAATGTTGTTTGAGAATATGACATCGGGTTTTCTATTTCTCAAAAAAACAGAGAATTACGATGGGTCGTCAGATTTTGAAATTGTGGACGTTAACTCCACATTTGAAATTTATTTCGGTGTAGAACGCGACAACATTGTGGGTCGCACCCTATCGAAACAGATGCCCAAAATATACCAAGAATTGTCGTCGAAATTAGAGCGCATAGCCATGCACGGTCGCGCTATGAAAGAGGTGTACGAAAACCCTCAAAACCATCGACACTTGGAAATCAAGATGTTTTCGCCTCGAATTGGCTACGCTGCAGCTGTGTTTAACGACATTAAAGCCGAAATAGAACAGCGCAACGACCTCTTGGTAAAAAACGAAATATCCAAAGCATTTGCTCTCAGTGGCGACGGCAACGTTTACAAGGCTATCATTGCTCTGCTTCAGCACAATACACAAAGCCCGTGCGGATTTATCGGCTACCCAATCGACGATACTACTATAAAGGTGTTGTCGGTTGACGACCCCGCCACAGAATACTCGCTCACCAACGCCGACGGAGAATATATTGCCGACTTGACTATATTTCCCGTAGGTTTGGAGGCTTTGAAAACCAAGCAACAGCAATCACGCGCCAATATCAACGGACATAGTCATATACTCATAACCCCGATACTCAACAAAAATGTGTTAGTGGGAATGATAGGTCTCGCCGATGCGCCCAACGGATACGACCAACGTCAAAAAGACTTTGTAAACGGTATTGCCGATTACGCTGCTCCTCTTATGGAACGCGAAATCAAAGATTATCATTACAAAAAAGAACTGATCAAAGCCAAAGAGATAGCCGAGCAAAACGAGAAACTCAAAACAGCATTTCTTGGCAACATTAGTCACGAAATTCGCACACCGCTCAACAGTGTTATCGGATTTAGCGACCTTCTTTTGCGTTCGGGCGAACTCACTCCAAAACAGTTTAAATACGCCGACACTGTATTCAAAGCAGCCAAAAACCTCGAAAGCATTGTTACTTCCATTGTGGAACTATCCAAGATAGAAACTCGCCAAGTAAAGGTTTCAAACTCGTCGTTCTGTCTCAACAACCTCATCGACGATGTTTTCGACCTGTTTAAAAACAAAGCAGAGATTAAAGGATTGGCACTCATTCCTCAAAAAGGACTCGATCAATTTGCCTCATATATATACACCGACCGTTCCAAAATTCACCGTATAATGTCCACCTTGGTAGACAACGGATTGAAATTCACCGAAAAAGGCGAAGTTTCGTTTGGCTACAAATACATAGGCAAAGACAACGCCATCGAGTTTTTTGTAAAAGACACCGGCATCGGCATTCGCAAAGAAATGCAGTCAAAAATATTCTCCACATTTCAGCAAGGCGATGAAAAATCGCTTGAACGCACCCATGGAGGCATTGGTGTGGGACTCTCTATTTGCAACAGCTACATTCAGATGCTCGGCGGCAACATCACTATTGAATCCGAACCTCAAAAGGGTTCGCTATTTTACTTTGCCATAGGATATAACACACAACCGTCGTAACTATGCTTCTAAACAAGACCGACTCGTTTCGTGATTACCTCAAAAAAGAATACGGTATCGACTACGCCAAACCGGTGGAGTTTGTAACCGAAAAAATACCGCTCGCCGAACAGATCGACTATACCGAATTTTCACAACGTAGGCGCGAAGCGGGACGAAACTGCCGTTCTTTTCACCAAACCGCCGACATTCTCGAAGTATCTCAAAACGACGATGATGTAAAAACCGCTCTTTCAGATATGGCGGCAATTGGAAGCATCGAGGCATTGAAATATCTCACCAAATACGCCGAAAACAACAAAGGACTTTACGATTATTGGCCCGCCATTGCCCGCAACGAATGTAAGGGTAGCGTGGAATACGACCTTACTGGCGAGGTAAAAATTTACATTCTTTCGCCCTACGGCAGTGTTGACGGCAAAATCAAGTTTAAAGCCACAGTAAGAACACTGTCGAGAAACGAATTTTCGCCACTACAAAAAGATATTATCAAAAAGGAGTTTGCATTTCAGGATTGTCGTCACCATACCGACACCAAGGTAAGATTTTTTAATTCAGGTGTACGTCTTACAATGCTAATGCCGCTCGACCTGCCGATACTCAGCACCATAGCCGAAACCCTCAGCGAATGCAACACCCTCGGCTGCAATATCGACATTGATACATTATCCTTGAAAAACTTCAACGGCAAAGGTCCCTTATTCTAATATTTTTCATTCTATACATGCCCCCTTCCGTCTGGAAGACGGCATTTCTGTAACTATGCCCATAAAAAATGTCCGTAAGGACATTGATGATGGGCATAAAAAAAGCGGGAACTAAAAGTCCCGCTTCAAAAAAAACTAACTATTAACTAATCTACTACCTCTAAACAATCTCTGTGCAAATGTACGGTGTATTTTTGAATATGTTGCAATTTTTTTGAAAGTTTTTTCAAAAAAAATTACTTTTCATTGAAATACAGTTAATTACAAATGCAAAATTTTTACTTTTTTGAACGGTAAAATTCGTTGCAAACTATAGCTGCAGCCGAAGAAACGTTGAGACTTTCGGGTGCAAACTTAGGATCGCAACCGCAAGGTATGGCAATTCGTCGCGAAACGGTGCTCTCCACCTCTGACGAAATGCCGTGACCCTCGTTGCCCATCACAATTATTCCTCCGTTTCCCTTGTTGGTTTCGTATATATTTTCGCCGTCCATAAATGTGCCAAACACATCCACACCCGCACTACGGGCAGTGGCAAGCACTTGAGGAAGGTCGCAATATTCAAGTTTTACTCTAAATGCCGAACCCATAGCCGCCTGCACTACCTTGGAGTTAAACATATCGGCACAATCGCGCGAAGCAAATACCGTACTTATGCCATACCAATTGGCAATACGGAGAATGGTTCCAAGATTTCCTGGATCGCGCACGCCGTCGAGGGCGAGATAAAGTTGTCCGCGTTTGATTTCAGGCAACGATGGTTGTTTTGGAGCGTACACCTCGGCCACCACACTGCAAGCTGTGGTCATAGCCGATAGTTTACGTATTTCCACTGCGTTAACTGCCGTTATTACTGTGCTCTTAAACCGGTCGGCATAGTTGCTAATCCATTCCGGCACTGCAAAAATCTCTTTTATACGCATATCAGACCGTAGAAGCTCAAGCACCACCTTGGTGCCTTCAGCCACAAATGTGCCGCTTTCTTGACGGTATTTTTTTATTTGCAGAGAATTAATCTGTTTTATTCTATTTTTGCTTAGCATATTTGTAATTTTGCATTGAGTTTTCAACCATCATCTCGTACTCCTATGAAGAGTTCTATCAATTTTTTTGCCATATTGGCATCGGCGGCAGCGGTCTCGTTATGGGGTTGTAGCCCCACAAAATACTTTGCAGAAGACGATAAACTGCTCACCAATGTGTCGGTAGAATGCGACACCAAACAAATTGATGCAACCGAAACCGAAGAATACATTCGTCAGAAACCGGTACGCTCAATTTTTGGATTTGCTCTATATTCGCGAATCTACAACAGCGTAGACCCTCAGAAAAACGAAATCCGCAAGGCAAAGATACAAAAAGAATTGGATGAAAAAAACAATAATTTAAGAATTAAACACGAAGACAAAATTTCTGCATACAAAACACGTGCTCGCGACTACAACGCCAAAGCCAGTGCATACTATCGTCAGGGCGATTCGTCAAAAGGCAGAAAATACGAAGATAAATATATAAGGTGTATCGAGAAATCAAAAGCACTGCGCAACAAGGGGTATTCAGAAAAAACAAAAAAGTTTAGCCTGCCCATTTTTATACAAAACATCGGCGAAGAACCCGTAAAATACAATGCTATACAGTCGGCAAAATCGGCTGAGCAAATTCGTTTGTATATGTGCAACAAAGGTTTTTACGATGCCAAAGTGGATTATACCGAAAAAGTTAAACGTCGTAATATGTCAGTGGTGTACAACATTCACGCCGGTACTCCTATCACTATCAGCAATATCAGTTACGATATTTTAGAAGACACTCTAAGAAAATACGTTGCCGCCGACACCATCAATTGCCTTATCAAACGAGGCAACAATCTCGATGCCGATGTGTTGCGTGCCGAGCAAGATCGCATTACCGCACACCTTAAAAACAACGGTTATTACTCATTTGCAAAAAGTTACATATCTTATCAAATCGACACTTTGGGCAAAGGTCATAAAGCCGACCTCACAGTACAAATTATGCCCATCACTCTTGACAACAACCTTACAGTAAACCACCGCCGACAATTCATTTCTCAAGTGGCAGTGTTTCCAAACCACAACGGTAAGCAAGCATTGGTAGACGGCGATGAATATTTTGACGACACCGACACTACTTTGTACAATTTTAAAGGTAGTCCGATATATTTTGTAAGGCACGGCGGTTATGATGTTCGTCCCGATGTGGTTGCCAATGAGGTGTTTGTACGTCCCGGCGATATGTTTAGGCAAAACGATGTTACCAACACCTACCGACACCTTTCGGCATTTAATATGTACAAGATGGTAAACATTGAGTTTACACCCGCTCCGGCGCGAGATTCGCTCAACTGCAATATCTACCTCACCAACAATATGTTGCAGGCGTATATTTTTGAAATTGGCGGCACCAACTCGTCGGGAAACCTCGGTGCGGCATCGTCGCTCACATATCAGCACAAAAACATTTTTCACGGTGCAGAAACTTTCGACATGAAAGTGTCGGTGGCTCTCGAAAGTCAAAACAACCTCGGCTCCGAACAGTTGAAACTACATCTCAACACTCAAGAATACGGATTAGAGGCAAGGTTATATTTCCCCCGTCTATTGTTATTCAAATTTTTGCGCGACTTTTTCCGCGACAACACTCCGCGAACATATTTTTCGGCTGGTATCAACTATCGGTCTCGTCCCGACTACACACGTTCTATGGTTAATGCCAATCTTTATTACCAATGGCAAGTGGGCAAATATTACACTCACACTTTCACACCGTTGCGTTTGAGTTCGATACATATTTCCAACACCGACAGCACTTTTATGCGTTGGCTCGAAAAACTCTATATCAAAGACTCTTACCAAGACCATTTTATTCTCGGTAGCACCTACAGCATCACATTCAACAATCAAAGCAGCGGCAAACGAAACTACGATTATCTCAAGCTCAACGTTAGCTGGGCAGGCAATCTTCTACAACTTGCCAACAACAAACTTAAATCAGAGAAAAACGATGAAGGTGCTTACACCGTGCCGTTGGTCAATACTATGTACGCACAATTTATCAAAACCGACATCGACTATCGGCATTATGTAAAAACCTCCGACAACACCACCATGGCACTTCGCGGATATTTGGGCGTGGGTCTCCCCTACGGCAACAGCAACTCGATGCCATTTACCGAGCAATATTTTTCAGGTGGTGCCAACAGTTTGAGAGCATGGCAGATAAGAAGCGTTGGTCCGGGTTGTTACTCTTCAAAACAAGATGCCGAAACCGAAATGCAGAAGCAATTTCCCAACATGACCTCCGATATGAAACTCGAAGCCAACCTTGAATATCGTTTCAAAGTATTCTGGGTGATAGAAGGCGCATGGTTTGTGGATGCCGGCAACATTTGGAGCATCAATGCCGACGACCGCCGTACTGGTGGCGACTTTGATTTCAAACGTTTCTACAAAGAGATTGCAGTGGGCACAGGATTGGGACTTAGACTTGATTTCGATTTCTTCATCTTCCGCACCGACTTTGGTCTCAAACTTCACGACCCCTCAGTAGCCGAAGGCAGTCGTTGGCTTGTGAAAGACGACAGCAAATTCATGTTCCGCAAAAGCAATTGGGCATTCTGCTTGGGTATCGGATATCCGTTCTAGTAATGCATAATGCATAATTCATAATTCATAATGGAGAATTGACAATTAAAAGATGATGATTGAAAGTTGAAGAAAATATATATATTTGTAACTCGTAATTCGTAATTCATAATTCGTAATTAATATAACCATGAACGTTAGACCAAAGAAAAACCTCGGTCAGCATTTTCTTACCGACCTGAATATAGCCAAGCGCATTGCCGACAGCATCACATACACCACCACCGACGGCAATAAACCTGTATGTTTAGAGATTGGTCCCGGCACAGGTGTTTTAACACAGTTTTTGATTAATCGTCAAGATATCGACCTCAGCGTAATAGAAATTGACCGCGAAAGTGTGGAATATCTTTGTGCCAATTTCCCAACACTTTACAACGAAAACCGAATCATAGGCGGCGACTTTCTCAAAGTAAACCTTAACGAATTGTTGCCCAAAGGTTTTCCTATAATCTGCGGAAATTTCCCATACAATATTTCAAGTCAGATATTTTTTAAAATCTTAGACCACAAAGACCAAGTGCGCGAAGTGGTTTGCATGCTTCAACGCGAAGTAGCCGAACGCATTGCCAATGGTCCCGGCACTAAGGAATACGGCATTTTAAGTGTTTTTCTACAAGCATATTACGATATTGAATATCTGTTTGGAGTAGACCGTAGCAAGTTTAATCCTCCGCCCAAGGTTCAGAGTGCAGTTATTCGCCTAAAACGCAACGGTCGCCAGAGTTTACCTTGCGACGAAGCACTTTTCCGCCGAATTGTAAAAGAATCGTTTGGCATGCGCAGAAAAATGTTGCGCAATTCATTGTCGCAGCATCTCAACGGTAGTGCCGCACAAGAACGTTTTCTTACATTGCGCCCCGAACAATTGTCGGTAGAAGATTTTGTGGAGTTAACCAACTCAATATCGTAAATATTTTCAACCTTTGCTTTTATATTTTAATTAATAAACGTATATTTGCAGATTGAAAAAGGTTGCAAATTGCAGCCAACATATTGATAATTACAAAATGACAAAAAAAACAACAGAGATAACAAGCGACGTACTTGCAGAGATAGCAGTGGCGGCGATTAAAGAAAAGAAAGGACAGAAGACTGTAAAGTTAGATATGAGGCAGACTGCGGGTAGCATCTGCGACTTTTTTGTGATTTGCGAAGCCGATAATCCACGTCAGGTGCTTGCCATTGCCGACGAGGTAGACGACTATGTGCACGAAAATTCCGGCGAAAAGCCCGTTCATATCCACGGTCGCGAAAATGCACAATGGATTCTCTTAGACTATATCAACGTGGTGGTTCACGTGTTCCTTTCAGAGGCACGAGAATTTTACCGTTTAGAAAGTCTTTGGGCAGATGCACCTCGCACCGACTATCCCGACGACGACAATTTCAAAAAATAACCGAAACACATCTGTACACTATATAATATATAAAAATGGAGGAAAATAAACAACCCACTCCCCCGCCGTTTAGGCCCAACAAACCGAACAACGGCAAGAACAACGCCATATTTTGGATATTTGCCATAGCCACGCTATGCATCATAATGTTCCAGTTTTACAATCCTGCCGGTTCACCGCAGACTATCTACTGGGAAGATATGAAAACCATGCTCCAAAACCACGACATCAAACGTATTGTGGTGGTAAACAAGGAGAAGGCACACATTATATTAAAAGAAGATGTTTACAACACCGACAAATACAAATACCTGCGCGAAAAGAAGATTCCATTAAACGGACCGCACTTCTACTATCAGATTTCGTCGCCCGAAGAATTTGGAACAAGGCTTGCCGAAGCACAAAAAGATACTCCCGAAAGCGAAAGAATTGTGTTTGAAAGCGAAAGCCGTCCCGACTATATTGGCGACATAATTGGCTGGGTATTACCGCTTTTGATTATTGTGGGAATATGGATTTTTATGTTCCGCAGAATTGGCGGCGGTGCCGGAGGAGGCATTTTCAGCATGGGAAAATCTCGCGCCAAAATGTTCGACAAGGGCGAAACTATGTCGAAAATTACATTTGCCGATGTTGCAGGACTTAAAGAAGCCAAAACAGAGGTAACAGAAATAGTAGACTTTTTGAAAAATCCTCAAAAATATACACGCTTAGGTGGTAAAATTCCTAAGGGTGCATTGCTCGTAGGTCCTCCCGGTACAGGTAAAACATTGTTGGCAAAAGCCGTTGCAGGTGAAGCCGACGTGCCGTTTTTCTCAATGTCGGGTAGCGACTTTGTGGAGATGTTTGTGGGCGTGGGTGCATCGCGTGTAAGAGACCTTTTTGCACAAGCAAAACAAAAAGCACCTTGTATCATATTTATCGACGAGATCGACGCTATTGGTCGCGCTCGTGGCAATAGTTTAAGTTTCCACAGCAACGACGAACGCGAAAGCACTCTCAACCAGTTGCTTACCGAAATGGACGGTTTTGAAACCAACAACGGAATTATTATGATAGCCGCCACAAACCGTTCCGACGTGTTAGACCCTGCATTGATGCGTGCCGGACGTTTCGACCGTCAGATAATCATCGACCTTCCCGACCTCAACGAGCGTGGTGAAATATTTGGCGTTCACCTAAAACCATTGAAAACCGACCCCGAACTCGATGTTAATCTTCTTGCAAAACAGACACCGGGATTCTCAGGCGCCGACATTGCCAACGTTTGCAACGAGGCTGCCCTTATAGCCGCTCGCAACAATAGAGAAACTGTTGGTCGTCAAGACTTTTTAGACGCTGTTGACCGCATTATCGGTGGTCTCGAAAAGAAAAACAAGATTATCACCGAGCAAGAAAAACGCACCATAGCATTTCACGAAGCAGGTCACGCCACAGTATCATGGCTTTTGGAAAATGCTCAACCGCTTATCAAGGTTACAATTGTTCCCCGTGGCAAGGCTCTCGGCGCAGCATGGTATTTGCCCGAAGAGCGTCAAATCACCACCAAAGAGCAGATGTTAGACGAAATGTGCGCACTTGTAGCAGGTCGTGCATCCGAAGAAATCAATTTTGGCAAAATATCCACCGGCGCACTCAACGACCTTGAACGTGTTACCAAATATGCCTACGCAATGGTTTCGGTTTATGGTATGAGCAGCAAAGTGGGCAACATAAGTTTCTACAATGCCAACAACGGCGAATACTCATTCCAAAAACCTTACAGCGAACGCACCGCCGAGGTTATCGACGAAGAAGCCAAAGAACTTGTTGACAAAGTTTACACACGTGCCAAAGAGATTATCGCAGAACACAAAGACCAACTTGCACAATTGGCACAGCAACTATTGGAACGTGAGGTAATCTTCACCGAAGACGTTGAACGCATATTTGGCAAACGCAAATTTGCTAATAAACGACAGGAAGAAGCATTGTATGGGATTAGTAATGAAGTGAAAAATAATAAAAATAACGCAGACGAGCCGTCTGCGCTCCAGGATCCCGACGATGATGATACTCCGCCGCCTACTAAAACATTATAATAAATAATACGTACAAATACACATAACTACTAATTTGTAATATTATGGAAGATTGGGTAAAACTTG
>JAEEGL011282277.1_pt1 | contig 10475 bp, 7 predicted proteins | sample 9134231 | NCBI WGS metagenome assembly JAEEGL01 (sample SAMN16246548, study PRJNA631951) | gut metagenome | biome: gut microbiome; feature: rumen; material: fiber-attached | host: Bos | place: Iran: Karaj | collected 2018-10 | reverse complement strand
GTGAGGTTCCGGACGCGGATGTGAAAGACGGATTGCTCGTTAAGAGCAACAAAGACATCATCCCGTGGCTTCGAAAATTGGGGCTGTATGAATGAAAAGGGCGCTCCGTTACGGCATGGTCCTGCTGCTGGTATTCCAATGCGGAAGCGGCATGGCGTTCAGCAGAGCGGAAAGCATTGCGCACGAGTGGGCCGGACTGGTTCTTTTTGCGGTCATCCTGGTTCACCTGATACTGAACCGAAGATGGTTCGGGAATCTGTTTCGGGGCAAATATAACCCGGCCAGAAGCATTTCCACTGCGGCCGACGCCGCTTTAATTCTCGCCGTGATTCTTATCGCCGTAAGCGGGATGGTGATCTCCGGATACGCCTTTTCCCCGCTGAATCTGTCCGGTTCGTCCTGGGGGAGAAAAATTCATTTCGTTTCAACCGCCTGGCTGTTTCTTCTATGCGGTTTTCATTACGGGGCGCATCTCGGCAAAGGGAAGAGGAATGTCCCGATCTACATATCGGGAACGTTCGGAATTGCGGCGATAGCGGCCCTGAAGTTCTGCCAGCGGCTCTTTCTGCTGAATGAATTTGTTTACACGCCTGAAATTCCGTACTGGTGCGTTTACCTTATGCATGGGTTAATGTTCACGTCGTTTATGGCGATGGGCAGCGGGTTAAAATCGATCACGGGAAAAGTCCGGAAGCCCGAAACCTGAGCCCGCGGCTATTACCAGGCTCAGAGGAATACCTTCTTCAGGTACTGTTTCGATCCTCAGCCCGAATCGTTCAAGCGTTCCTGGCTCGGTGCGAAACGCTACGGGCTCTGTTCCGAGGGGGAGTATAACCCGATAAGTCTCGGCAACCCGGACACGGGACATGCCGTTCCGGCGGAAAGGCCGGAATAGAACACACCGGAAGACTGTCATTCGCCTGAACGGACGGAGAAGCGGGCCCCCGTCTTGCCGACATCCGGTTCCAGCCCGCGGCCGCTGTCCCCCGGCGGCCTTCATTGGAAGAAAAGGAAGCGCGGCCGCAATGGGGAATTCTCCTTCGTTTTGAAGTTTTCGGACATGTTCAAAAAAGGAGCGGTTTTCTCTCATGCCCGCCTGACGGTCAGAAAAGCCGAAGAAAAAACCCCGCCTTGCGGCGGGGTTTTCACCGACGGCAGAAATTCCGCCCGGGAGGAAATTCCGTTTTCACTCTTCTGCCGGACCGACGAAGGCCAGGTAGTCATCCATCGCCTGGGTGTTGGCGGCTTTGACCGCGGCGCAGTTCATCGCCATCTTCGGCAGACGCGTTTCGACGAAGTAGCGGACGACCTTCTTTTTCCGGTCGCACTTGACCGCCTGACCCAGGAGGTAATGCCCGATCAGAATGTCGATTCCGCAGTCGACCAGCTTGCGGGCGGCCAGGTCGACGTAGACGCCCCCCTGTTCCTTGGCGAACGCGATCGCGTCGGCCAGTTCGCCGCGGGCGGCGACCAGGCGCGTCTTAAGCGCTTCCAGGCCGGCGTCATCGTACGTTTTCGCTTCAAAGTCGGCCAGATAGTTCTGATAGACGCCGCTCGTCAGACCGCGGATCGCCGCAACGATCTGCAGCTGGCTGGTCCCCTCGTAGATATTGGTAATCCGCGCGTCGCGCAGATACCGTTCGGCGGGATAGTCTTTCATATAGCCGCTGCCGCCCATCACCTGAATGGCGTCGCTGGCGGTACGGATCGACATTTCACTGCAGTAATACTTGCTCATCGGGGTGAGCATGGCGTTGAGCTTTTTCAGCGTGCGCGAGAGCTGCTTCATCGACTTCTTCTCGTCGGCCGAAAGCGCATCGGCGTTCCGCTCGAGAAGGCGGTTCGTGTTGTTTTCAATATCGCAGATCCGGGCAGTTTCATACGCCAGGGCGCGTCCGGCCTCGATATCGATCCGCATCGCGGTGACCAGGTCGGCAACCGCCGGCAGCTGTTCGATCGGCGCGCCGAACTGTTCGCGCGAATGGGCGTAGTTCCGAGCCAGACGCGCCGCGGCTTCGGCGACCCCGAGCGACTGCGCGGCGATTCCCAGACGCGCGCCGTTCATCAGCGCCAGGACGTAGGTGATCAGCCCGCGCTGCCGTTCGCCGATCAGCCTGCACGGCGTGTTGTCGAAGACCATTTCGCACGTCGGCGAACCGTGAATCCCAAGTTTGCTCTCCAGGTGGCGGATCCGTACGGTCGGCCCGCGGTCGGCGATGAAGAGGGAAAGCCCCCGCCCGTCGCTGATCTCCGGCTCGCTGCGCGCCAGAACCAGCAGGACTTCGCCGCACCCGTTGGTGATAAACCGCTTGACCCCGTTCAAATGCCAGTTCCCCTCGGCATCCTGCTCGGCGCGCACGCGAACCGACTGCAAATCGCTCCCGGCATCCGGTTCGGTCAGAACCATCGCGCCGGTCACCTCGCCCGAGGCGAATTTCGGCAGATATTCATCCCGGATTTCGTCCGAAGCGAACGCGTAGATCGTGTCGGCGATCCCCTGCAGGCCGAACATGTTCATGAACGAGCAGTCGGCGCGGGCGACGATTTCGGTCGCCATCGTGTAGACGAGAATCGGACAGTTGAGTCCGCCGTATTTACGCGGCAGGGTGAATCCCATCAGGTCGGCCTGGGTCAGGCGGTCGAGATTCGCCTGAACCAGCGGATGGAGAGTGACCGTCTGGTTCGGATTGAGCGTGTTCCCCTCGGCGTCGACCGTCTCGGCGCTCGGGAAGAGCGTTTCGGCGGCCACTTCGCCGGTAATGCGGAGAGCTTCCCGGTAATTGTCGATGACATCGTCGATCCCCCGCGGCAGGTAATCCGCATCGCCGTTCGGCGTCTCGCGTTCCTGGAGCTGGGCGATCTCCTTCATGTCGAAGTAATCGAAGAGGAAGCGTATATCATTGTTGTCTTCAAAAAAGTTAGCCACCGTCGACTCCTTCCTTCCGGTTAGTTTCTCTCTTTAACAGCTTTGATCATCATCGGAATCACCTGGTTCAGATCGCCGACGATCCCGTAATGCGCGATCGAAAAGATCGGCGCGTCGGGGTCGTTGTTGACCGCGATGATTTTCGCCGACTCCTGCATCCCCGCGCGGTGCTGAATGGCGCCGCTGATTCCGCAGGCGATATAGAGCGCCGGCCGGACGGTCGTCCCCGTCTGGCCGATCTGGTAGTCATGGTCAATGAACCCGCCGTCGACCGCGGCACGGCTCGCGCCGACCGCACCGCCCAGCGCGGCGGCCAGGTCGAAGAGGAGGCTGAAGTTTTCACGGCTGCCGACTCCGCCGCCGCCGGCGACGATAATCCGCGCGGCTTTCAGGTTCACTTTCTTCTCTTCCAGTTTCCGCTCAAGGACCTTCACGCCGAAAAACGAGTCGGTCAGGTCGCAGACCTCGCGGATCAGCTCGCCGGTGCGGGAAGGATCGGCCGGTTTCATCGGCATGACCCCTTCGCGGACGGTCGCCATCTGCGGCCAGCCGAACGGGTTGACGATCGTGGCGATGATGTTCCCGCCGAACGCCGGACGGATCTGCAGGAGGAGGTCTTTCCAGACCTCCTTCGTTTTCGCGTCGGTGACGTCGCTGATCTGCAGGTCGGTGCAGTCGGCGGTCAGTCCCGAACGGGTCGCCGAGGCGATCCGCGGCGCCATGTCGCGCCCGAGCGGCGTCGCGCCGTAAAGCACAATCTGCGGACGGTGTTTCTGAATCAGACGGATGACCGTTTCCGCGTACGGCAGGCTGGTAAAGAGTTCCAGGCGCGGATCGTCAATCAGATAGACACGGTCGACGCCGTGCTGGTAGAGGATCGGGGCGAGATGTTCGGCCTTGTAGCCCGGCAGAACCGCCGCGACTTTGACTCCGAGCCTGTCGGCCAGTTCACGCGCGCGGCCGCAGAGTTCGAGAACCACATCGTGAAGTTTCCCGTTATCCTGTTCGGCGAAAACCCAAACTTCGCCGTTTCGATTCTGTTCGCTCATCATGTATTATTCCTTGAACCAATATCGTGTGTCATTTTTCGCAAAAAGACGCGGGAGTTCAGCCGAGCGTTCGGTCTTCGATCAGCTCGCGCACCAGTGAGCGGACTCCCTCTTCGGTCGGCTCGACCGAGGCGAACCCCTCTTTCTTCAGAACGATCGACTGGATCCGGAAGACCTTGGTCGGCGAGCCGGCAAAACCGCACCGCTGAAGGTCGGCGTTGATCTCGTCGAGTCCCCACTGTTCGAGAAGATCCCCCTTCTCTTTCGCCTGGGCGGCTTCGGGGGAATCGGCGGGCAGTTCAAGGGGAACCCGCTTGAACTTGTTCTTCATGTACCGTTTGACCGATGCCGGACGCGGAGTGTTGGCGCTTTCAATGACGGTGACCAGCGCCGGCAGCGGTGTCTGAACATCCTCCCAGCCGTTGCCGATGTTCCGGCGCAGCGTGGCCGTTTTCCCCTGAATATCGATGATCTTTTCGAGATAGGTGACCTGCGGCAGGCCGAGCTTTTCGGCGCACTGGGGACCGACCTGCGCGGTATCGCCGTCAATCGCCTGCCGGCCGCAGAAGATGAAGTCGAAATCGCCGACGGTCGCCGCGGCCTGCGCCAGGATGTAACTGGTGGCGAGCGTGTCGCTCCCCGCCGCGCGGCGGTCGGTCAGAAGAATCGCACGGTCCGCGCCACGGTAAAGGCAGGCGCGAAGGACATCGGCCGCTTTCGGCGGCCCCATGGTGACCGCGGTCACCGTGCCGCCGAACCGGTCTTTCACCTCGAGCGCGGCCTCGAGCGCATGAATATCTTCCGGGTTAAAGATGGCCGGAAGCGCCGCCCGGTTGACTGTCCCGTCTTCCTTCATCGCCTCGCCGGTGATGTTGGCGGTATCGGGAACCTGTTTGACTAAAACGATGCAGTGATAGCCCATACTGATAAAACTCCAATCCCTGGTTGCTGGCTAAGCCTCCGACCTTGCCGGCCGACAGACAACGGCCCGGAAGTGCGAAAGCTTCTGGGAGAATTGCCGATCCTTAAAATAATATCGCGGTCTATTTTTACCAGTTTACTTAAATCGCGTCAACGTTAAAATCTCTGCACACAAAGAGGCAGACACTGCGGGGGAAGTGAAACGCCGTCTGGCGGAGCGAAGAGACACAGGATTCCGAAGACGGAGCGACCCGGCCCCCGGAAGATCAGAACCCGATCAGGAAGATCATCGCCAGCGCCATGTAGATGAGGGTGCCGAGCGTATCGGAGATCCCCGCGACGAACGGGTTGCTCATCAGCGCCGGGTCCCAGCCGATCTTCTTGAAAAGAAGCGGCAGCAGCGCGCCGGTCATGTTGCTGGAAAAGACGACCAGAAGGACCGTCGCCGGAACGACCAGAAGACGGACAAACGAAATTTCGCCGCTGAGAAGTTTCGGCCACATGATAACCAGGACATTCAGAAGGCCGCAGGCCCCCATCGCCATGCCGAGAACCAGCCCCATCAGAACCTCGCGCCGGAGGATCCGGTACCAGTCCCCCAGAGTGATCTGTCCGGTCGCCAGAGCGGTGATCACGAGGGTCGCCGACTGCCCTCCGCTGTTGCCGCCGGTCGAGACGATCATCGGCAGGAAGGTCGCCAGCCAGAATATCTGATGATTGATATCCTCGAACCAGTTCAGGATAAACGCGGTCGAAATTGCGCCGAACAGGAGGATCGCAAGCCACATGAACCGGCTGCGCGCCAGCTGCCAGAGGCTGGTCGACAGGTACGGTTCCTCGAGCGGGGCGACACCGGCGGCGAGATGGGCGTCTTCGGCCATCTCTTCGACGACCGCATCGAGAACGTCGTCGTGGGTGATGATCCCGAGCATCTTATTTTCATCGTCGACAACGGGAATCGCGGTGAAGTCGTACTTCCGCACGAGTGAGGCGGCGACTTCCCGGTCCTGGTCGGCATTGACGGTGATCACATCCCGCTTCATGTAGTCGCTCAGCGGGATGTCCGGCCTGCTGATATGCCGCAGGAGCTCTTTGGCCGAAACGAGCCCGACCAGTTTGCCTTGCGCGTCGATCACATAAAGGTAGTTGAGCGTCTCCAAGGTTTCGGACTGGCGGCTGATTTCGTCGAGCGCCTGGCGGAAGGTCATATCCTCGCGCAGGCGGACGTAGTCAGTGGACATTTCCGCGCCGCAGCTGTCTTCGGGATAGGCGCTCAGATTCTGAATATCGATCTGGTCCTCGGCGGGGACCATCGGGAGAATCTCATCGACGATCTTCGGTTCAACCTCATCGAGGATGTCGACACGGTCGTCTGAGGGGAGATAGGGGATGAAGTCGGCGATTTCGTCACGCGGCGCCGATTCGAAGATTTGAACCTGGAGATCTTCGTCGAAGTAGCTGAAGATGTCGGCACGGGTTGCCGGATCGATATTGCGGAGAATGGACCAGATTTCGGTAGGAGTCAGGCCGACCATGAAGTCGGCGGTACTCGCCGGATGGAGTGCCGAACAGAACTGCTGCATTTCCGCCACATCGTTTTTGGCAAGCATTTCTCGAAGCTCCGGCAGGAGCAGACTGTTCGGCGACATGCTCACGATGGATTCTCCCCTTGCTTACGGTTTCGGCACTCATAACACGGGAACAAGTTTCCTTGCAAGACTATACCTCAAAAGGGAAGACTGTCAACCGCTCGACTGTCAATATGGGCAGGATGGAAAAACTTGACAAGGGTCCTTTTTTTATCCCGTTTCCTGTTGGAATTGTTAGGCGATATATAGTGGAGATCGCAAAAAAGCGGTTTCCGGCGGAGACTTAAAATTCGGGTTGACCTTGCCGCGGAACGGTTTTAGAATGGGTTAAATTCGCAAGCGGGGGGTTCTTCACAAAGTTTTAGGGGCGGTTCTTTCTTCGCGGCGCGGAGAATGATCGGCGTAATTGAGCGGTTTAACCAATTCTGTCTCCGTCTATTGTTTCAAGGACACCACAAAGAACAAGTCGATCCGCATCCCCTTCGTCATGTTTCGGCCCGGTTCCCCTTTTGAGAAATCAAACGGGGGAATTGGGCGGTATTTCCATCTTGCGGCCGAAAGGAACGGTAATGAGTGAAACCCAATCGCAGTTGGTTGCCGATGTTGAGAAATTAGCGCACACACAGGTCAATGACTGCTACCAATGCGGGAAGTGTACCGCCGGCTGTCCCCGAGGGGACGTGATGGATATCGGGCCGACCCGCCTGATCCGCCTGGTCCAGACCGGCGAAGTCCTCGAGGCGGCACGGGCCGAATCGGTCTGGCAGTGTGTTTCATGTCTGACCTGTTCGACCCGGTGCCCGAAATCGGTCAACATTTCCGGCGTGATCGATGCCCTGAGGCAGATTTCGGTCGAAAAGCGGATTTCAGCCAAACGGTTCAATAAGACGGTTCTTTTCCAGAAGGAATTTCTCCGCAACATCCGCCGGAACGGACGGACCAACGAGCTGGAACTGGTCGTCGCCTGGAAACTTCTCGGCCTGGCCTCCGATCTCAATCCGCTGGCGGCTCTGCGCGACGCGCAGCTCGGCCCGAAAATGTTCTTCCGGCATAAACTCCATTTCATGCCCGGTTCCCCCGTCAAAGACAAAGCGGTGGTTCGCCGCATCTTTGACAGGTGCATGGCCGAACGAAAATCTGAAACCGAAGAGTAATACGGACAGAGGAATAAACAAAGATGGGTACAACAGAATTCGGATATTATCCCGGCTGCGCGCTTCACGGCTCGTCGAACGATTACGAACAGTCGGTTCGCGCCTGCCTGGACAGACTTGACGTCAGACTGACGGAACTCGAAGACTGGATCTGCTGCGGCGCGACGGCGGCGCACTCGATCAATCAGAAGCTGGCGACCGCGCTTCCGGCGCGGAACCTGGCGATCGCCGAAAAGGCGGGGTGCGGCAGCCTCCTGGCTCCCTGCCCGATGTGTTCGATGGAACTCCTCAAGGCGAAACAGGCGATCACGTCCGACCCGGCTGTCCGGGACGAAATGTCCGAAATCGTCGAACTTCCGGTGATCGGCTCAACCGATGTAGTCAACCTGATCCAGGTCTTTCAGGCGATCGGGCTTGATGCGATCAAGTCGAAGGTCACCGATTCGCTCGACCGGTTCAGGCCGGCGTGTTACTACGGCTGTCTCCTGACCCGGCCGCCCAAGACGCTCCGGTTCGACGACTGCGAGCATCCCAGCAGCATGGAGACGTTTCTCGCCGAACTGGGGGCCGAACCGGTCGACTGGAACTTCAAAACCGAGTGCTGCGGCGCGGGAATGACCCTCTGCGACCCCGACACCGTGACCGACCTGGCACACAAAATCATCGCCAACGCCAGGAAGCACGGCGCCAACGTGATCGTCACAGCCTGCCCGATGTGCCAGATGAACCTCGACATGCGTCAGGCCGACGTTGAAAAGAAATTCGAGGAAACCTTCGACATGCCGATCCTCTATCTTTCCGACCTCGTGGGGCTGGCTCTGGGAATCAGCGAAGAGGAACTCGGAATCAACCGGCATTACGTGAAATTTCAGATCTGAGCACGCGCGCTGTCGCGGACGGAACCTTTTACATCCAAAACACGGGAATAAACGATTATGGCTAAAATCGGTGTTTTTACCTGCTGGTGCGGCGAAAATATCGCGCGTCATATTGATGTCGAACGGGTCTCAAAAGCGATCGAGTCCCTCCCCGGAGTCCATTGCAGCATGAATTACAAATACATGTGCAGTGAGCCGGGCCAGTCACTGATCATCGATCAGATCAAATCGCTCGGACTGACCGGTGTGGTCGTCGCCAGCTGCTCGCCGCATATGCACTTAAAGACATTCCGTGCGGCCGCGCAGCTGGCCGGCGTCAACCCCTACATGGTCGAAATGGCGAACATCCGCGAACAGTGTTCGTGGGTTCACGCCGACAAGGAAGAGGCGACCGCCAAGGCGATCGAACTGATCCGCATTTCGGTCGAAAAACTCCGGCACAACCGCCCGCTGCAGCCGATCTCCGTGCCGATCACCAAAAAGGCGCTCGTGATCGGGGGAGGCGTTGCCGGAATCCAGGCGGCGCTCGATATCGCCGCCGCCGGGCATGAAGTCATTCTGGTCGAGAAAGAGCCTTCGGTCGGCGGGAAAATGGCCGGCCTTTCCGAAACGTTCCCGACGCTCGACTGTTCGCAGTGCATCCTGACTCCGCGCATGGTCGAGGTAAACCAGCACCCGAAGATCCGCCTTATGACCTACTCCGAGGTCGAAAAGGTTGAAGGGTATATCGGAAACTTCAGCGTAACGATCCGGCAGAAAGCCCGCTACGTCGACGTCAACAAGTGTACCGGCTGCGGCACCTGCTGGAACGGCTGTCCGAACAAGCGGATCCCGCACTCCTTCGATTTCAATCTGGGGAACCGGACGGCGATTTACATCCCCTTCCCGCAGGCGGTTCCGGCGCGTCCGGTGATCGACTCGTCCCGCTGCATCCATTTCAAGAACGGCAAATGCGGAATCTGCGAAAAGAACTGCGCCGCCGGCGCGATCAATTTCAACGATGAGGACAAGCTGATCACCGAAGAAGTCGGTGCGGTCGTCGTCGCAACGGGATATCAGCTCTATTCGATCGGCAAAGAGCAGTCGAACCCGAACCTTTCCGGCTACGGCGAATACGGCTACGGGAAATACAAGGACGTGATCGACTCGCTCCAGTTCGAGCGGCTCATCTCCGCCTCCGGGCCGACGGGGGGCGAACCGAAACGTCCCAGCGACGGGCGCGTGCCGCAGAAGATCGTCTTCATTCAGTGCGTCGGCTCGCGCGACAACGCCAAAGGCGTCTCGTACTGCTCGAAGATCTGCTGCATGTATACCGCCAAGCACACGATGCTCTATAAGCACAAGGTGCACGACGGCGAAGCGCACGTTTTTTACATGGACATCCGTTCGGGCGGCAAAAAATACGACGAGTTTGTCCGCCGCGCCATTGAACAGGACGGCGCGCTCTATCACCGCGGCCGCGTCTCGAAAATCACCGAAGAGGAGATCGACGGCGTCAGGAAGCTGGTCGTCCGCGGCGCCGACACGCTGACCGGCAAGCCGGTCACCGTCGAGGCCGACATGGTCGTTCTGGCGTGTGCCATGGCCCCGACCGACGGCGCCACCGCTCTGGCCCAGAAGCTTTCGGTCGGCTATGACGAATACGGTTTCCTGAGCGAATCCCACCCGAAACTCCGGCCGGTCGAAACGAACTCGGCGGGAGTCTTACTCTGCGGCGCCTGCCAGGGGCCGAAAGACATTCCCGAATCGGTCGCCCAGGCCTCGGCAGCGGCGGCCAAAGTCCTGGTGATGTTCAGCCAGGACCATCTGACGCGCGAACCGGAAATCGCCCATGTCGACGAATCGCTCTGCGCGGCGTGCTGCGCGTGTGTTCAGGCGTGCCCGTACGAGGCGATCTCGATCGAAGAAATCGTCGACCGAAAAGGGAACCATGTCAAGAACACTTCCCGGGTCAATCC
>JAEEGL010505040.1_pt1 | contig 10475 bp, 4 predicted proteins | sample 9134231 | NCBI WGS metagenome assembly JAEEGL01 (sample SAMN16246548, study PRJNA631951) | gut metagenome | biome: gut microbiome; feature: rumen; material: fiber-attached | host: Bos | place: Iran: Karaj | collected 2018-10 | reverse complement strand
GTGCTTGATCATGGAAACGATGATAGTCTGTCATGCGCGCTAATATGTCGAGGATGTCGACTATTATATTCGTCCGACTCGCCCCTTTTATCTGGCAGGCAGCCTTGACCACTTCCACAATGTGAAGAGTGGTCTCATATTCATGGTTGCTAAGTTTGAAGAATGGTGCTTTCAAGTATTCATTCTTGTAACGTGGGAGGGAGTGGCGAAGCATCTCCTCGTGGAATTGTTGGGAGATGACGATTAGCGTGGCTTTGAAATCTGGCGATACATCTTTGATGGAAATGATGTGATTGGGGAAGAGCACACAAATCCCCTTCGAACGAAACGTAGTAGGCCGCATGTCATATTCCAGCCGGACGGTCCCACTGTGGAATATGGCTACCACAATATTGGGCGAGATGTAGCGTTCGGTATAGTTAGCCAATGAGGGAACATAGTCGAATACGACTACGCCTTGTTGCTTGAGTAATTCCTTATTCTTGACGAAAGGGCTCTGAGAGGGGGGATGGGAGGTCTGTTTCTTCATACTTTTTTGTCCTTTTGGCTACAAATATAAGGGAAAAATCATCTAACAACAAGTATTAATCGACTTTTTGACAAAATTTAAGAATATTTTATGCTGCACAACTGTTGCTTGGGCTCGTAACCCTGTCCGATTACGTCTGTGTTATCAATAATTTGTATTCTGGGTTAGGATAATTCCATACCCGCCTGTTCCACCTTTTGCTATGTCGTCAGTTCGCCGGCAAGGGGCGTTGTCATCAATCGACGCACGTCTTCGGCTTCGAGTCCCTGTCCGAAGAGGAACATCAGTTTTGTCACGGCACATTCAACAGTCATGTCGCCACCGCTAACAACGCCTGCTTTCAGCAATTGGTTGCCGGTTTCGTAAAGTCCCATCTCCACGGCGCCAGCATCGCATTGTGTGATGTTCACCACCACCTTCCCACTCTCTGTGGCCCCAGTAATTGCATTCAGAAGCCAAGGCTGTTGCGGAGCATTGCCCGAACCGTAAGTGCGCAGGACGATACCTCGCAGGTCGGGCATCTCAAAGACGTGTTCGATGACTTGCGGCCTTATGCCGGGGAAGAGTGTGATGGCTATGACCGAGTTGTCCAATTCGGTATGAGGCGCGAATGGTTTGTCGGCTTCGGGTGTGAGTATGACTTTACGGTTAAAGATTATGTTGATGCCTACGGTGGCTAAAGGCGGACAGTTGTATGAGGAGAAGGCGTCGAAGCGTTCGGCGCTGGCTTTGGTAGAACGGTTGCCGCGTAGCAGTGTGCTGCCAAAATAGACACATACCTCTGGCACCATTGCATGCCCCTGTTCGTCCTGTGCTGCTGCCAGTTCGATGGCACTGATGAGGTTCTCCTTGCCATCCGTACGGAGCACCCCAATAGGCAACTGACTGCCGGTGAGCACTACTGGCTTCTGCAGCCCATTGAGCATGAAACTCAGGGCTGATGCCGTATAGGCCATGGTGTCGGTCCCATGCAGGATGACGAAACCGTCGAAATGGTCGTACCACTCTGCAATGATGTTTACCAACCGAGCCCAATGGACAGGCCGCATATCGGAGGAGTCGATGGGCGGTCGGAACTGGATGGAACGTATCTCGTAGTCCAGTTCACGAAGTTCGGGCACATGCTGCCTGACGTTGTCAAAGTCAAGCGGTTCCAGCGTTCCCGTCTCAGGGCTCTTTATCATGCCTATGGTTCCTCCTGTGTAGATGAGCAGGATGCGGCGTTGCAGTTTCATTTTTCCCATGGTCTTTTTCTTATTTTCCTCTGTGTTGATTTGTTTGTGCCAGAGTGATAGATATCTTGTTATTGCTTGATCAACCGCACTGGGCCGTTCAGTCCGCTGGGCATGGGAGTCCACCGGGCATAGGAGGTTGGTCGATAGTTCAGGTCAACGACATTGATGTCCTTCATCTTTCGCCACACGACACCCTTGCGATCCATCTCTGCAATCCGGTTGGCCGGCAGGTTGGTAATTTCGATGTGCAACTCATTCTTCCCTGCTCTCAGAGCATTGCCACATGGGAGTGTGAAGGGTACAGCCCAGGCACAACCCAGCAGATGTCCATTGAGATAGACACGAGCACTCTCACGCACATCGCTTAGTTCCAAATGCCAAGGACCAGTGACGTCACTTTTCTCCATGCGGAATGTGGTGGTGTAAACGCCCGTGCCCATAAGGATTCGGGTGGAGTCGTCGATGTCTTCCCAAGTCTGCAATTGCTTGAGTTTGTAGGTACGCTTAATGCTGGGTACTGACTCAAGGAACGACAATCGCCAAGGTCCCGAGAGTTGAATAACGGAAGGACTGGAGGCTTGCGACGGGGCGATAGGTTGCGGTGTTTCAGTCACTTGCAGGATGCGGCTCTCGCCTGAGCGCAGTCGGATGTGGAACCCCTGCTGTGTGATTTCTGCCGCCTCGATGCTGCCCGTCATGGGATTGAACCACCATCCGCCCTGACCATTGACAGCCAGCGGCACAAAGGCGTCGATGTCGCGTGGCGTCAGGTTTGCCATGAAGTAGTGATAACTGTTTCCGTTCTTCCGTCTGATGGCTCGCAGATGACAATCCTTACGCATGGGTTCGGCTTTGGCCAGACGTGCCATTTCCTGCTCCTGCTCGCCGTAGATGACGAGTGGCGACAGACGGTTGAGTTCGGCTTGGAGTTCTGGTGTGAGGGTGGTTCCGTCGGGTATGATGAGCCCTCGGTATGGGGTGCCTCCTTGAGTTATCAGGAATCCATCCTCGCTGATGCTGACGCGCTGAAGTTGTCGGTCGCTGATGTAATCACAATCGTAGCCGAGTGAGTCGATGCGGAGAATGCTGTGGATGAACCGAGGTGCCTTTTGTGCCATGCTGTGGATGTCGAATTGCATCAGCAGACCACCTTGTCCAGGGCTTAGGCGTTGTCGCCACATGTCGCGTACGGGCAGATAGACCAGAAAATCGTTGTCGGGTTGTCCTAACTGCAGGAATGACTGACAACGTTCGATGTATTGCGTCAGATAGGGAACGTCGCGCCAGATGCTGTTCATGGGCGTCATGTCCACCGAAGCATAGAACCGCCAACCGGGCCAAGGGGCATCCTGAGGCGTGTAGCACGAACCGTGGAAGAGAACGTGGTTGATGCCGCAGGTAAACAGCAGGTCGAGGTCGGGCTTCATCTGCGAGAGCGAGGTGCGGAAGTGCTCGGTGAGCCACGTGAAAGTCTCGCTGGAGGTGAGGGGGTGACCCATGACGTGGGCGGCCGACGAAGCATATTTCAGCATGGAGACATCACTAAAGTTGCGACGCGTCATCCCAGCGTCGGTACGCAGTCCCTTAATGCCGAAGTCAGAAAGCCCGAACCCCTCGGTCTCAGGAATATCCACAGCACCGTAAAGATCCAATAGGTTGGCAGGCGAACCGTGGGCTTGGTTTCTCACTTTCGCACCATGCTTGTGAGCCCACACCGTCCATTGCTGGGTAAAGTTCTCGAGAAGCAGGTCACTCAGCGTCTCGCGATAGTCGCTCAACACCTTGTTGCCATCATCGACAAGCCCCAGAAGTTGTCGCAGATTGTCTTCGAGCCGATAGCCTCGCCGATGGGCAAACTCGTCGAGGAGGGTAGGTGTCCAGTTGGCGCCATATACTTCGTAACTGTCATTAAATAAGGTATTGGGGTAGGGCGTACCAGAGTGGTCGAAGGCTTCGCCAATGTGCTGTAGATAGTGGGCTACGGCATCACGGTCGAAATGGTCAACCACCCATCCCTCGCCACCTGGGGCAGCACGCTTCACCATCTGGCGTGTGCGACTCTGATAAAGTTGTATTACCTGTTCTTTGCCACCTGCCAAAGGATAGCGACGCTCGACAAGCAGACGGGCGTAAGGTCGTTCGCGTGGGTCTATACCCCTTCGTAATGCATTTCCCGTTCCTACGGTGTCCACCACGAATAAGGCCTTGCAGGCCGCTTCTTCTATGGGAATCCACGGGCCGCCAAAGGGCCAACCTGTGTCGCAATTCATGTCAACCGTTAAGCCCGTTTTGTGAGATGATTCCTGCGTCTGCCTGAAGGCTTGCATCCATTGGGGGGAAAGGTAGGGGAGTTCTCTTGCCTCGCCACCTTGGACACCATAAATCGGGGTCACTTCCACACTGCCAATACCGGCTTGTGCGAAGGCGTTCAAGTTCCATTTTAAGTTTGCCCCATCGACAGCAGAACCGGGCCACCACCAACGTGTTCCTGCCTTGGCTTCGGGTCGAACGGGTGGCCAAGTCTGGCCTTTTAGGTTAAGGCAGAAAGATGTAATGGAAAGGTATAGAACTATATAGTTAAATCGCTTCATACCAGTTATTTATCAATTGATAATTTATAGTATTCCGCTGCCCCGAGCAAGAAGCATCCAAGGCCAAAGTCTTCGAAGTCTGGCACTCGGTCGTAGGAGAGAGGTTGTCCGTCGCTGGGTTGTTTTCCTGTACCCTGTACCCAACCTAAGAAGCCATTGTCGTGGACCGCATCTTTAGCCATACCTTGCCACGCTCGGTCGCATGCCTTGCGGTAAGTTTTGTCGCTTAGTATTCCGTTTCGCAATCCCCATGCCATGCCGTAGAGGAACAAAGCTGTACCTGTGAGTTCCTTACCTCCGTAGGTGGCAGGCGAGAGCAGACTCGGATTCCAGAATCCGTCGGCTCGTTGGCATTTGAGCAATGCCTTGGTCATGGACATATAGTCGGCAAGGAGAGCCTTGTAATTCGGGTCGTCGGGTTTCAGCTGGTCCATGACTCGAACCAGTGCGGCATACACCCAGCCATTGCCTCGACTCCAATAGCAATTCTGCCCATCGCTCTCCTTATATGGAGGTACAAAGTCTTTGTCGCGCCACCAGAGTCCTTCGTTGGGATTATAGAGACCGCCACCGCATTCATTGCGTGTCCAGTTGTATACCTTCATTGCATAGTCGATGAACGCTTGTTCGCCGGTAATCGAATATAGGCTCGCATAGACGGGCATGGCCATTTGTATGGCATCGATCCAAGTCCAGTAGTTGACGCGACCGGTAGCCATCTGGTGTTCCAGATTCTGACGTACGTTGGCAAGAATGGTGGTATCGCCTTTGGCGAGATATCGCATGAGGTAGGTCTGTTGGCAACATTGGTCGTCGGCATTGGTCGCACGCCATCCGTTGCGAGCAGTCCATCGGTGATGGTCACCCCAGCGGTCGGTGTAGATCATGTATGCACGGTTGGGGTCAACTTCATACAACGCCATCAGTCCTTCGTAGTACACACCTCGTGTCCAGAGATTGCTGGTGCGAGTGCGTCCGCCTACTTGTGAGTCTTTAGCAGGGTCGGCCTCCTTCATCATGAAGTAGGCATTAGCCAAGCGTGCAATATTCAGGATGTCGTCGGTAGGACGGGCTTCGATGGGCTTCCCGTTGATGCTAACATTCTGCAAACTAAGTCGCAGGATGGGATTCCTGGAGAAGGCGGGTTGGGGTGCTCTGTCAGTGCAGTCGATGTCTCGGAACGTGAAGTCACGCAAGGCATATTTCTCTGAGCCTTCCACATTGAAGAAGTTTTGGCACTGCATGCGAATGTTGTCAAATTCAATGTTGTTGCACTCGGAGAGAGGCATATCGGCACGTTCCTCGCGCTGGTAGAACTGCGTCCACGGCCTTACGAGCAGGAAGTTGTTGCACTGACCTGTCAGGCGTTCGACACGGATGTATTCGTAATGCTGCGGGGTGTCGGGACGCATCTTCAGCCAAAGCACGTTGCGGGCATCATCGGCGTGACAATCGCGAACAAGTATGTTCCAGTCGTGGATGCTCTCAGAACCTACGGTCAGACATCCGTGTACCGTGCCGTAATGGCAATGTTGGACGAGGATGTTGTAATTGGGACCGTTCTCAGGGGCCTTGTCTGCAAAGGTTCCCTTGCCACCTTTCAGCACCACTGCATCATCGTTGACATTCATTCGGCAAGCGTGAACAAGCACATCGTGACAAGCATCGATGTCGATGGCATCGGTGGAAGGACCTTTCAGGCCTGTAGTCGGCGAGAATATGTTGAGACGGAGAAAACGCACGTGGTCGGAGCGATAGATGTGGGTGGTCCAGAAAGGCGAGTTCTGGAGGTTTACGTCTTGGATGGTGACATTGTGCGAGTTACTGATGAAGACCAAGCGAGGCCGTTGTTCATCCTTATTTGTGCAGTTGGGATTCCACTGGCGACGAATCCAGAAAGACTCCCAATAGCGAGTGCCGTTGCCGTCAATAGTTCCGCGTCCTGCAATAGTAAAGCCGTCAAGTCCGTCGCCATTGACAAGAGCCGTGAAATAAGGGCAAGTCTGTCCTTCAATACGGGTCTGACGAATCTCGAAATCAGCGATGCGGTCAGAGCCCTTTAGTGTTGCACCCTCCTCGAGATAGAGGTGTGTACCTTGCTTGAAGAATAGCGAACCGCTGAAGAACGTGCCTTGCGGGATGACGATAACGCCTCCACCTTCATTTGTCGCACGGTCAATGACGGCCTGCAAAGCCTTTGTCTGAACGGCTGTACTATTGGCCTCTACACCGTAGTCGGTCACAACGAATCTTTTGCCTAAACGTTGGATGTCGGTTGAGAGCGTGTCGCTGAACCACGCATCGATGGTTTCGCCGTTAGGCCATGTTTCTTGCTTTGTCGTAGTCTTTTTTCCCATAGCCACGATGCTACATAGCAACGCGAGCAGGAGGCAGATGTTCTTCTTCATGGTCGATAGTGTTTGTGGCAAAGTTAGTTTAAATCGAGAGAATTACCAAATAAAGAACATAAAATCATGGCAGTATGGCACAATAACTCATTATTTATTCTTATCTTTGCAGTCCACTATATGGAGTTGAACGAATTATTGCGACTGTATGGCAAACATCCCACGGCAAAGGCTTTGGGACGAATGCTTGTGTCTTCGGCGCAAAGGATGTACGTGGGAGGCAATCGTGGATCGAGCCTTGCGATGGCCTTTGCTTCGATTGCTGACAAACAGACGTCTCCCTTGCTCTTCATCATGGACGATGTGGAGGAAGCGGGATACTTGTATCACGACCTTGCACAGGCGTTGGGTGAGGAGCAGGTGCTCTTCTTCCCGAGCAGTTTCCGCAGGGCCATCAGGTTTGGGCAACGCGATGCTGCCAACGAAATACTCCGTACGCAAGTCTTGGGTCGACTGGCTGCAGGACAAGGGAAAGGAATGTACATCGTCTCTTATCCCGAGGCTTTGGCTGAGTTGGTGGTGACCCGACAGCAAATGACTGAGCAGACGCTGACCTTGCGAGTTGGTGAACACATCGATATGACGGAGGTGGAAGGCATACTGACGGACTTGGGATTCAGAAGGGTCGACTACGTCTATGAACCCGGCCAGATGGCTGTGAGAGGAAGCATCGTGGATGTGTACGGCTTTTCCAACGAGTATCCTTATCGTATTGACTTCATGGACGACGAAGTCGATTCGATACGAAGCTTCGAAGTGCGGACGCAGCTTTCCGTGGCTCGTCACGAGGAGATAAACATCGTGCCGGAGACCGACGACAAGGGGAGTGAGTGCGTACTTGCCTTCCTGCCTGCCGACTGTCGCGTTGTGGCGAAGAACATCACTTTCTTGTGCGACACCGTCAATCAGGTTCACGACACAGGCTTCTCGGAGCGTGCGTTGGCAGAAGGTGAGGTTGAAACCAAAGAGCCCGTAAGGCTGGTGGATGGAGATGTCTTTCGTCGGCAACTGTTAACCTTCCGCATCGTGGAGGCAGGTTTAAGGCCTTCGCTGGAACCGGAAAAGCGAGTGGACTTCGACGTTACGCCCCAGCCCGTATTCCACAAGAACTTTGAGCTTGTGAGCGACACGTTCCAGGAGTACATCGCCAATGGGTATACCATATATATATTAGCCGATTCGCCCAAGCAAAACGAGCGACTGAAGACCATTTTCGAGGACAAGGCCCCCCTCATATCCCCCCACAATGGGGGAAGAAAGGAAAGTCCCTCCCCATCGAGGGGGAAGGATTTAGGACAGGGGCTTTTCACTCCCGTCAACAAGACGCTTCATGTAGGCTATGCCGACAATACGTTGCGTGTGTGCCTGTTTACCGATCACCAGATATTCGACCGCTTCCATAAGTACACCCTCCGTTCCGAAGTAGCCCGCAGAGGCAAGATGGCGCTGACCTTGAGAGAACTGCAACAGTTCGAGATCGGCGATTATGTGGTGCATGTGGATCATGGAGTAGGGCGCTTTGGCGGCTTGGTACGCATCAACGAAGGCGGGCAGATGCAGGAGAAGATAAAGATTATCTACCAGCATGATGACATCGTTTACGTCTCGATTCACGCCCTGCACAAGGTGTCGAAATATAAGGGTAAGGAAGGGGAGACCCCACGTCTGAACCGACTGGGCGGAGGTGCCTGGGAACGCCTGAAAGAGCGTACGAAGGAGAAGATCAAGGACATCGCCCGCGACCTCATACGCCTCTATGCGACGCGACAACACCAGAAGGGATTCCAGTTCTCGCCCGACGGCTTCATGCAACATGAGTTGGAGGCCTCGTTCTTGTATGAGGACACGCCCGACCAGATGCGTGCTACCCAACAAGTAAAACAGGACATGGAGTTGCCTCGCCCAATGGATCGTTTGGTGTGTGGCGACGTGGGATTCGGAAAGACGGAGGTCGCCATACGTGCAGCATTTAAGGCAGCATGCGATGGCAAGCAAGTGGCGCTGATGGTGCCTACTACCGTACTTGCCTATCAGCACTATCGCACTTTTACGGACCGACTGAAGGACTTCCCCGTTCGTGTGGAATACCTGAGTCGTGCTCGCACGTCGAAACAGACGACAGCCATACTTCACGACCTGAAAGAAGGTCGTATCGACATTATCATCGGAACACACAAACTCATCGGTAAGGCAGTGGAGTTCCGTGACTTGGGATTACTCATCATCGACGAAGAGCAGAAGTTCGGTGTTGCCACGAAGGAGAAACTGCGACAAATGCGTACCAATGTCGATACGCTTACACTAACGGCTACTCCCATTCCGCGCACCTTGCAGTTCAGTCTCATGGGGGCTCGTGACCTCAGCGTCATCCAGACACCGCCACCCAACCGCTATCCCATCCAGACGGAATTGCACGTGTTCTCCCCCGAAGTGATAGCCGAAGCCGTGAACTTCGAGATGAGTCGCAACGGACAGGTGTTCCTTGTGTGCAATCGCATAAGTCGACTGCCGGAACTGGCCGACATGTTGCACCAGCGCATTCCTGATGCCCGCATTGCCATCGGACACGGACAGATGCCGACGCAACAGCTCGAGGACATCATGTTGGGCTTTGCCAATTACGACTACGATGTGCTCGTCTCGACGACCATCATAGAATCGGGGCTTGATATCCCTAATGCCAACACCATCATCATTATAGGAGCAGAGCAGTTTGGCCTGTCCGACTTGCACCAGATGCGTGGACGCGTAGGACGAAGCAACAAGAAGGCTTTCTGTCTGCTTATGGCACCGCCTTTGGCAAGCCTGGCCACCGATGCCCGCCGACGACTCGAGGCTTTGGAGAACTTCTCCGACCTTGGGAGTGGCATCTATATCGCCATGCAGGATTTGGACATTCGTGGAGCAGGCAACTTGCTTGGGGCAGAACAGAGTGGTTTCATTGCCGATCTTGGGTATGAGACTTATCAAAAAATTTTGGCTGAGGCCGTCAATGAACTGAAGACGGAAGAGTTCCACGAAGCTCTTCCCCCAAAGGAGGATGGGGGGGCTTCATCCTCTTCATCTCTCCCCCAAAAGAAGGATGTGGACTTCCTTTATGTGCCTGAGTGCCAAGTTGAAAGTGATATCGCAGTCGGATACCCCGACGACTATGTTCCGGGCAGTAGTGAACGCATGCTCTTGTATCGGGAACTCGATGGGCTGGACACTGCTTCGCCTCGTCTCGACGAACTTGTGCAAGAGTATCGCCAACGCCTTATCGACCGCTTTGGACCTGTGCCTGAAATGGGTGAGGAACTCATTGCCGTGGTGCCACTTCGGCACTTGGGACGTCACTTCGGTTGTGAACGCATCACACTCAAGGGAGGCCGCATGCGCCTGCACTTTGCCAAGAACGACTCAAGCCCCTTCTATCAGAGTCGGAGTTTCGGCCAGCTGATTGCTTATGCTGCAGCCAATCCCGTTCGCTGTCAGCTTGCCGAGAGAGAAGGTCGACGCAGCATGCTTCTCAATCGCGTGACAAGTGTGACTGCAGCTGTTGCTCTTCTGCAGCAGATAGAGCGTGTGAAGTCGTAAGCATTTTTTCCTTTCCTAAATTCTTTAATTTTTAAATTAAATTGCGTATCTTTGCACCCGCTATGGCAAAAAAAGATTTAGATGAAATAAAACGTCGCTATGGGATTATAGGTCGTGACCCTAAGCTGAACACCGT
>JAEEGL017190775.1_pt1 | contig 10476 bp, 10 predicted proteins | sample 9134231 | NCBI WGS metagenome assembly JAEEGL01 (sample SAMN16246548, study PRJNA631951) | gut metagenome | biome: gut microbiome; feature: rumen; material: fiber-attached | host: Bos | place: Iran: Karaj | collected 2018-10 | reverse complement strand
TCCCACAAGGATCGTCGCGGGTATACGCCACTTCCCAAGATCCACGATCGCCGGCTGCGTTGATTTTCCGGACACGACGATATAGTCTTTCTTCAGGGAATTATGCGAAAACCGAAGTATGACAAGCGATATTATCATCAGGAACACCGCAAGGCAAGTGGCGTCCGATATACTGGCCGAGGAGCCTACGGAAACGTAATCGACGATACGTGTCGTAACGGTATAGATCTTGCCGGGTGCTCCGATTATCGAAGGTATCCCGTAGCATGATGATGCCGCGATGAACACGAGCAGTCCGCCCGCAGTTATCGAAGGCAGCATGAGCGGGAGCGTCACCGTAAAGAGTGTCTTGAGCGGGGAAGCTCCGCAGCTTCTTGCAGCTTCTTCAAGCGACGGATCCATTTTTTCCATCGCGCGCGATATCGTGATGAACGCATACGGATAGTAGAATGTCGTAAGGACCCACACGAGTCCGCCGATCGTATAGATGTTAAACGGTACGGATGCCAGCCCGAACAATTTCTTCAGGAAGACGTTCAGCGTCCCGACCGTCGGATTGAGTAGCCTCAGCCATGCCATGGCACCGACGTAAGGCGGTACCATATAGGTCATGACAAAAACGGAGCGGAAGAATGCCTTACCGTAGAGGTTCGTCCTTCCGACGAGCCAAGCGAGCGGAAACGCGATCAGCACTCCGAACACCATTGTCAGGAAGGAAGTCAGCAGAGTGACTTTGATACAGGCAAGGTTCGGCGCGTAGGAATATATGCGTTTTATCCCCTCAAGAGAAAATCGTCCGCCGGGGAAAAATGCGCGAAGCGTCAGATATATTAGCGGCAACACCTGGAAGATCAGCAGATAACCCACGATCACCAGGATTATCAGCCACTTGATATCAAAATAAATCTTACGTGTCTTCAATCCATTACTCCGACTTTACGTATTCCTGGAACATGCTGCGGATCTGATCCTGCTCTTTGTAACACTTCTCCCAGTCAACGGGGATGCTCATCTTTATGAGCTCGGGAACGGGCTTTCCGTCAAACGGCACTTCGTCAAGGTCGTTCCTGACGCCGTTCATCCAGCCATTCATTATCTGTTTCTGTCCTTCAACGGAAAGGTAATAATCCTCGATAGCTTCACATGCCGCGATGTTGTTGTTCGCGCTGTGTTTCTCATCGATTATCATGATCGTCGACGGGATGAGTATGCATCCGTCGTCGGGATAAATGACCTCAAGGCTTGAGTTCTCTTCCTGCCTCTTCTTGAGAATGGATTCTTCAAGTACCATTATCTCTTTGCATTCGCCTGTCTCAAGCTTTGTTACCGCAACGGATCCCGACTCGATCGCAACGTTCTGGCTCCCAAGCTTTTTGAAGTAATCTTCGCCGTACTTGTCGAGAAGTGCTTCAACGGATGAGAATGCCGTACCCGATGTTAACGGATCGCTCATGGAAAGCTGTCCCTTCATGTCGGGATTTTCTGCAAAATCCTTGAATGATGTCGGAAGAGTGGACTTGTCATTCATGTCGGGATTGTAAGCGAGCACCATGTTCAGCGTTCTTACCGGATACCAGTATCCTTCCTTGTCATAATCGAAAGCGAGCTTGTCGGCATCCTTGAACATATACGGATGGAGCAGGCCCTGATCCTTAAGCTGGAGTGAGTATGACGGCTCTGCTACCATCAGTATGTCGCAGCCGGTCTTGCCCGATTCGAGTTCCGCGGTAACCTTTGACTGGATCGTTCCGGATCCGCCCTGGAAGAACTCGATCTCCACATTGGGGAACTTCTTGTCCAGAACTTTTTGCATGTCATCTATGATATCTTCGTACATTGAAGTGTAGATGACGACCTTGCCCGAAACGGATGTGTCAGCGTCCACGGGAGCATCAGTGCCGCCGGCAGATGCAGAACCGCAACCTGCGAGCGAAGCAGTGATGATAACTGTTGTAAGTAACGCCAGTAATTTTTTCTTCATGATCGTATTACCTCTTTTCGTCATTAGTCTCAAAAACATAAAAGTATTATACCATTTTATCGTCCGTTTCCTACGAACAATGCTCTGTATTCGCCGGGCGGCATTCCCTTTTCCTCGCGGAATACACGGTTGAAGCTCGGGATACTCTGGAATCCTGACAGCATCGCGATCTCGGTAAGTGTCCTTCCTTCTTCGGCAAGCAGCTCGGTTGCTTTTTCAAGCCGTATCATGTTCAGCCATTTGCTGTAGTTCATGCCTGTCACGTTCTTGAATATCCTGGAGAAATAGTCCCTGCTTATACCTGCCATTTCCGCCAGGGCGCCCTGCGACAGATCGTCCGCCGTCAGGTTGTTCTTGATATAGTCCGTGACCGTTATCATGCGCTTCATAACGTCATCGGTATAGCCGTAGCTGTCCTCGTCGTTAAGCTCGGGTGCCAGTTCTTTCCTGTGATCGAGAAGTGTCAGCATGAACTCCATCAGATGCATGCAGCACCTGATCTCGCGATCCTGACGATCCGAAAAGAATATCTCCTTCATCTCGAGGATGATCGCCTTGAGCTTTGCGGCGAGTTCGGGGTGTGCATTTATGCATATGATATGCAGGTTGCGATACATATGCATGATGCGGCGCAGATCAAAGAGTGAGTTCATGAACGCATTGGAAAACTGGGTGACCAGTGCCTCGGATCTGTCTGCATCCACGATCGAATGCATCTCCATCGGCCACACGATAACAATATCGTCCGGCACAAGTTCATAAGTATTCTTTCCGATGGAGTAAATGTTCGTACTGCCGGGACCGACGAGCAGTATCTCTCCGTAGGAATGCCAGTGCGACTTGTAGCTGCGCTCCTTATAACCAGTGGACATGTTGAAGGCGCTCACGTGGTCAAAATCATATACTTCGTATGTACTGTAATCCATATCCTGTCTGTTTGGGGATAATATCCCTGTGTATTGTGCGTTTGCATTTACTTTTGACAGTATATCACAGATCAGCCGGGGCGGCGGCATTTTCCCCAAAATCATATGACAGATGTGATATAATCTTTTTCGTGGAGGATGATCCGTATGAAAAGATCAATTGTAATGATTTTTGCCGGTCTGCTTTGTGCGGCGTATCTTGCAGGCTGCGGGGCAAGCACTGACAGCGCCCCGAAAGATAAAGAGGATAAGGTGGCTGAAATCGAAGATAATAAAGAGGATCTGTTAAAGAAGAAAAAGAAGAATAAGGCAGATACGAAAGATAATTCTTCGGATCAAAGATCCCTGGCTCAGAGGATGGCAGGCAAGTACAGTTACCACTACAGCGATGACGAAGGTAATGATGAGTACTTCATTATGGATGTCGTTCCGTTCGGCGACAATCTGTATGCGTTCTGCGGACAGGCGATGCCTGACGATAATGAAAGTCTGGAAGCATATACCTTCTGGGCAAGCGAGTTCATTCCATATGAAGAGGATGAGATGACAAGCACGGACGGCGATAAGGTCACTGTCAATGAATTACGCTTCTCCGTCATGTCAAATGCCGGTAAGTATTGGGATTCCGGTTGTAAGGGCACTATCACGCTCACGGACGACGGCCTCGTATTTGAAGGATTTACGGATGACGGATTCCTGTCGGGTAATGATGACAGCAGATCGTTCATTAAGGATGACCGTGTTGAGGATGTCTTTTCAAATCTGAAAGGAGATAAGACGGGCAGCGACGAGGAGTTGCAGGGCCTGTGGGTGCATAAGGATAAGCATGCCGACATGTATATAGAAGTTTCGGGATCCGATATGATCCTGTACAGGAAAGAGCCGGATCGTGAGGTTTTCTATGCGGCAGGAGAGTGTGATCTTCATGACGGCTCACTGGAGTTTACAGGTAACTGTATAGAAAGCGGAGGAATGCCGTTTGAGTTTTCGGCTGAGTATAAAGCAGAGGGAGACACATTGACCTTGGAGGCCGAAGAACCTGATGCGACGGATGTCCTTCAGGGATTTACAAAGTTCGAACGTTCATCGGATGCGAAAGTACACGTTATAACGATGGATGATATACAGCTTGATGTTGCCTCGTTCGGTCCGTTCGTGGACAGTATCAATATCGAAGTATTGAACAGGCAGGATTATTACGGAGTATTTGTTTCGTCTGCAAAGGAGCAGGATAAGTGCACACCGACGATCGACAAGCTTGAAGAGGCCGGATTTATCAGGAGCTTTACGGTATATACACCTGATATGTCAGGACTCAACCCTGAGCCGTATTATGTAGTTACTACGGGTCTGTACACATCGGAGGATGAAGCCCAAAAGGTTCTATCCGAAGTAAAGGCAGCAGGCTTTAAGGATGCTTACGTTAAGTATGCGGGAACATACATGGGAGACCGATACTGGTATACGATGCATGGCGGTGAGAATATCGATATGCTAAAGGACGGTGTGATGCTACGCGGCGTATCGGTATCGATACCTTACCCTGCAGACGGCGAGCCGGTCAATGCCGATCTTCTAGTTACAGAGGATACTGTATTCGACAGATCAGCAGATCTGGCGTCATTCGGGAACAGTGAGAAGGGCGACACCCCTTATGAATGGATAGTAAGGAACCAAAAGCTTATGAATGACGATCCTGATCAATACCAGATGAACGGCCCTGCGCTCTCCGGAGTGTTTGAGGTCGGCATCAAAGAGGGCCGCATCACGACATACTACGGAAGCTATTGGTTCGATTAAAATATTTATAGGCTGATCTTCTGTGAATGAAGGAAATGAGGGTGATATGAAAATGATAGAACTGATAAACGGGTCGTGTGCCGATCAGAATGTTGACGCGGTAGTTAATGCAGCAAATGACGGATTGTTTGCCGGCGGAGGTATATGCGGCGTTATCTTCAGAAAGGCCGGGATGATCGAACTGACGAATGCGTGCAGCCGGATAAGGGTGCCGCTCAACGACGGAGATGCGGTCATCACACCTTCGTTTGCCATGACTAACGCGAAGGCGATAATCCATGCGGTCGGCCCGAACTTTAACGTTCATCCGGATTCATTCAAGGAATTATTTGATGCATATTACAATTCTTTGAAGGTGCTTATGGAGAACGGATATCACAGCATTTCATTCCCGCTGATCAGCTCCGGCATATTCGCGGGATCTCTAAGGGATCCTGCCGCTCAGTCTGCCACGAAGTGTCTTGAGGCATATAAGAAGTTCACTGAAGAAAATCCCGAATACGATATCGACGTTAAGTTGTGTGCTTACTCCGCTTCCGAAATGGCGCAGGTAAAGCCCGTATTTGACAGTTTTGTCGCGGGGGAATAAAAGAAAACTGCAAAATTACTTGGCTCCAAAAGTCATCTGTTATAGATGGATTTGGGGACAAGTCATTGTTTTTTGTAATGATTTCAGCATAGCCTGAGAGAGATAAAACATGATAGAATAATATGACAAAACTTATTCTGCAGCATGGAGGACAGAGACTGTGATCATATTGAAAGAAAAGATGACGATGGAAGAAATCGGTAAGCTTAGCGTTCTTCCAAATGGATTTATAAAAGGTGTTGTGGATATTGATAAAGAGTTGGTAGCGCTGGAGGCAGATATGCATTATCAGCTTGCTGATCATCTCAAAAGTGAAGTCGGTTCTGAAGAGCTCAATATGTGGGGATTCAATTTGTGGCTGGAAGAGAGTGGCATAGATAACATCCTGGAGTATGATTCCATGATCAATATACATAACAATCAGTTACATGGAAATCTACGCGGGGGAATGAACATCGCAGATTCGAAGATAGAAGAAAAGGCAACGGAGGTTATTTGCAAATGGATTCAGTTTTAATGGATGGATGGTTCTCTCTAACGCTTGTTCAACAGATGATCAATATTGGAAATGAAGTTAAGAGGGCTGTTCGATTCGACGATAATGAGGAAAAGAAACACTTATTTTTGGAGAAGGCAATCCGGTATACGGATCTGACGATGCAAGATCCTAAAAACCAAGGAGTCCTTCCGGAATTAGATATCACCAGGAAAGTGCTAATGGATTATGACCAAGAAGAGCATTTGCTTGACTACTCTAAGGAGCAATTAAGAGATTATTATATGAACTATACGCTTCTTTGATGAGGATTGATATATGAGGTGTATAAATGAGAAGAAATCAGCTGGAGTTCAAATTAGAGGAATTTAGAGAAAACGAATGTAAATGAAAAGGAAATACTGATCTATGAACAGATGTTGAGGATCAGGTAGGAAAGAAAGGAGAGGTCATGGACAGAGAGAGTACAAGCAGGAGAATAATATATAAGATATATGTAATAGATGATGGCTGGAATGTCCCGCAGGAGGTTATTGAAGAAATAGAGTTCAGAGTTGAGGAATCGTGGACACAATCCATCGGGCACATGAAAAAGCTCAGGGATAGTCATCGAGGTGGATGGCTGACATTGGAAGATGCCAGGAGATATCACTGTATTGCTAAGCCTTTCCTGGCTTTTTACGACGGCCAGTATATTAAAACGGTAAGAAGACTCGGTCGCGAATTGATCACAAAATACGGAGTTACCGAACTTGAAGCCATCAATATCCTAAACGGATATCATCTGAAGGATTATGTGGACAAGTACTACAGGATACGGCACCTGATCCCGAGCGGATTTGACGGGCAGCAGATATGCGACAGGATACTTGCTGAACACGGCTATCCGGTCAACGGTTCCGCAGCGGCAATGTAAATTGTGGTTGTGATTTTTTAATAGGATAGAAAATGGATTTTGCCACTCTCGAAAAAGAAATAGAACAACTGAACAGGATCAATACACGTGCGAATCATACCAGTCGTGACAGATATTACAGCCTGTATAATTCTATCTATGAGGATCTTCTTGAAATGGAAAAGAACGGACAGATCTCCATAGAGCCTGGAAGCAAGGGGCTGGGCTACCTGCGCGAGCTGCTCGAGAATGATGGCCCGGAGTTCAGCTATACGGTTGTATTCTGGGAAAAGAGTAGCGCCGCGAGAAAATACAAGATCGGAGTATGCATACGAGGCATTCCGATCTGCAAGCCGGTGGAAGATTGAAAATACATCATATCCGAATATTCTGAAAATTTCCCTTGAAATCGAAAAAAGAATAATGTATAGTTTCGTTTTGTAATTATGTAGAAACACGGAGGCATTCAAATGGCAAAGTATCTTGTCATAGTGGAATCACCCGCAAAGGTCAAAACGATCAAGAAGTTTTTGGGCAGCAATTACGAGGTCATGGCATCGATGGGCCATGTGCGCGATCTTCCCAAGAGCCAGATCGGAGTAAGCCCGGACAATGATTTTGAACCCAAGTACATTACAATAAGAGGAAAAGGCGATCTGATCGCGGGACTGCGTAAGGAGGCCAAGAAGGCCGAGAAGATATATCTTGCGACTGACCCGGACCGTGAGGGAGAAGCCATCAGCTGGCACCTGACATACGCCCTTAAGCTCGAGGGCAAGAAGGTCTACAGGATCACCTTCAATGAGATAACAAAGAACGCCGTCAAGGAATCGCTCAAGCATCCGCGCGAGATCGACATGGATCTTGTGGACGCGCAGCAGGCAAGACGTGTGCTTGACAGAATGGTCGGTTACGGCATCTCGCCCGTTCTGTGGGCTAAGGTAAAGCGCGGCCTGTCAGCCGGCCGTGTGCAGTCTGTAGCTCTTCGCATGATATGCGAAAGAGAAGACGAGGTCGCGGCATTCATCCCCGAGGAGTACTGGACGATCGATGCGCTCCTTGCCGCCAAGGGCGAAAAGAAGCCGCTCGTCGCACACTTTACCGGCAACGATGAAGGCAAGATCACGATCGGATCCGAAAAGGAAAAGAACGAGATCGCAGATAAGATAAAGAAGGAAAAGTTTTCGATACTTGAAGTGAAGAAGGGCGAGAGGATGAGAAAATCACCCCTTCCGTTCACGACGAGCACGCTCCAGCAGGAGGCAGGCAAAGTGCTCAACTTCTCCACCCAGAAGACGATGCGCATCGCGCAGCAGTTATATGAAGGTATCGACATAAAGGGTGAGGGCACGATCGGTATCATCACATATCTTCGTACTGATTCGACGAGGATCGCTGACGAGGCGGTAGAGTCGGCAAAGGATTACATCTCGAAGAACTATGGCAGCGATTACGCAAGGACTGATGTTCCCGAGCAGAAGGGCAAGTCCGGCAAGAAGATACAGGATGCACATGAAGCGATCCGTCCGACAGATATAGCAAGGACACCTTCATCGGTCAAGGATTCTCTCTCAAGAGACCAGCTTCGTCTGTATACTCTCATATGGAACAGATACGTTGCATGCAGGATGACTCCTGCAAAGTATGAGACAACAAACGTTAAGATCGGTGCGGGCGAATACAGGTTTTCGGTATCGGCTTCAAAGTGTATGTTCGACGGATTCAGGAAGGTATACACGGAGAGTGACGACAAGGAAGTATCGGACAATGTAGTTCTTACTGATCTTGAAAAGGGAATGACGCTCACTCTTAAGGATATAGAAGACAAGCAGCATTTCACGCAGGCACCTCCGCACTATACGGAGAGCTCACTCGTCAAGGCTCTCGAAGAGCAGGGCATCGGAAGGCCGAGTACATATGCTCCGACGATCACGACTATCATCGCAAGGAGATATGTCGTCAAGGAAGACAAGAACCTGTTCGTGACCGAGATGGGTGAGGCCGTCAACAAGATCATGAAGGAAGCTTTCCCGAGCATAGTCGATCTTCGCTTTACCGCGAATCTCGAGATGCTCCTTGACAGTGTTGAGGAAGGCGAGACGAAGTGGAAGACGATAGTCAGGAACTTCTATCCCGACCTTGAGGAGGCTGTTAAGAAGGCGGAAGAAGAGCTTGCAAAGGTCGAGATCAAGGATGAGGTATCGGATGTAAAGTGTGACGTATGCGGACGCATGATGGTCATCAAGTACGGACCTCACGGAAAGTTCCTTGCGTGTCCCGGCTTCCCGGACTGCCGCAATACGAAACCTTACCTTGAAAAGATCGGAGTCAAGTGTCCCGTCTGCGGTAAGGATATCGTCATCAGGAAGACCAAGAAGGGACGTGTGTTCTACGGATGTGAAGCCGGAGCGGACTGTACGTTCATGTCATGGGCGAGGCCGGTCGACGTTAAGTGTGAGAAGTGCGGCAGCCTGATGGTGAAAAAGGGCAGCAAGCTGATGTGCCTGAATGAAGAGTGTAAACACGTTCAGGATATACCCAAGGAGTAATACATATAAATGAGTTCAGTCAGATTACTTGATGATACACGCAAGATCAATTCGATCCTGCACCGCAAGAACAGCGGCAAGGTAGTGTTCAATGACATATGCGATGCGATGAAGTCCGTTCTTTCATCCAACATCCTGGTCCTTTCCAAGAAGGGAAAGATCCTTGGCATGTCCAAGATCGCAGGAGGAGAGGATCTTGAAAAGATCGGCGAGCTTAAGGTCTCGCAGTTCATTGACTCAAGTCTTAACGCAAGACTTGTCGACATACTGTCTACTAAGGAGAGTGTCAATCTTGAAACGCTGGGATTTTCTTCGGAGATAAGCAGGAAGTACCAGGCGATCATCACGCCTATAAATATCGCGGGACAGCGCTACGGAACACTTGTCATTTACAAGCCTTCCGCTGATGACGCGTATTCGATAGAGGACATCATCCTTACGGAGTACGGAGCAACGGTTGTCGGTCTTGAGATGGTGCGTTCGGTCTCCGAGGAGTCGGCGGAGGAGGACAGACGTGCACAGGGTGTACAGGCTGCACTCTCAACACTTTCAGCATCGGAAACGGATGCCGTTGTCCATATCTTCGAGGAGCTTTCGGGTCTTGAGGGTATACTTGTTGCGAGCCGTATCGCAGACAGGGAGGGCATCACAAGATCCGTCATCGTCAATGCGCTGCGTAAGCTCGAGAGCGCCGGAGTCATTGTTTCCAAGTCCTCAGGCATGAAGGGAACATACATCAAAGTCACAAACGCGCTCATTTATGACGAGATCGAAGAGCTGAAGAAATCATAGACTTTTTTAACGTCATATGTTAAGATTTTTATCAGAAGAGCCGATGTATATTTAAACGGATTTTGAACTGATAATGAAACGGATTTCAATTGTTGAAGTCCGTTTTTTTGTTACCCCGTTTCAAGATAAAAAAACTATATCTTGATTATATGCCACTGTTAGAGTACAATATCAAGTGTATGCTGATAGGGGGAACCGCATAGCGGTGGGACCCTGTCTGCACGTGGAGGCCCCATCCGACGTAGTCGGATCATAATGGCCGACACTCCTTAAGTAAGGAGAATATTATGATTTCATCGGGAGTATATGATTACATCAACATCTTAGGCAAAGCAGCCGACGGTGCATGGGCGAGGAACGAAGCGATAGCCAACAATATCGCGAACGTAGACACCCCGGGCTATAAGAGGCAGGACGTGTCGTTTGAGACCGAGCTCCAGCACGCTCT
>JAEEGL015083652.1_pt1 | contig 10476 bp, 9 predicted proteins | sample 9134231 | NCBI WGS metagenome assembly JAEEGL01 (sample SAMN16246548, study PRJNA631951) | gut metagenome | biome: gut microbiome; feature: rumen; material: fiber-attached | host: Bos | place: Iran: Karaj | collected 2018-10 | reverse complement strand
CTGCATCAGTTTCATGTTATCACCCTTTTCGCCAGCTAACTCCTGTGTTTTCTTCAAACCCTCCATGTTGATGTCGAGTCCAATCACTTTAGCCCCCTTGTTCAACAAGTTAAGACTGATTTCCCTTCCCATACCGTTACCAGCTCCGGTAACCACAATTACTTTTCCACTAACTTTCATAATTATCTGTTTTTAAATTTGATGTTGCAAAGATAGAGAATTTAGTACAAATGATAGCACTCTATAAGTTACTTATTATGCTCTAAAAAGGACAAATTGTCTTATTTTTCATATTATTAAAGTTGTTCTTTTTATTGTGTCGATAGTGTTAGTATCAATAATATCATTGTCATAGTGTAGATAAACCCTTCTCTCGCTATAAGCATACCCAAAGGTTTTGCTTGGGTATGCTAAGGGTGAGGCATATCCTTGTGAAGGGTTTGCCTACACTATGCCAGTGCAAGTTTTACTACCTGTACTTTATCGAATGCATACCAATATCGCACATGAGAGATTAATAATAGCTCTGCCTACACATTACTAATCTCTCCACCTACACATTAATCTCTCAGTCCACACATTGGTATTGTCATAGTGTAGGCAAAGGCATAATGATTACCTCTGCCAACACTTGCTTTTTATTAATTACTGAACTATCGCAAGTGAATGATTATTCATCAACTTTGTTATCCATCACTACGTCGGCATAAATCTCAGTTGTGTGGATATTGGAATGCTCCATTTTTTTTTGCAAAAATAGTGAAATTTACCTACATAACTACATAAATCGACATAAGTTATTGTAAATTAACATTCTGCAAAAATAGCTACCTACACTGAAACTACACTATAACTACACTATAACTACACTACACCTACATATATAGGCACAAGCCTGTACTTCGCTGATTGCATCCAGTATTGATGCGGTATATAAACCACTGTTCATCCTCAAACAAAGCGATGTTTCCCAATTTGTTACAGGGTTTGAAGCTATAAGTAACCTTGAAAATTCTCGAGAGAATTTTCAAGGTTACTTATAGTAAAAGGCCTGCTATAACGTAGCTGATGACAAAATTCTCGAGAGAATTTTGCAGTATTCCATAAGTAGAAAATCGGCTTGATATAAGCATCATATTCGTGATGACGAAGCAAGTAACGCTTGTAGTAGTTATGTAGTTTCAGTGTAGTTATAGTGTAGTTTCAGTGTAGTTTGTATGTTTATTGGCAATGTGATATTATGCTGAAAATATGATATTTACATAAAATAAGTGTAGTTATGTAGGTAGTTTTTGAAATTTTCTATTTTTTCCTCTCATTTAATCGCAATTCATTTCCTGTGAATTGAGCAAACTTCGAAGCCTTTTTTATTCCTATTTTATGTTAAAATATGCAGGTGTGACATCACTTGCGAAACTTTAGTTAATTACTAACTATCTGAGATGTTGAACTTGTACAGTTCCACCACTTGACAAAAATACCATTTGGCGACCTGTGTAATTCTTTGGGAAGATAGCGCAAATATCACCTGTTCCTTCCCAATACTCAGTATTACCTTCAATTGATTTCTGAGATAAAGAACCATTATAGTAAATTGTCACAACTCCCGCACATAAACAATTAGACGGTCTTTCTCCTTTGAAATAAGCAGTTCCGTATGTCCAATCTGCCTTAACTGTTATGAATAAAAATAAAAATACGAATAAGAGTATTATCCGTTTCAAATTTAATCTATTACATAAATGTAGATTAATTACGCTTTTGACAACCATATTCGTTCTTTAATTTATAAATACATGGTAAAGGTTGTGCCTCTTCCTGAACAAAAAAAAGAATTTTATCCTTATACTCATAAAGATAAAAATTCTCTCCTAAATACTTTCCCAAATAATCATCTATCTTTCTCGCATCTGAATTCAGAAGTAAATATATAGCTTTATCAAAATGAAGTCCGGCTAAATAGGCATTTAATTTGAAGAAATCTTTCATGAAAGCATAACTACCTAATTTCCTTGTAGTTTTTGCTTCTATTATTAGGTATTGTCCATCTCCTGACACCCCTGATGAAGGATTATGACTATTATGCACTACCAAATCAGGTATTACTTCTATTTTATTATTAGCAATATTAATATCCAAATCGTTGCACGTTCTTTGAAGGTCATTGTCTGTCACATCAATGTACTTATTTGTTTCTCCACCAATAAATTGCTTTTCAGTGTTAAAAATCAAATCATCATTATTATGTATTTCATCCTTTGCGATAAGTTTTCCCATCTCAAATACTAAAGAAATAATATAGTTTCTCTCTAGAATTGAACTTTGAGGAGATTCTACATTTTTAACAATTTGCATATTATTTGCTATGCATACCATGGCTTCATAACAAAGCTTTGGATAACCCTCCAATTGAATTTTGGTTAATTCCAGATGCTTATAGTATTCATTATCGTTATTATTACCTGACATAATCGGTATATATTAAAAATCCAACTTCCTTCCGCCAATAAATTCCTCATTTTGCAAAGATCCACTTGGGGCAGTTTGGCTTAACGATGCACTAACAGCATTCTCGTTTGCCCACGCACGGATTTTCGTAAACTCATCCTTGCGCATCTGCCCCATCGGAACTACATGAGAAATAGTCTTCTCGAAGTCTTTCATTGACAGGTCGGCATTGCTATCACCGTCTATTTTACGTGAAAAGGACTGAATCAACGAATCTGCTACCCAAGCTTCAAGTTCTGCACCAGCCAAAACGACGTCTTTGCCAAACGACTGTTCACCACTCAAAGATGCCAATCTGTCCAAATCGAATTTATTGACATCACGACCTAACTTAGAGATGTGGATACTCAAAATCTTCTTGCGTTCCTCTGCAGTTGGGAAATCAACGAAGAAGATTTCATCGAATCTACCCTTACGCAATAATTCTGGTGGCAACCCATTGATATTATTTGCTGTTGCAAACACAAAAACAGGAGCCGTCTTTTCCTGCATCCAAGTCAGTAGATTACCAAACACACGGGTTGAAGTTCCACCATCACCGCCTCCGCCTGAAGCACCAGACAAGCCTTTTTCTATCTCATCAATCCATAAGATTGACGGAGATATTGCCTCAGCGGTTTTCAATGCCAAACGCATATTCGACTCTGATGATCCAACGATGCCTTGGAATATCTTACCCATATCCAATCTCAACAAAGGCATATTCCACGCAGTAGCTACACACTTTGCCGTTAATGACTTTCCGCAACCAGGAATACCAGTCAACAAAACACCCTTTGGAGGTTTTACACCATATTTCAGGGCCTCTTCACCAAAGCAATGGCTACGCAACTCCAACCACTTCTTTAATGTTTGCAAGCCACCCACGTCATTCAGATTTAACTGGCTGTCGATATATTCCAAAATACCAGTTTTCCTAATTATCTGTTTCTTTTCAGAGAGTATGCCCTTCAAATCAGAAGCATCTATCCGTCTATTGGAGACCAAAGCCCTTGCGAAACTATTATCAATTTCTAATTTCGTTAAGCCAATAGACGCGTCCACAAACTTCTCAAGTAGTTCACTATTAACATCAATGGTAACGCCATCCATTCCCTTATAATTGTTGAGGAAAGACGATATTATCTCCTTTACCTCTTCTCGAGAAGGGAGTGGGAAGTCTATTAATGTTATTTCTTTTTGCAAGTCTGTTGTTATCTCGAAGGTTGGAGCAATAATAATGCAATTGCTCACGTAGCCTTTCTTCCTGATATTAATGGCGAAGTCACGTAGACGTCTGCGATTTACTGCAGGAGCCTTACTATTCAGATAGCCGTCCGCATCACAGAACACAAATATGTTTCTGCTGCCTTGTTCTTTTGCTCGATTTTCACAGAACTTCAATGCGGCAGTGAAGTCAAGAGTCTTATCTTGACTTGCACTGCTGCCGTTTGTGAATGTTACCCCATCCGTTGAGTTCCATATATATAGATTGTGATTAATGTTTTGAGCGATTTCTTGAAGTTCTCTTAGAACCCTTTCTTCCTCAAATGATTCAATTACTAAAACAGCATATCTTGCTTTTATGTAATCAATAAGGCTTTTATTAAAAGAAAAATCCATGGACTATGTATTAAGTAGATTAGAATTCCAAAGTTCTACCAGCTTCTATTGGAGTCGCATCACGTAAATTTTTAAGTAAAGTATCACTTAAATCAATCGTTCGTTGATTAGTGCTTTCTTTATTAACACTAACAGATGGTAAAGAATCTTTGTTTACTGATACTCTTCTTCTAGATGTAATTTTTACGTCTGTTTTACCTAATAGGACATCATCTAATGTGGTAAGGAATTTTTTAAAGAACAAATCTGGATTGCTTGTAATTTTATTAAACAAGTCCATTTTTAATTCAACTTTAGTAGAATCAGTGAACAATAATACAAAAGAAAGATCTGTATTGAAAAAACTACCCAACATCATTGGCGTATAAACCCCAATTTTTGATATTTCTTCAATTTTCTTATTAAGAACATTCCATTGTTTTTTTTCTTGATAAGCAAATATTATTTTTTTGTCTGTAAGAAGCATAATGATATTCTTTTTCAAATAAGACGCTTGTACTTTCTCGTCAACTTCCATGCCAATCCTATCTGTAAGTTCTTGATTTGCAACATAATCAACATTTTCATGAACTTTAAATGATTGTGATAATACAAATATACCACTTATTACACCAATTAAAGCTACTAACACAGAAATACTAAACTTAATTAATAAAAGAAAAATGCCTAATATTACTACAATTACAGTAACAATTTTGTAAATAGACTGTATTTTATCTTTTGTCAACCTCCACCAATAGAAAGACTTCCCTGGTTTATAAATTCCTCCTTTCAAAATCCAACTTAGCCAAAAAAAGCCAACTATAGTGCATAATAGCCCTATTAAGAAAGTTTCCCAATCTGTTCCAGCCCCGTTCTCTGGGAAAATACCAAATACTAAAAAACCAAATCCTAGGAGAAAGATGATGGAAGGTAATACAAGTATCCCCATTTTGGAGAGAAAACCTAATATTCCAGTTATAACTGGCGCATTAACAGGTTTATCTGCTGTTAATTTGTAAATGTCCAATGAAATAGGCCTAATAATCTCAATTGTCTTCATAATGTAACTTTTTATTTATACGTTTTTAAAAATTCCCGTTTTAGTAACCACTTCTCTGTTTATTACATACTCAACGATTTGTTTCGGATTGAAGTAGTTTAAATCTATCCTATCAGAAGTTAGGATAAATTTCTTTCCATAATAAGGATGAGGTAAAGACGAGTTATAACGTCCCACTATAGACAAATCTGCGCGTTTTATAATTTTTAACAAATCTTCATTAGAAACGATGTCTTCATAGAGATAACCAGAATAGATAATCGTTGTAATTCGTCTTTCTATACCAATTAATAATGATCGTATTTGGTTCGGATAATCTAAAGGTTCGCCTCCAGAAATAGTGATACCTTCTATACTCAAGTCCTCGTTAATCATTCTCACCAAATCAACAATATCTACCAAATGCTCTTTAGTATAAGGATGTGTCTCAGGGTTGAAACATCCCTTACAACTGAATTTACAACCCTGTACCCAGATTACCAAACGATTACCTGGACCATTAATACGAGAATGACATATGTTATTGATTGGCAGATACATGTAATTTAAAAACTTAGACTTAATACTTGTAGAACTTCATCGTCAACTTGCATTTCGATTTCCTGTTTCCATTCTGTTTGCAGTTCTGAGGTTGGCTGAGAAAGAACATCTTCAATATCTTCTGTCAACGTGGTACAAAAGTCACCTTTCACACCTTTTACGTCTTCTACTATCTGGTCATTTTCAGAAAGAACAGAAAGTGTATATTCCAATTTGGGGCCAAAGTTTACAATAATACCATTAGGTTGTCTGTACAATTCGTACCTCGTAGCATTCAAATCGAGCTTACGAAGGACTTTATCAATAGCTACCTCAATGTAGGCATTCCGAAACTGATTAGCGATTACCTTGTCTTCATCAGGATTATAGCCTTGGTGGTGTTCAACAAAGAGTTCGTACTTATCATGTTCTACTCTACAGACGAAGATGTGTCCTCCCTTTATCTCCCCAACAATAGCTCGATACTGTTTGTGACCCAAATAACCAAGTTTCCCCAATACTTGTTTTTCAAAGTCTGATGAAAACTCTGATACCATCTCTGTAGAACACTTGATGTTCATTTTCCGAAATGCTTTCACAATAGCATCCTCACTCGTGTATGAGAAATCAAATTTAGTGCAATGTGACATTATAGCATTAATCGTTTTGTATCACTGGCTCAAAAGATACAAGGTTAAATAAATAATGAAAGTGTGAGCCAACTTAACTTATCCCGTTAGTAGGCCCTAGACTTGCCTGTGCGAAAGAATAAGAGAAATCGCTCACACCTTAGGCGGTCTATGTTTAGAAATACATATACTTACACCTAAGGAGAACGTTTTCGTATTCTTAATCGCACAATGAATTGTCTAGGTTCACTAACGAAGAATAGCTAAACGCTTCCTAATATGTCTTTGTTGCTATTTGCAACACTGCAAATATAAGAAGTTTTTTTCAAACGTTCATATTGTGAGCGATTTTTTTTGTTTAACTTCATATTTACCCTGCAAAAATAGCATAATAAACGCAAAAATGGAAGAAACGAGGCGTCCATTTCTTCCATTTCAACATTTAGTGCATGTGAGGAGCTGTTACTTCACAGTTTTTGAGCTAATACCTCGTTCACCATTTTTCTGCATATTACTAAATACGGAACCAACGAGGGCTTGGAATCGCTGTGAAGCTTCCATCTCAAGCAAGGAAGGAGAGATGTGCGGATATTTCTTAGATAGCCTGTTGACAGATACCTTCACTTGGTCGTTGAATGACGTGGTGGCTGATTCCCAGTATTTGCCAGCATCGGGTGAGGGTACTGGTGGAGGGAAAATGGAATCATTGAAGGTCTTGATGGTGGAATCGTATGCTTTCAAGATTTCCACCTGTAGCTCCTTGAGCACTTGTTGCTCGGTAGCAACAGTTGGTACTTTTTTTTGAACGGTTGTCGGAGTAACCAGAAACGTATCTTGTTTGACAATAGTACGTTGGATGATAGTATCTACAACAGATACTTGAGAAGTTGTATGCTCAGACTTGACATTTCTGAGTATGGCTAAGGTAGCCAATCCTATTATGATAAGAGACAATACAACGCCTATTGTTATAGGTAGTGCAAGCGTTTTTGGCTTGAGATCTTTTATCAGTTCGTCAACCGACTGATAACGCTGGTTCTTTTCTATGGCTGTGCATCTGCTTATCACCTTATTATATATATAGTGATTGGGCAGTTTTTCAATGATCTTGCCAATGGCATAGATGTCGGTTCGTTCATCAACATCGCAACCACTGATTTGCTCAGGTGCAGCATACGTTTCTGTATGTCCTTGAGTGTCGTCAAAGCTGTCAGTCCTGCAGCATCCTAAATCGATGAGCTTCACATCATGATTGATGCGAGTGAGTATGATGTTTTCTGGTTTCAAGTCCAGATGAAGAATTTGACGGCTGTGTAAATATCGCACAGCATCCAGTAGCTGTAGCAACAAACAATCGGTATGTTTCTTTTGCGTGAAATAGGTTGGATTCGAGGTTAGCAGTGATTCTAAGGTTTCCCCATCTACATGCTCAATGATTAGGCTATCTCCATCAAGTGCAATATATCTGACAAGATGAGGATGCTCCAAACCAAAGCCTGTTTCAAACTCCTTACGTAATGCCTCACGATATCGGATGTCGTTAGCGTATTGGGGCTTTAGTCGCTTTACGAAATGAAGTTTTCCATAAAGTTTGACTCGATAGGCATCACAGGTGGAGCTGTTAACTGGCAATGGCTCCATGCCATCGTATGATGGTCTTTTATCATTGAATATGGAGGATTCCATCTTATTTGAGAACTTTAAGTGATGAAAGACCGGAAATCCTGCCTGCAGTAAATTGCCCTAAGTTATGACCTTCACGAATAACGGATGATATGAATAAAGGATGTTGGAGGATGAAATTCTGAATGCATACTAAATCTCCCATTCGTAATTTACTGTTCTGACTATTGATGACTTGAAAACGAGAATCACCAAGATATTCTAAAACAACCATCCTTTCAGGTGAATACTGTATTTCTACTTTGTTGCCAATCTCCAGATTAGCTGAGCGTATTTCTTCATCTGAGGTATCAAAGTCAGAATTGCCTTTCATGTCTTCTAAGGCAAGCTGCTGCCAACTGGTATATCCCAAGTAGTTCGCTATGAGATCCAACGTACTGGCATGTGGTTGGCGTTCGTCACTAACAAAGCCAAGCAATCTTTTCAATGTGGTGGCACCTATGCGAATGCCTGTCTTACTTTGGATATCAAGGGATAGGTACACACAATCTGATGGATTGTGAATGGGATGCAAACAACGTTTGCTTAAAAGTTCTCTGATGTAAGGTGATAAAGTCATTTCTTGATGTTTTAATCTATGCCGCTAATATAAGAAGTATTACTCAAATATCAAACGTTTGAACGTAATTTTTTGCCAAATACTTCTACTCTTCTATAAATTAATAAGGTGTCAATGAAGGAGAAATCTTTTGCGAGTGTTTCTTTTTTTCATGAAAAATTGTTATCTTTGCACAAAGATAAAATTGAATACTATGAGAAGGATAGTGATTTCTTTGCTGGTTACTGCTTTGGCACTGCCAGCATTCAGTCAGACGAATGTGCAGAATGCACAAATTACAGAGAAAGGTTTCCAGAACCCAGTGATTCCTGGTTATTACCCAGATCCCAGTGTATGCAGGGTAGGTGATGATTTCTACCTAGTATGTAGTTCGTTCCAGTTCTTCCCAGGCGTGCCTGTATTCCATAGCAAAGACCTGATTCACTGGGAACAGATAGGTAATGTGCTGGATAGATCCTCACAGGTAGATTTAAGTAGAGGAGGTGCCAGCAGCGGCATCTTTGCGCCCACCATCCGCTATCATGAGGGACGATTCTACATGATTACCACTAACATTAATCTGATGTTTGGCGGAAAGGCTGGTAATTTTATAGTAACAGCTGACAATCCTGCTGGTCCGTGGAGCGATCCCGTGTTCATCGAGGGGGTGAATGGCATTGATCCATCACTGTATTGGGAGGATGGCAGGATGTATCTCTGCTGGAGTGCCATGAACCACATTGCTTTGGTGGAGCTTGACCCGAAGACTTTCCAGATGACAGGGAAGGCAAGAAACATCTGGGATGGCGATGGTGACAGCAGTCCAGAAGGACCGCATATCTATAAGAAAGATGGCTACTACTACCTGCTCATTGCCGAAGGTGGCACTGAGATGGGACACAAGGTGAATATTGCCAGAAGCAGCAATATCGACGGGCCCTATACCAGTAACCCTGCCAATCCTATTCTGACGCAAAAACGCAGAGATTCTGTCTCAAGCGTGTTGCAAGGCACTGGCCATCCTGATTTGATTCAGGCAGCTGATGGTTCTTGGTGGATTGTCTATTTGGGCTTCCGTGATACGGTGGGCAAGATGCATCACCTGTTGGGTCGTGAAACCTGTTTGGCACCAGTCCGCTGGGATGAGAATGCATGGCCTGTAGTCAATGGCAAAGGTTGGGTAGATGTGGATATGAGTGATTCTCCCACATTAAGACAAGTTCTTATGCCACAAGCGTCTAACTATGTTGACTTCAAGCAAGGGAAGAAGTTAGGCTTTGAATGGATTTACACCAATAATCCAGTACAGGAAAACTATGTATATGCCAATAATCAGCTACAGTTGAAAGCTACTTCTGTGAAGTTGGATGACCCCAATAAGACACCTACTTTCGTGGCTCGTCGTCAGACCGATGTCAACTGTACCGTCACCACCAGTATGGCGTTGAAGAACGCTAAGGCTGGCGATCGTGCTGGTCTGACCGTCTATATGGAAAGCCGAGGTCACTACGATGTGGCGTTGGTTGGCTCTGCCGATGGCAGTCAGCAGATAGAGCTGAGCTATCGCTTGGGCAGTTTGAAGCATGTGGCCAAGACAGTGAAGTTGAATACCAAGGGGGCAGTACAGTTCAAGATTGATGTCACCAACGATTTCTATGCTTTCTCTTACAGCATCGACGGCAAGAAGTTTGAGCCATTGGGCAAGATGGACAGCTTCTTCCTCTCTACCGAAACTTTAGGAGGTTTTACGGGCATGTTGTTCGGTTGGTTTGCCGAAGGCAACGATGGCACCCAAGCCGTTGCTGCCATCGACTGGTTCGACTACAAGCCAGGGCCAGAATACAAGTCGGTTCCTGCTTATTGATATGATGGTTTAAATGAGGAAAAGGGGGAGTAACTATAGAGTTACTCCCCCTTTAATCATTCTGTTTGCTTTCACTTTAAGCTTTCAGCAT
>JAEEGL013517582.1_pt1 | contig 10476 bp, 9 predicted proteins | sample 9134231 | NCBI WGS metagenome assembly JAEEGL01 (sample SAMN16246548, study PRJNA631951) | gut metagenome | biome: gut microbiome; feature: rumen; material: fiber-attached | host: Bos | place: Iran: Karaj | collected 2018-10 | reverse complement strand
TGCGAGCACCCGGAAAACGGGGATCCGTGCGGCGTCTGCGCAAACTGTATCCGGATGGAAAACGACGAAAGCCTCGATATTATTGAAATTGACGCCGCCAGCAATAACGGCGTCGACGAAATGAGGGACCTGAGAGACACCGTCAAGTATCCCCCGCAATACGGGAAATATAAAGTCTATATTATTGACGAAGTCCATATGCTCTCCACCTCCGCGTTTAACGCACTCCTGAAGACGCTTGAGGAGCCGCCTGCCCATATCGTGTTCATTCTGGCGACCACTGAACCCCAGAAACTTCCGGAAACAATACTCAGCAGATGCCAGCGCTTTGATTTCGGCCGGATTCCGGTGAAGGATATTCAGGAAAGGCTTCGTGAAGCGGCTGAAGGAAGCGGAGCCTCCGTCAGCAACGGCGCGCTGATGGTGATCGCCCGGGCAGCTGAAGGCGGAATGCGGGATGCCTTAAGCATTCTGGATATGTGCCTCGGCTACGGCAGTATCATCGACGAGTCAATGGTCCGCAGTATTCTTGGCACATGCGATCAATCTTTTCTTTTCCGTTTTGCGGATGCTCTTTCAGAAGAAAACGCATCGACTGTCTTTTCTATGATTGATCAGGTTATGAGAGACGGACGCGATCCTGCCGTTTTCATCAGGGATCTCAGTTATCACATCCGCGCGCTGCTTTTGGCCAGGTGCAGTCCCGCTGAGACTGCCGACATTCTGGACCTGACCGACGAGGATGCAGAAGAATTCAAAAATCAGTCAGGTAAATTCACGATTTCCCGGCTGATGAGGATTCTGGATCTGTTCATGAGTGCGGAAAACGAAATGCGTTTTGCTTCCTCCCCCCGGCTCGTTCTTGAAAACACTTGCCTTAAATGCTGCATACGCACACAGGAAGCAGATTCGCAGGCTTTGCTGGACAGAATAGAGACGCTTGAAAAGCAGATACAGGACCTCAGCAGTAAAATTGAAAGCGGCCGTTTTTCTGAAAAGCCTGCTCCGGCCGAAAAAAAGAAAAAGGTTCCTTCCGATCCGGAAAAAAGCACTGCCGCTGTTCCGCCTCCATCCGGAAAGGGTTCCGCCTCACCGGACTCTGTGCAGTCTGTATGGAAAGAGGTAATGGCACGCCTGCAAAAGGACGAACAGGCGATCTGGAGCCTGCTGACACGCGGGGAAGTTTCCATGGATCCGTCGCAGGGAATTCAGTGGAGGCCGCTGAAAACAGAAGGCGCCGCCTTCTTCATCGGATCGCTGAACAGAGAGGAAAAGCGAAATAAAATCATGCAGTGCCTGCAGGATGTCACCGGTAAGGAAATTCCATTTTCCGCTGTGGATATCGCAGTGAAAAGCGACGTAGGAACCGATGATGCATATATCGGAAAACTGTATGAGACTTTCGGCAAGGAGCCGGTTGATATTGTCGATAACCTATGAAAAAAAAGCAGCCTTTCAGCTGCTTTTTTACTTTTCTTCAGGAATCAGTTCAGTTCTTTCGCATCATTTTCAATCTGAACTTCCTCGACGCTGCGGATTGCCCAGCGCGCGACAACCAGTTCCGTGTTGTTGCGGCCCAGAACCAGCCTGACCGTATCATCCTGAATGCCGGTAATGGTGCCGTAAATGCCGCCGATCGTGCAGATCCGGTCTCCGGCTTTCAGATTGTTCAGCATTTCCTTGACCTGTTTATCCTTCTTCCGCTGGGGACGGATCATCATAAACCAGAATACAACAAAGATAAGAACCAGCGGGCCGAAAGTAATCAGCATACTGAGAAGAGCATTCGGCTGTTGCGGCATAACAGAAGATGCAAAGCCGTTCATTTTGGTTAACATGAGGTTCGCTCCTTTCAAAATCAATCTTGGTTATTATATCAAAAACACTGTATGGAAACAAGGGTTATTTATCCGGAAACATCGCGGGTGGCAATCAGGTCTGCTCCGGTATGAAGAAGGTCCGGAACGATTACCTGCCCCATGACAACAGGACAGGCAACACATAATCCGCCCAGTATCTTCATGATCTCAGGAACAGATGCTTTCGGGACAGGCGCGGAAGTTTTCACGGAAAGCGGTGTTGTACTGCCCTTTACCGGTATCACCGCGGTAATGATCCGCGTAGGAAGCGTGCACTCCTGTTCCGCGTAGCGCGCACCGCGCGGACAGCCGTTCCCGCGTACGGAAACAAACTCTCCCGTCTCCGTAAGCGTAACGTTCAGCCTGCAGCCGACAGGACAGTTTATACATGTAATCTCTTTATCCATTTGCCGGTTCTCCTTCCAGCTGAATCGTTAAATCGGATCCGGTCATCGAGGCGATCCGGTCCCTGCTCAACGTAACGGATGCCATCTCGCCGGGTGTAAAAATCATTGCCTTTTTCCTGAGGAGTTCTGTTTCTCCGCTCCTGACCACCGCGTATGCATTTCTGTAAACCCCTGCAGGCCGGAACATAATCCGCACATCTTCCGACGGTTCTGCGGAAATATATTGCGGAACGGCACCGCGGACCCCTTCGCCGTCAATGACCCGGATCCTGTTTTTTGCTTTTCCCTTGCCAAGAACATAAGCGGCCGCCGCCTTCCCGGCTCTGAAGCTTTCGTCTGAAACATGATCCACCAGGTCATGCACATGCAAAACATTTCCGCAGGCAAAAATACCCGGAACACTGGTTTCCAGCGTTTCGTCCACCAGGGGGCCGGAAGTCGTCCGTGACATCTGCACACCTGCCTGCTGGGACAGTTCGTTCTCCGGAATCAGGCCGCAGGAAAGGAGAAGCGTATCACAGTCAAAACGGATTTCAGTTCCAGGAACCGGCTTCCGCCGGGAATCCACTTCCGTAACGACAACTCCTGTCAGGCGTTCCCGGCCGCAAATTTCCGTAACCGTGTGACTGAGGTAAAGAGGAATGCCATAATCCTGAAGGCACTGAACAATATTACGGTTCAGGCCGGACGAATAAGGCATAATCTCCACACACGCAAGAACACGTGCCCCTTGCAGGGTCATTCTTCGCGCCATAATCAGTCCGATATCGCCCGATCCAAGAATTACCACGCGTTTCCCGGGCATATAGCCCTCCAGGTTTACAAATCGCTGGGCTGTGCCGGCTGAGTATATTCCGGCGCACCGTGTTCCCGGCGTGCCCAGGGCGCCTCTTGGCCGTTCACGGCATCCCATCGCGAGAATCACCGCGTCCGCGCTGATCCTGCGAAAGCCCTTTTCAGAAGAAACACACGTAATCACACGGTCACGGGATACCGTCAGAACCGTTGTATCGCATTCAATCGGAATGCCCATCTCCGAGGCGCGCCGGATATCGCGGGAAGCATATTCCGGCCCTGTAAGCTCCTCGTGAAAACGATGCAGGCCGAAACCGTTGTGAATGCACTGTCTGAGAATTCCACCCGGTTCATTTTCCCTTTCAAGCACAAGTATGGAACGGATCCCGTTCTCCCGCGCTGCGATTGCCGCAGCCAGGCCGGCAGGGCCGGCTCCAATCACCAGAACCTCCACATGCTGTTCAGTCATTGCTGCATTCTCCTTTCAGGAAGGATTCGACCGTTCCGGAAAGAAGAAAACTGCCGCCCCCGTCTTTGGTTACTTCCAGAAGGGGCACGCCTGTCTCTTCCGCAATAATCGATGCAACCCGCGGACAGCAGAATCCTCCCTGGCACCGTCCCATTCCGGCTCTGGTTCTGCGTTTTATGCCGTCGACTGTCCGTGCGCCGACAGGCCGGTGAATCGCCTGGCGGATTTCCGCTTCGGTAACCGTTTCACAGCGGCAGATAATTCTGCCGTAAGCCGGATCTGAACGTACTGCCGCTTCGCGTTCTGCGTCGCTCATCTCTGAAAACGGCTTCGGCAGGGCAGGGAAAGGAACGTTTTTTTTCTTTCGGGCAAAGCCGAAAGAATGTACAATCATATTTGTAAGGTCTTCCGCAATGGCAGGAGCAGATGTCAGCCCCGGACTTTCAATTCCGACGGCTTCGAACGCACAGTCTGTTCCCGAAACATTGCCTGTAACAAAATCTTCTGTATCCGGATGAGCACGAACACCGCTGAAATTCGTAATGTTCATCCGGGTGGACAGGGACGGAAGTGTCTTCGATGCCTGTTTCAGCACAAAGGAGAGGCCTTTCGCAGTAGTGGAGGTGTCCAGCGGATCCCCGATATCCTCCGCGTTTGGCCCCAGCAGCAGATTTCCGTGAACCGTGGGAGTAACGAGAACCCCTTTTCCCATGGCAGACGGACATTGGAAAATCGTCCTGTTTACAGGAAGCTCCTCCGTTCTGTCCAGCAGGTAATATTGCCCCCTGCGATGGGTCATCCGCAAAGGAACATCCGAAATCATATTATGCAATGTCGCGCCGGAAGCGCCGGAACAATTCACAAAGATCCTGCAGGAATACTTCTCGCCTTTGGACGTCGCCAGAAGCCATAACCGGTCGCTTTCGCGGGACACCGAAACAATTTCCTTATCGAAAAAGAAAGAAACGCCGTTCAGCGCTGCATCATCCGCTACTGCGAAAACCAGCTCATAAGGGCTGACGATTGCGCTGTCAGGGACTTCCAGCGCGCAGGTAATTCCCGGATTCAGGAACGGTTCCTTCCGTAGGATTTCTTCGCTGCTGATAAGCCGCAGGTTTTTAACACCGTTTTGTATTCCCCGATCCAGAAGGGTTTTCAGTATTTCGGTATCCGCTTCTCCGAAACCAATTACCATTGCGCCGCATTTCCTGTACGGAACGTTCAGCGCTCTGCACAGGTCCGGAAACATAGCGGCGCCCCGTACATTATACAGAGCTTTCTTTGTTCCCGGCACGGCATCATACCCGGCGTGAACAATGCCGCTGTTTGCTTTTGAAGCGCCTTCCGCCACGTCACAACCACGGTCGAGCACAGCAACAGAGACGGAAAAGCGGCTGAGTTCCCTGGCCAGGCAGCAGCCGACAATCCCGGAACCAACGATGATGATATCCGAATAATACATGCCTCTAACCTCCGATATGCACCAATATACCATATTCCGGCCTGTCAGGCAATCACGCACGCAAGGTTGCACGGGCATTGCAGGAATGGTATAATCTACTGGAATTTACATGTTGGAGGGAAATCGATGATAACGACAATCTGCATGAATCCCTGCTTTGATAAAACCGTGGAAGTTCAGACACTGCAGATTGGCCAGGTCAACCGTACCCGTAACGCAAGGGTTGATCTCGGCGGGAAAGGAATCAACGTTGCCGTTGTGGCGGAGAGGCTCGGCCTTGATGTACAATGCCTGGGAATAATGGGAAAAGACGGCAGTGCCGAGCTGATCGACCTGATTGAGCGGGAAAACCTGAAGCACTTTTTTCTGGAAGTTCCCGGGCACGTCCGGACAAATACCAAAGTGGTCAGCCTCACCGGCCAGGGCGTTACGGAACTGAATGAACCGGGTCCTGTCGCAGACATGGAGATTCTGGAACGTTTTTTTGAAATGGCGCGGGAAAAAACAAAAGACAGCGACATGGTCGTCCTGACCGGCAGCCTTCCTCCGGGATGCCCTGAAGGAACTTACCGTGACCTCCTGAAGATTCTGGATGGAAAAAAATGCATTCTGGATACAGAAGGAAAAGAGCTTGAGCTCGCTGCGAAAGGGGCCCGTCCTTTCCTGATCAAACCGAATCTGAAGGAAATGGAAGTCAATCTCGGAATCGAACTGCGTACGATGCGTACCATTCGCGACGCCGCGCTGTTGTTTATCCGCCTTGGTGTGGAACATGCAGTTGTTTCAATGGGTGAGATGGGAGCGATGTATGTCTCCGCTGAGAAAACACTCTTCGCTCCGGCTTTACGCGTCGAAATCAAATCAACCGTCGGAGCGGGAGACGCAATGATCGGCGGAATGCTCCTGGGATACGAAAAAGAAAAGGACATGAGCAAAGCCTTCCGTTACGGCATCGCCGCGGGAGCCGCAAGCGTAATGACCGCGGGTACGCAGCTCATCGTCAGGGAAGATTTTGAACGTCTGCTGGACATGGTAAAGATTCAGGAAGTTTAAGCGTATGTTTTTTCACAGATACCGCGCTGAATATACCGACGGCGTCATTGACCTGATTCCTCTTCATTTTACTCCTCCGGATCCTTCGATGGGATTCGGGCGGGAACAGATCTGGCGTATTACGCTTCATAATCAAAAGGGCGAAATCGGGCAGATCAGCTACCGGAACGGCGAAAGCAGGTGCATTTATTTCTTCGGCCATATCGGCTATCATATTGATCCTCCGTACAGAGGACATCATTACGCCCGGCGCGCATGCCTGCTGTTGCGGAGTGAGTTTCGGCGAAGCGGTAAAAGATCCGTTGTCATTACCTGCGATCCGGACAATGAACCCAGCAGAAAAACCTGTCTCGGTCTTGGATGTGCCTGGGAAGGAATAACAGCTGTTCCGGATGATATACGTAAAAGATATGAGATCAGTTCCGTCAAGTGCCGTTACATCTGGCACGTATCGGAAGAGTGGGAAAAATGATGATAAAAGAAATCAACGGGGCCAGGGTGTCTTATTCGGTTACAGGAACAGGCCCGGAAAAACTGCTTCTTTTGCACGGATGGGGCTGTGACGGCACCTTGATGCAACAGCTCGCGCAGTCTCTGCAGGATTCCTATCAGATCCTGATACCTGATTTCCCGGGGCATGGGCAGAGCAGTCGCCCTCCGGAACCCTGGGGTGTTCCCGAATATGCTGATTGTCTGTCGAAGCTTCTGGATGAAACCGGGTTTTATCCTTGTCATGTGATTGCCCATAGTTTCGGCTGCCGTGTTGCAGCATGGCTTGCTGCAAATAACAAAGCGCTGTTCCGGAAAATCGTATTTACGGGAGCTGCCGGTATCCGCCCGGCCTCTTCACCGGAAGCGCAGAAAAGGAGTCTCCGAGACAAAAGGCTTCGAAGCCTCTGTGACCGGGCAGGAAAAATACCGGTGCTGAAAAAAGCCGCTGAAAACTGGAAAAACAAACTTCGCCAGAAGTATGGAAGCAGGGATTATAACGCACTGGACGAAGAAATGCGAAAAACGTTCGTCAAAGTAGTCAATCAGGATCTGACGGATTTATATGAGAAATTTCAGTCCAGTACACTGCTGATCTGGGGAAGCAACGATACGGAAACACCGCTCTGGATGGGACGGGAAATGGAAAAACGAATTCCGGACGCAGGGCTGGTCATTCTGGAAGGCGGCACACATTTCGCTTATCTTGAACAACTGCCGCGCTTTGTTATCATTGTCCGCCGGTTTCTGAAGGGAGAGGAATAGGATGGGATTCTTGATTGTTCTCTGCGCAGGAATATCGGCAGGCTGTCTCCTGGCCGGGAAAATACTCATTCATTATTTCCAGCTTGAGAGTTATCAGTTCCCCGGCTATTTCAGGACAATCCTCAGAAACGCCGTCAAAGCTTGTCTGCCCGGTCTGGCGGCCTCCGCCCTCCTTGCAGTTTCCGCCTTTTCTGTTTCCTTGCTTTTCCCGTTCTTTTCTCCTGCCTTTTGCTTTGCAGAATCCGCTGTCCTGATTGCGGGATGCCTCCTGATCGGTAAAAAAACCGATGAAAAAAATGCCAAGAAGAAGCTTGTTTATACACCGCGAATCAAACGACTCTGTTCTGTCTTCGCCGTACTCTGGACCTTGCTGCTTTTTCTTGCGCTGTCGCTAGCGCTTCCTGCTGACGGGCAAAAGCATTTTCCTGCGGTGTATACGGTGTTTATGGCAGCGTTTCCCGTCTTCCTTCCCGTCTGGATTGCCCTGGCCGGGCTGCTCGCCTGGCCGATTGAAAAAGCTATCAGCGAAATGTATTTTCGGGATGCACAGCGAATCCTTAAGTCCCGGAAAGACCTTATCAGGATCGGCATCACCGGAAGCTGGGGAAAAACCAGCGTCAAGTTTATTCTCGGTACCATCCTGGAAGAGAAATATCATACGCTGGTGACTCCAGCCAGTTTCAATACCCCGATGGGGGTTACAAAGGTCATCCGATCCCGTCTCGAGCCGGTTCACAGAGTGTTTGTCGCTGAGATGGGCGCGCGCCATGTCGGCGATATCAGGGAGATGTGCCGTCTGGTTCACCCACAGTACGGCCTCCTTACTTCTGTAGGTCCGCAGCACCTGGATACATTTAAAACCGTCGAACGGGTTGCAAAAACAAAGTACGAGCTGGTCGACGCCCTGCCGGGGGACGGTGTCGCTTTTTTTGCCGACGACGGTGGAATCTGTCGCTCGCTGTATGAAAAAACGCACAAGGAAAAACGGATTTCCGGACTCGGTCCGGACCGGGAAGACGTCTGGGCAGAGGATATCCACGTATCCGGAAACGGAAGCACTTTCCTTCTCTGCACAGAAGACACCCGTGTGGAGTGCAGGACAGAACTGCTCGGAGAACTGAATATCCGGAATATTCTTCTGTGTGCAGCGGTCTGTTTCCGTCTGGGAATGACCGCAGCAGAGATCGCAAGAGGGATCGGAAAAATCAAACCTGTTGAGCACCGGCTGCAGTTGGTTGCCAACCCCGGCGGATTAACTGTGATCGACGATGCCTTCAACAGTAACATCCGGGGCGCTGAGCAGGCTTTCCTGGTGCTGCGGGAGATGGGCGGCCGGAGAATTGTTGTTACCCCGGGCATGGTGGAACTGGGAGACCGCGAAGAAGAAATGAACCGTACCTTTGGCCGGATTGCCGCAGACTGCTGTGATCTTGCCATTCTGGTCGGCAAAAAGCGAAGCTCCGCGATCGCAGACGGGTTCCGCGAAAAGGGATTCCCGGAGCAGAACCTCCTGATTGTCAGCAATCTGGAAGAAGCTGCCGAATTACTGAAAGTGCAGGCAAAACCCGGGGATACCGTTCTCTTTGAGAACGATTTGCCCGATAACTATTCAGAATAATCACTTGTGAAAAGGCAGGTTATAGGAAATGAAAAAACAGATCGGTGTCATTTTCGGAAGCCGGAGCTGTGAACGGGAAGTCTCCATCATCAGCGCTGTTCAGCTGATGCGGTCCGCGGATACGGAGCAGTATGATATTATTCCGGTTTATATCGATGAAAGCGGAAACTGGTATACGGGGGAACCCCTTAAGGAAATCGGCACGTTTATGCCCTTCAGGCCTGACGCAAAAGGAATTCAGAAAGTTTTTCCGGATCTTTCAAGCAGATCCGGTGCGCTGCTGTACCTGAACAGGGGAAGCGGGCTTTTTTCCAAAGACAAACTGGAAATCGCCGCCCGGATTGACGTATATATCATCGTCATGCACGGAATGAACGGGGAAGACGGAACGCTCCAGGGTCTTCTGGAGCTCGCCGATATTCCTTATACTTCCACCGGTGTAACAGGCAGCGCAATCGGAATGGACAAAATCGTCATGAAACAGTTTTTCAAAGGTGCCGGCCTTCCTGTGCTTCCCGGAGAATGGTACACACGAAAAGAATACGGCACAAATAAAGCGGAAGTGCTTTCTTCCGTCCGGGAAAAGCTTGGTTTTCCTGTTTTTGTTAAACCGGCAAATCTCGGTTCCAGCATCGGTGTCAGCAGGGCAGATAATGAGAAAGAACTGGAAGACGCCTTTGATCTTGCTTTCGAATACGATCGAAGGGTTCTTGTTGAGAAAGGGCTTGAAAAGCCGGTGGAGCTCAACTGCAGCGTATTGGGATACGACAGCGAAATCAAAGCTTCCCCGATCGAAATGCCGCTGAATCACGATGATTTTCTCGATTTTCGTGATAAATACCTTGGAGGAAACGGAAGCAAGGGCATGGCCAGCCTTTCCCGCCTGCTGCCTGCTCCGATCGAAGATGAACTGAAGAATGAAATCCAGTCCCTGAGCAAAAGGATTTTCCGCCTGATGGATTGTAAAGGGGTTGTCCGGATCGATTACATGTTTGACCGGATTTCAGAAAAAATCTATATCACGGAAATCAATACCATTCCCGGCAGTCTTGCTTTTTACCTTTGGGAAAAGGACGGTATTTCCTACAGGGAACTGATCGACCGCATGATCGCCTGCGCGGAGGCAGCTCATGCAGAAAAGAATAAAACAAACTATGCATACACCAGCGATATCCTGAAAAGCGCCTCTGTCGGTTCAAAAGGAGCAAAAGGAAGCAAAGGAACCGGCAAACTGAAAAACGGCTGAAAAAGACGGGAGTAACGATTCATGCTTGAAAACATAAATTCCTCTGCAGATCTGAAAAAGCTGAATAACCAGGAACTCGATGAGCTTTGCAGCGAAATTCGGCATGAGTTGATAAAAACGGTTTCGAAAAACGGAGGCCATCTCGCTTCCAATCTCGGCGTTGTGGAACTGACTGTGGCGCTGCACCGGGTATTTGATACCCCCAATGACAAAATCGTTTTTGACGTCGGCCATCAGAGCTATGTACATAAAATGATAACCGGGCGCTACGCACAGTTCGATTCGCTCCGGAAATACCATGGACTTTCCGGTT
>JAEEGL013043742.1_pt1 | contig 10476 bp, 8 predicted proteins | sample 9134231 | NCBI WGS metagenome assembly JAEEGL01 (sample SAMN16246548, study PRJNA631951) | gut metagenome | biome: gut microbiome; feature: rumen; material: fiber-attached | host: Bos | place: Iran: Karaj | collected 2018-10 | reverse complement strand
TATCGATACCGGGAATCCCGTCAGATGATTTGAGAACGGGCATGATCTCGCAGATGGGAGTGTGAAGGCGGTTCTTTTCGTCAACAGTTCCATCTGGCGAGTTGTCGTGTTCACTGGGTGATGAGAGCAGTTCCAGAAGTGTGATGTCGAGCGCATTGGCGATTCGCTCGGTGCTTTTGATGGAAGGGGAGAATCGACCGTTCTCCAGCGCCCAGAGCTGCGTCACATTCATGTTCGCCTTAGCGGCGAGTTCCTTCTGGAGGAGCCCGCGCACCTTCCGCCACAAGCGTACTTGCGCACCGATGTCGAATTCGGATTGTGATTTCATTTGTAAAATACCTTTTCTTTTGTATGCACGCTAAAAGTATATCAAAAATCCTTGCCTGCGAATATGTGAAAAAACACATCAAGTCACAATGTGAATACCACATGAAAGTTTATGGCTATAACCCGCTAGACAACCTGCCGCAAAAATGCGATAATATCCGCGTCTGGAAGGAAAGGAATTATGAAAGCATATCCTATACGAATGGAAATAGCAGGACCTACGGCCATGTGGACTCGCCCGGACACGGGCGATTGCCCCGTGAGCTACCCAGCTCCTACATATTCTGCTGTGCGTAACATTTTTCAGTCCGTTCTTTGGGGTCAGGCAGTAAAGATCGTACCTCGGCAAGTTGACATATGTGCGCCACTTCAGTTTCATACTTACAATACGAACTATGGAGGTCCGCTGAGGAAGTCTAGTGTCGTAAAAAGCGGTGGTGGGTATCAGCTTCTTGCAACAGTACTTACGGATGTAAGGTATCGCTTATTTGCAGATGTTATTGAAATACCTTTGTCTACTTCCGAAAGCGAACGGACTAAGGCCTGGCGCAATAGGACGAGGTCTCCTGGTCATGCTTATCAGGAAATTTTTGACCGTCGATTAGCGCGAGGCCAGTGTTTTCATACGCCATTCCTTGGATGGAAAGAATTTACCGCTGCCTACTTCGGACCAATCCGCACCGAGACGACCCCCGCAGAAATCACAACGGTACTGCCATCCATGTTCCGTGAAGCCGAGTATTCTGCAGATGGCAAAGTCCTTCGCTATGTTTTCGACCAGAACGTAGTCATCGAACACGGTGCCTTGAGGTTCCTTGGAAAGGAGCGTAAAGATGCTTAACGAGTTGAAGATGCTTGCCGACTCTATCTACGAGGCTGGGTTCCCTGTCAAGGACTGGGACAACAATTTCAAGGAAATCAAAACTACAACTCCATGCTTTGTTATTGCCTTGTCCGAAGAAGGTGAAATTTCCGACATACGACCATTGGATCGTGACAAAGCTGCCGTCCTTCGTACATGGCAGGGTGGCAGTAACGGCGAAACATTCCCATCTTTCAATTTTATACCGTTTTACAAATTGGAGAGAAAGCTCAAGCCTGCCGAGCAAAAAGAGGCTTTTGTCAAACTAATTGAAGCTGTACAAGTTTCTGAATCGCCACCGGAATCCGTAGGCCCTGTGAAGTTGCAGAATCGGGACAAGGCGGATGCGAGAACCTCCAAATGCCTTGGAGAGATTGCAAGAAACTTCTTCGCTGCAATGACCAAAGATATAGGGCAGGATGACCCGTTCACTCGCCTTCAGAACGCATTGGCGAAGTTCGTTTCAAGGGATGTTGCAGTAACTTTTAACCGCAAGATATTTGCTTTTCTGAGAACGCATTTATCTAATGACGAGAAACAAATCCTATCGGCACTCTGGCCGATTCTGTATGCCCAAAAAAGCGATGTGGTCCTTTTCTTCGACTTGGTGGATTCTGGTGATTTCCCGATAGCCTCGGAAAAGGGCGTACGAACCGTTAACGAAAGACTTTTGAAGGGGAAGGGCGATAATAAAGTACCGCCGAACGTTGCGGATTCGGAAGAAGATGCATTCGGTAAGATACTGTTACCCAATGATTTTTCTAAGTTGCCAGAAGTAAAATTACCTCACATAGGAAGTGTAATCCTTCGATGCATGAGCAAAGAAGCTCCATGTCAGATGCGATATAGGCATATTGATGTAAATTCATTTCCTATATCTGAAAGCATGCGTAAGTATGTAAAAGCTGCATTAGTCTGGATGTCTTCACCTGACCGTGAGGGCAAGACGTGGGCTGTTGCGGGGAAACGAGAATTGGTCTTCGCTTATCCTAGAAAGATGCCTCCTGTGCCACCATTGCTGGCGCGTCTTTTGGGTGCTGACTCTCAAGAGGCCAGATTCGAGGATTATGCCGAGACGGCATTGAAGGGACTCAAGACCGTTTCTGAAACTGCGTCGCCAAACACGGAAATAGAAGTTTTCGCTATAAAGAAGGCGGACGCTTCCAGCAAACGTGCCAAAGTCGTATTCTACCGCAACTACACTCTCGCTAAGCTCGAAGTCGCGGTTTCCTCCTGGCTTGCCGGAGCGGACAACATTCCGCCGATTCTCCTTCGCAAATGGCCTACGAAGGAGAAAGGGGAGAAGGCGGCGAAAGGGACGAAGCCCGTTTTTTGCGAATTCCGTGCACCGCTTCCTATCGCTGCGACGGGACTTGTCTACACAATGTGGTCGCAGGATGGTAACGAAAAGTTCGAGCCGAAGTTCCGTTCTTCTTTCCTATACGAAGACTTTCCTGTTTTTGACGGCCTTGAATTGTTTCTTGGCGAATCAGTCGTGACCGGGCTGACGGAGAGAATGCTTTCGCTCCTTATGCAAGGGATGGGGACACTTTGCGTTGCGGCTGGGAATCTCACTCGCAAGCGAGATGTTCTCACGAATGCGAGGGCTGTCGCCTATCTTGAAACTGCTTTGCCGCTTTTCGGCATTTTACTCCACAAACTCAACAGAACAAAGGAAACCTATATGGAAAACGTTCCATACCTCATCGGAAAGTTCCTGAATCTGGCCGACGGACTCCATGTTGTTTGGTGTCGCAATGTCAGAGACGGACAACTTCCACCGCAACTCCTCGGGAGTTCGCTTTTCGCCTCGTTCCAGCTCAACCCCGTGCAAGGGTTTGCCAATGTGGGGATGAGGATGAAACCTTACATAGACTGGGCCAAAACGAACCAAACGGGCGACATCGCGCTTTCCCGCTGGTTCGTCGGCGAGTTTGGTCGCGTGACCGCCGCGATCGAAAAGGCGGGTATTCCCACGCGGCTTTCCGATGCAGACAAGGCAGAAATGCTCTTAGGCTATCTGTCGTCCTCCGGCAAGAGCGTGGAGCCCGACTCATCGGATATATCAACATCCGATGTCCATCCCACACTTTAACCTCCAACTAAAGGAATTGACATGAACCAAATCAACCGTGCAACGGGACTCCTAGTCCTTGAAGTTGTCAACTCCAATCCCAACGGCGATCCCGACCGTGAGAGCGATCCGCGCCAGCGAGCCAATGGTCAGGGGGAAATCTCTCCTGTCTCGTTCAAGCGCAAGCTCCGCGACCTAGTCGAGGCGAAAGACCAGCCCGTATTCCAGTCCCTCAAAGCCCGCCTCCAACTCGAAGACGGCTGTTACGAAATCCTCGAACATCGTGGACGTAACCGTGAGGCCATCGCCAAGGAGATGAAGGATGGCGTGGGTGGTGACTTCATGCAGAGTACGTTTGTGAAAAAATATTGGGACGCTCGCGTCTTCGGTAATACCTTTCTTGAAGAAGAAAGTGACAAGGGAACGATTAAGACGGGTGTTGTTCAGTTCGGGATGGGGCTTTCGGTCAAGCCTATTGAGGTCGTTCGTCAGACGAATACCAACAAGGCCGGCGTACAGGAGGGCAAGAACCAGGGGATGGCGCCGATGGCCTACCGGGTCGTTACGCACGCGGTGTATTGCATGCCATTCTTTTTCAACCCGACATGCGCTCCAAAGTCTGGCTGCACGCAGAAAGACCTGGACCTGCTCAAGGCGTTGATTCCTTACGCCTATGACCACACCCGTTCCGCGATTCGGCCGGACGTCCGCATCCGTCACGCATGGTTCGTTGAACACAAGGACGCGCTCGGCACTTGCCCAGATTTCAAGATATTCGACGCGCTCACGCCGAAGGCCAAGGTCGAAACGCCGACATGTTGGGAGGACTACGATGTCCCAACTTCATTGTCACCCGAACTGACGGAGAAGGGTCTCGATCTCGTCGATCTTGCGAACTAGAATTCGTTCATGGAATGGTTGGCGCGCAGCGCGGATCCTGAAAAGGGACAACCGCCCCAGTTCTACGCCCGTCACGTTCTCGGCGTGCGTGCGTTGCTGGAGCGCTTTGTCCAAGCGGTATCCGCGCTGCTGTCGCCTGCTTTTCTCGAAGGATTGAGAGGGGTGCTTTTCCCGGCTGGCGAGTTCCACGATCTGGGTAAACTTGATGATGAGAATCAAGAGGTACTACAAGGCAGACGTGCGGCGCGGAATCTTCCGATCGTTCATTCTGACGCCGGCGTGGCCGAGTTGCTCGGCCACAACCGCATCGCCGGCGCGTTGATGATCGCGTCGCATCACCTCGGTCTGCCGAACCTGATCAAGGAAGCGAATCGCGGAGACGACTTCCTTCGCGTGGACGAATCTAACGGTCGAGCTCGTCGGATGGAAGGGCCGCTCGAGAATCTTCTCAAACGGCATCGGGAATCGTTGAGTGGTGACGGTTGTACGGCGGACGCTTTCCCGACTGAGGGATCGTCGGATTTGTGCCCATCGGTTTATTATCGGATGGCTCTTTCTTTTCTTGTGGACGCGGACCACACCGATTCCTCCCACCCGAATCGGCCATTGGCTGAATTGAGGCAATCACAACCGCCGACCCTGCAGCCGGAACGGAGGCTCGTCGCGCTTGACCGCTACGTGTCGCGGTTCAAATCTTCGTCCGAGCGAAGCGAACTGCGAAGTGCCGTCTATGCCGCCTGCAAGGAGTCGCTTCCCGACGAAAGGATCGTCGCGTGCGACAGTCCAGTCGGTTCTGGTAAGACGACTGCCGTGATGGCGCATCTTCTGGCAACGGCCGCCAATCGTGGACTTCGGCGTATTTTCGTGGTTCTCCCGTTCACAAACATCATCCGGCAGTCAACAGAGGTCTATCGGAAAGCGCTTGTTCTTCCTGGAGAAAATCCGGACGACATCATCGCCGAAGTCCACCATCTAGCGGACTTTGAGGACGAAGTCTCACGCGATTACGCAGTCCAATGGAACGCGCCGATCGTTGTGACAACGGCTGTCGCTTTCTTTGAAACGATGGCGGCTGCACGACCGTCAGCCTTGCGGCGGCTCCACGAACTCGCTGGTTCCGCCGTGTTTGTTGACGAGGCTCACGCTGCGCTTCCTGCCAGGTTGCTTCCCGTTGTGTGGCGGTGGATGCAGGCATTCGCGGACGAATGGAATGTTCATTGGGTTCTCGCCTCCGGCTCTCTGGTCCGTTTCTGGGAAATGCCAGAAGTGTTCGAACCAGCCAGATCAAGTGGCGTTAGGCAGGTTCCTCTCCTCGCGGAAGGTGCGGTCCGCGCCAGGGCGGCGGATTATGAACGGACTCGTGTTCGGTTCGAAACTATTGAAGCACCACTTTCCGTCGAGGAATTTACCGACCATGTCGCCGCAAAGCCTGGACCGAGGCTCGTTGTACTCAATACCGTGCAGAACGCGGCGGTTGTCGCGAGGTCGTTTTCAAAGTGTGGACGATTTGACGAGGTCTTCCATCTTTCGACTGCGCTCACGCCGGCAGACCGGGAAAAAACGCTTGCAGCGGTGAAAGAACGACTCAACGGGGATTGCAACGGGAACTGGGTTCTGGTTGGTACGTCCTGTATTGAGGCCGGAATGGATTTGGACTTCGCGACCGGATTTCGGGAGATGGCCTCTCTCGCGTCGCTCCTTCAATGCTCTGGCCGAGTGAACCGATCCGGTGAAAGGAGTGATTCGGTCATGGTCTCCTTTCGGTTCGGAGCGGAGGACGGAATTAACCAAAACAAGGGAATGCAGGATTCCATCCGCGTTCTAATCAATCTTCTTTCATCCGGACAACCGGTTTCGGCGGAATTGTGTACCGAGGCTTTGCGTCGCGAACTCCGTCTTGACCCTAGTTCGGAGAGTTTGCTCTCTAAAATATCCGATGCAGAATCTCAAATGAAGTTTCCCGAAGTTGAGAAACTATTTCAGATCATCTCTGCCGATACTAGAACGGTTCTTGTTGACGAGGATATCGTTAGGCGTGTCGAGACCTTTGAGTCCGTCGACTGGCGGGACATCCAACGTAACTCTGTTCAAATATGGGGCTACAATGTCGATAAGTTACATATTCCGGAACTTGCAAAGCACCCTGGTATGTATAAATGGCATCTGGCCTATTCCCCTTTTATTGGAATTATGGAAGGGATTATTGGAGTAGCGGAATTTGAACGAAACGGCGGAGGCGTCATATGAGTGCAACTATTGAAGAGGATAGGTTCTTTCCACTTTCGGCCATCAGCCATTATTCGTTTTGTCCACGTCGGTGCGCACTCATCCATAATGAACAGACTTGGAACGAGAACTTTTTTACAGCTAGTGGACGTGAATTGCATTTAGCGGTGGAAAATGGCGCGAGCGAATCTCGCAAAGAACGAAAGATTGCTCGTAGTATTCGCCTAGTATCGCGTGAGTTGGGGGTTAACGGCATATCTGATGTTGTCGAATTCTTGCGTGACGACGAACGCGGTGTTCCTATTTTGCGGTGGCATGGAAAGTGGGTTCCGTATCCTGTTGAATATAAACGTGGAACGGCAAAAAATGAAGAACCATATAGAAGACAACTGTGTGCTCAGGCGATTTGTCTTGAAGAAATGTTTGGTTTGGTGATAAGTGAAGGAGCTCTTTATCTTGGTTCGACACGGCATAGACTAGTTGTCCCCATCGATGAACCATTACGTGTCGCCACAAGGGAAACATGTAAAAAAATTCAGCAACTGCTGCTGCATGAGATTACGCCTCAAGCGGAATTCGGGCCGCATTGTAGCAAATGTTCGTTGATTGATGAGTGCATGCCGCATTTAGGAGGAGTGTCGGCGCGGCAATGGATTGGTAGGCAAATTCATGAGGCGGAAGCAGAGATGATCAAGAATAAGTGTAAGGAAAGCAGGTGATCGTTATGTCTCGAAAAAAGAAAGACAAGAGCAACTGGGATCTTGAACCACAGAATTCGTCTGCGGCGCAGTTCCTCACATACATCGCTTCGGTCGGCACAAACTCAGAGAAATTTGAAATCCGTTACGAGGACGAGAATATCTGGATGAGCCAGAAGATGCTCGCGGCGGTGTATGGCGTAGAGGTTCCGAACATTGCTTACCATTTGCGAAAACTATTTACAGATGCCGAATTGGACAAAGGTTCAGTTATTAAAGAAATTGTAATAACTGCCGATGACGGTAAGAAATATTCCGTAAACCACTATAATCTGCAAGTAATAATTGCCCTGGGTTTCAAGATCGACAACGAAAAAGCCATTGCGTTCCGCAAGTGGGCAAACCAGATTGTCAGCGAGTATACCATTAAAGGATGGGTGATGGACGTGCCACGACTGAAGGACGGCTCGCCAATCAGCGACAAATATTTCGAGCACCAGCTAGAACGAATTCGCGAGATTCGTCTCAGCGAACGCATGTTCTATCAAAAGGTGACGGATCTGTATGCAACAGCTATCGACTATGACAGAACTTCTAACGTGACGCGCCTATTCTATGCCACGGTCCAGAATCGTATGCACTGTGCCGTCCATGGACATACTGCCGCAGAAATCCTTTATACGCGGGCAGACGCGGACAAGGACCACATGGGCTTGACGAACTGGGAGGATGGCCCAGAAGGGAAGATAAGGAAATCAGATGTTGTGATTGCAAAAAATTATCTGACTGACCAAGAACTGGCAATACTTGAGCGTATGGTCAATGCCTTCCTTGACTACGCAGAGACCCAGACTTTACGAAACATTCCGCTTACAATGGAAGACTGGAAGAAGCGACTCGATAAGTTCTTGGAACTATTTGACCGCCATGCCCCGAAATATGCCGGTGACCCCGTGACGGCCTATCGGGCGCAACTTTATGCGGAATCCGAATTCGAGAAATATCGAATAATCCAAGATCGCCTCTTCCTGAGCGACTATGATCGGTATCTTTTAGAACTGGAAGATGAGGTTAAGCGGCAACAGGAAGATGCGTCCCGATGAAGAAACTCCTCAATACGCTTTACGTGACAACGCAGGACACGTACCTCCGCAAGGAGGGTGAAACGGTTGTCGTGGAAAAGGAGAAGCAGGTTCTTCTGCGGTTGCCGATTCACACATTACAGGGGATTGTCACATTTGGCAACGTGATGACGAGCCCGTTTTTGCTCAACCTCTGTGCGGAGCGTGGCGTGTGCGTGTCGTTCATGTCGGAGGCCGGGCGTTTCCTTGCGTGCGTCACTGGCCCTGTGTCGGGAAACGTTCTGTTGCGCTTGGCTCAGATGCGGGCGTATGAGGACAAGGACAAGAAAGGGGAAATCGCGCGCAGCTTTGTAATTGGCAAGTTGCTGAATACCCGCAACATCATCATGAGGCGAATGCGAGACCATGGCGAGGTGGATATCCTTCGGGAAGCGGCCAATAAACATCTTGATGTGATACGGCGCGTGAAGGACTCTCCACCAGATGTCGAGCGATTACGTGGCCTGGAAGGGGAGGCGGGTGCCGCCTATTTCGGATGTTTCAATGAATTGCTTGTGGCACAAAAAGATGATTTCGCCATAACGGGGCGTAATCGACGTCCGCCGACTGACCCCATGAACGCGTTGCTTTCTTATCTCTATACGCTCCTTGCGCACGACTGCAGAGGTGCGTTGGAGAGCGTGGGATTGGATCCGCAAATCGGATTCCTCCACGAGGTGCGCTCTGGTCGTCCTGGGCTTGCTCTGGATCTCATGGAGGAGTTTCGCGCCGTCTTGGTCGACCGAGTCGCACTGTCGCTTGTGAATCTCCGGCAGGTAGGACCGCGAGATTTCAAGACCACGGAGTCCGGCGCGGTTGAGATGAAAGAGGAAACGCGTAAGACGATTCTGCAGACGTGGCAGAAGAAGAAACAAGAAACGATTCAGCATCCGTTCCTTGAAGAACGTGTACCGATTGGGTTATTACCGCATCTGCAGGCATTATTGCTCGCACGTTATCTGCGGGGAGATCTTGACGCTTATCCGCCATACATCCAGAAATAGGGAGTGTTGTCATGCTAATGCTTGTCAGTTACGATGTGAATACGGTCAATGCGGCGGGGCGCAGGCGGCTGCGCCGCATTGCGAAAGTCTGCGAGGATTGGGGCATACGCGTCCAGAATTCAGTGTTTGAATGTACGGTTGACTGGAGCCAGTGGATAGCGCTCAAGTCGCAGCTTGAAGCAATCTGTGAACCGACGGTTGACAGCTTGCGCTATTACAATCTGGGAAACAACTATACGGAGAAGGTGGTGCATTATGGCGCAAAACCAACAGTCGACCCCGTAGCAGACACGTTGATTGTTTGACGCGAACCCATACCGCGAACCACAAGCAGACATACCTCCACAGGAAGGTTCGCGGATTCAAAGATGAACTTTGACAATTGGTAAACGACTTTTTCTTGCGGGAAGTGCAGTTCTGGCACACATGCGCAATGAAAAATGGTATACTATCTGCGTTGGCCGCCCTGAAGGTGGAGGCCAATCACAGGAAACTAACAATTTTCTGCTGTCGCCCGCCATGCGCGGGCGTGAATTGAAACTGCCGCTTGGTTTGTCACTCTCACCTACGCGTCGGGTCGCCCGCCATGCGCGGGCGTGAATTGAAACAATAGATTATATTGCGAAGAATCACGAAGAGGCGTCGCCCGCCATGCGCGGGCGTGAATTGAAACTATGCAGACTAAAACCATCACCTCTATCATCACGTCGCCCGCCATGCGCGGGCGTGAATTGAAACTCCATCTGTTCAGCAGGATTTTTAAAGCCATGATGTCGCCCGCCATGCGCGGGCGTGAATTGAAACACTAATAATTATTCATCCCTTCTTCGCTCCACAAGTCGCCCGCCATGCGCGGGCGTGAATTGAAACACCTCCTTTGATAACTTTTTTTCATTTTCCCCTGTCGCCCGCCATGCGCGGGCGTGAATTGAAACTATATTACCCGATGGTGTCCAAGGCATCCTTGAGTCGCCCGCCATGCGCGGGCGTGAATTGAAACACAGAAAGGATTAAAATCATGAAAGCTCTTGAGGTCGCCCGCCATGCGCGGGCGTGAATTGAAACGCGCAGGTGTTTTATCCGCCGTTCATTGATCGTAGTCGCCCGCCATGCGCGGGCGTGAATTGAAACCGGCCAGGACCCGGACAGAAGCACCCGAAGCTCCGGTCGCCCGCCATGCGCGGGCGTGAATTGAAACCGTTGTTGTCCGCACTATATTTACTTGATTATATGTCGCCCGCCATGCGCGGGCGTGAATTGAAAC
>JAEEGL011619760.1_pt1 | contig 10476 bp, 13 predicted proteins | sample 9134231 | NCBI WGS metagenome assembly JAEEGL01 (sample SAMN16246548, study PRJNA631951) | gut metagenome | biome: gut microbiome; feature: rumen; material: fiber-attached | host: Bos | place: Iran: Karaj | collected 2018-10 | reverse complement strand
CTCTTCGCGAAGTTTCCTCAAAGCACAACCCGCACAAAGATCACCCGCACAGACATTCATATAGGTTACCCCATTCTCATATGACATAAACTCTAGAATTGCTTCTTCCAAAGTGTATCTGTCGCCACATTCATCACATACGCGTTCTAAATGCATGGCTTCGTCATCATCTTCAACATCATAATCATCATGTGAACAGTCTTCGCCCGGTTCATATCCATTCAAATTATGCGTTTTTAGATAAGAATCAGAAGGTTTAAATTCTCCATCGATAATAGAAAACCATCCCATAAATAATCCCCTTTCATAAAAACAACAAAGGTTACTACACAAATAATTAAAACAGGTATAGACGTTTTCTGAAAATCAATGATGTTTCGAAAACGATAATTACTTTATACAAACCAATAGGGCATCCGAATATGAGTGCCCTATTGCTATTAACTATATCATTGTCTTATTTATCTCGAATAGTTTGTGTAACTACTTTTGTGCCTGAAGGATACTCAGTGATACTCATTTTTATACTATTATCGCCTTTTTTGACCGTTGCAACTTTACGTCCAGATTTCGTCACCCGCATGTTTGCTTCATCACCAGGATCCTTTAATTGAAATCCCGAGCGAAACATATTTAACAATTCAAAACTCATGCTTTCTCCTCCTAAAGCGACTGTAATCTACTGTATTCTTGAGCACATTATATTGGGAAATACAAAATAATTAAATACGCAAATAAGCACAATAAATAGTTTAAATTTTTAGTAATTCTCGCAGTATTTTATTGAATCTATATAGTGTTCAAGATCCTTTTTTCTCATCTCAAGTTATAATCCAGCACGCTCTTGAGCATATAGTTGCTCATATCGGCCAGTGGGATTTTGAACTTACGCTCGTCAAAGAGAAGCGCGACGGCAAAGAGATTTGCTTCATACTCCACGTCGTTTAAGATGGTCCTGTTGGTACCTTCGAACCAGTTGACGCCTGAATCGTGCAGGAGCGCATGTCCGAGTTCGTGCGCACACAGAACCTGACGGGCTGGGTAATTGCTCTTTTCCGGAAGGGATATGATCGTCGGGTAATTGTTATTCTTGATAGTGTACGCCCTTACGGTCTTGCCCTTGGTGAAGGCCACAGTGATCCCCATGCGGCCGGCTATGTCGATAGCATCAGTGCCCCAGGTTCTCCGTATATCCTGCGCAAAAGCGATTATCTCATCAGTCCTTGATTTGGTCATGGTATCTCCTACTTCTTATATTTGTAGCTTACCAGCTTGAGCTGCGAAAGGATCTCGTTTGCGAATTCGACCAGAGTCGCATCGTCCATTGACTCGATATCATATCCGCCGTATGCCGCAAGAACCGGCATCTTGAGCATAAAAGCCATTGCCTGCTCGGCATTCACGAAGGAAGCCGGCAGTTCCTCAGCGTCAGCCTGTGCTTCATTTCCCATAAGTTCGCCTGTCGTGACGCCCAGAATTGAGCACAGTTTATCGATCACTCCGATAGGGATCTTGCTGATCGATGAGTTCTCATATCTGTACAGAGTCGATACGGATACTTCCAGTTTCTCGGCGACCTCTTCAACCGACAAGCCTCTTGCCCTGCGTATTTCTTTGATGCGTTCACCTATTTCCATTGATTCCTCCTGCCTATGAACTGATCATAGAAGCTGATTATAGGATAGCACAAAAAAGCATATATGCAAATGGATTTTCGCATTTCTGCTAAAAAGTTGTTGACTCAGTCTGTGGGTCATGTTATCCTCAAGATGAAATTCGCATTTATGCGAAATGCATCATGGCAATTATGCGAGAGGAGAACATATGAATATGACGATCGATATTAAAGTACCTGAACCTGTCAAATTAGGACCGGGCATCTATGTCGTCGGCATCGGCGGAGCCGGCAACAATGCCATCGACCGGATGATCGAAAACGGCAATAATAAAGTTAAATATGTGGCCATCAATACCGACAATCAGATCTTGTCAGACTGCAGGGCCGAGTTTTCGCTGCAGATCGGGGCTAAGCTAACGGGCGGCAACGGAGCAGGTGCTGACCCTGTCATCGGCGAAGCTGCTGCGGAAGAGAGCAAAGACGACATCAAAGGGCTCTTATCTGATGCCGATATGGTCGTATTGACATGCGGTTTAGGCGGTGGGACCGGAACCGGAGCTATTCCCGTCATTGCAAGGCTGTGCAAAGAAGCCGGGATCCTCACGGCCGGTGTCGTCACGCTTCCGTTCTCTTTTGAAGGGCCATCGCGCGTGATGGCGGCGAATGAAGGACTTGAGAAGCTGGCCGGAAGCGTCGATACGCTCTTCGTCATTCCCAACGACAAGCTGCTAGAGATCTCGGACAAGGATCTTGAACTCGAAGAAGCATTTCTTTTTGCCGACAATATCCTCAAATATACGATCGACAGCGTAACGACGATCATATTCAACAAAGGCATCGTCAACGTCGACTTCAACGATATCCGCACCACCCTCAAGGATAAAGGGATCGGGCACCTTGGGATCGGAATCGCAAATGAATCAAAGACCCTGCTCGAAGCTGTCAAAGATGCGATCGACTCCCCGCTCCTGACCACGGACATCACGAATGCCACCAACATCCTCATAAACATGAGCGGCCGTCTCAAGATGAAAGAGATCAACGAGGCGATCGAGTACGTCAAGGAACTCGCCGGGCCCCACGCCCAGATCATCTGGGGGACTGTAACCGATGAAGAAAAGGTTACTGAAAACACTTCGGTCGTCACGCTTATCGCGACAGGGTTAAAGAGTGAGGCTAAAGGCATGGGGCGGCTCGGAATTTCAAAGGATGTAACGATGCTCGGTCAGGTTTCGGAGGGCGCACCGATGTTAGGTCAGGAAACAGTGCGCAGCCGTGGTCCGAGACTGAGCGGAATTCCAAATAATCTGCAGAAAGTCAAGCCCTCCGTAGCGCCGAAGGAGATCGTGATACCTGACTTCCTGGTTAAACCAACGACTCCAAATGATTGACCGAGCCGACGATAACATTTTCTTCTTCGGCGCTGTATATGAGGCCATAATCTTGGAAGAACTTCAGAACAAATCCGCCGTAATGACTTAGTGATCCGCTTGGGCTGTATCTGCCGATCGAGCCGGAAAATGAACCGCAAAGCCATCTGTTTTCATCGTTATTACCGGATTCACCTGCGCTGGCGGAGCCGTAATCCTCGGCCGCGAACCGCTTAATGAAGCTTTTGAATTCATCTGCAAGTTCAGGAGTCTGTTCCATCCATTTTTCAGCGAGTCCATAGACATAGATGTCAGGCATATTACAGCAGAGTCCCATGAATCCGCTGACTTTGTCCGGTTGCTTGATTCCATATGCCTGTTGGCATCCCTCGTATACCTGCTCATACGTTAATGGTTTGGTTTCGTCATGATAGATCAGCTTCATTGTTTCACCTCGTTATTCGAGTCTGTTTGTTTACCTCCGGAAATCTACATCGACCTCTGGTAATTTGCCAACAATCGCCCGCAAAGCCCGTAAATACAGTGTAATTTTACCGAATCCGGTGTCCAATAAAACGCACAGAAGCGATTTCGAGGCAAAAGAAATCCCCACCGGATTGGTGGGGATAGAAAGTTTTTAAATCACTGCCGCACAATACGGCTTGATATCAAAGATATCCTGGCTTAATTCAATCTTTAATTGTCGAATATCAATATCATTCTGGATATCCAAAAAGTATTTGTCAGAAGTACCGAAGAATTTGGCCAGTCTTAGTGATGTATCGGCCGTCACCTTTCTTCTGTCAAGAAGTTATATTTTTATTCAGGTTGTTCCGCTTCCTGCATTCCTTTTTTGCCAAAGACCTTACGTACCGGGGCCTTTACTTTTTCATCGACGCCCTGCTTCATAATGTTCTTAAGGATGGTAAAGGCTTCAGCATAGGACTTCTTGCGAAGTTCCTTGCGGGTCTGGGAGACGTCTGCATTTAAAAGATAGTTTTTGGTGATCGCTGCCATGCGAAGAGTTGTGAGGGCGTTGACTGCACCCTGAGCAGCTGAAGCAGCAACAAGACCGAAGGTTTTGCCAAGTGCTCCTTCCGTAGCGAGTGGGATCAGTTCTTCCAAGTCCATATCCTCAAGGTTACCTGCAACTATCGTCATCGCGAGAACGCGTAGATACAGTCTGAAGACCTGCGCATTGCTCGGTCTGAATCCGCATATTTCCGTTATGCGCTTGATCAAAGAGAAGTTGGCAGATGCCATGCCCAGCATATCGTAGACGGAATTCTGGGAGATAGCCGTGATGATGAAAATCTTTTTGGCTGTATCGTAAATCTCCTGATCGATCCTGGGAGATATTTTGCGGTCAAAGAACTCTATCAGTTTGTCGTCCGTTTCATCCTCGAATTTTAGGAATCCTTTGACCTGCTCTTCTTCCTCTTCGGTCAAGTCCACGTTGTTGAGCAGGTTATCGACCATGATCCTGCACCACTTCTTACGCGCAGTACCGTCGACGTTATGCAGTTTCTCCAGAGAGAATATGGGTGCAAAAAACACCCCGACAATTGGGTATACGATTCCGCCAAGGACCACAACTGTTATCAGCGCATAGAATATGATCTCCAAAACTATACTGACTTCCCCGAGTTTATCTCCTATCGCAAGAGCGTTGCTGATCAGGCTCATCGCTATCAATAGGAGAAGGGATATGAAAAGCACTATTGTCCAGGCATTTAGTTTTTTGTTTTTTGTCTGTTTATTCATTCGTTTGTCTCCAGCAGCCTCTTCAGGATCTGTTCCCTGTTGTTTATGAACATCTCCGTGACCTGATAGCTGTCTGTATCTTCGTATGCGCAGGTATGGATCTCACCGTCATCGAAGCTCAGGATCTCCGCATCAGGTATGCCCAGAAGGATGGGAGAGTGCGTTACTATCAGGAACTGTGAATTCTTATTAGCGCATTCAACGATCTCAAGAAGCAGCGTAAGCTGTCGCTGTGGTGAAAGCGCTGCTTCGGGCTCATCGAGAAGATACAGGCCGTTCCCCTTGAAATTCGTCTGCGCCAATTCAAGGAAACTCTCGCCATGGGATTTGTGATGATAATAAGCGGGCATAACGCCGCCCTCTAAGCTGTATTCTTCTTCAGCGCTTGCGACGTTATAAAAGCTTTCTGCCCTAAGGAAATAACCCCAGGCAGGTTTAGTGAAGCTGCGTTTCAGCCGTATCGCATCACATAGTTCTGAATGGGAATCGTAGGTAGAGAAGTTGTAGTTTTTGGTCCCGCCCTCAGGATTGAACCCACATGAAACGGCAATGGCTTCGAGCAGAGTGGATTTGCCGCTTCCGTTCTCACCCACTAAGAATGTGACCGGTTTATTAAACTCAAGTTCGCTCAAACCGGCAATCGCAGGGATCGATCTAAGATAACTATCATCAGCAATCCCATCCCAATCAATTGTCAGACCTCTGATATGCAACACGGCTTAAGTTCCTCACATCGAAATTATATCATATACAGGGCAGGCTATTGGCGTTCCTCGACGGTCAGCTGATTCAGGATTTCGTTTCTGTTTTCTTCAATGCTGTATACGAGGCCATAGTCCCGGAAGAACTCTAAAACAAATCCGCCGTAATGGCTAAGGCGTTCGCTTGGTCTATACCTGCCGATCGAGCCGTAAAACGAACCGCAAAGCCACCTGTTTTCTCCGTTATTACTGTCTTCATCCCCGCTGACAAACCCGTAATCTTCGGCCATGAAACGCTTTATGAAACCTTTGAATTCATCTCCAAGTTCAGGATTCTGTTCCAGCCATTTTTCCGCTTTTCCATAGACATAGATATCCGGCACATGACAGCAAAAGCCCATGAACCCGCTGACTTTGTCAGGCTGCTTGATTCCATATGCCTGCTGACACCCTTCATATGCCTGTTCATACGTTAACGGTTTTGTTTCGTTATGATAGATCCGTTTCATAGTTCACCTCGTCATTCGAGTCGGTTTATTTACCTCCGGAAATTTACATCGACCTCTGGTAATTTCCCAAAAATCGCCCGTAAGCGGCGTAAATACGGCATTCTTGTTTTGAGACTATTACATGAGCCCGTGTAAATACAGGTCAATTTTACAGAATCAGGTGTACCATAAAACTCACAGAAGTACTTTCATAGTAAAAGAAATCCCCACCATTTGGTGAGGATGACATCTTATCTATTTGGACGGATTGATCAATCACTTAATGCCAATACGGCTTCTGGTCTTTGTGGGTGTAGCCTTTCATCTTCTGCTTGTAGGTGTCAATTATCGACTCATACTTAGCGATAACGGCAGGCTTCACGTTTCCTGATTCACGCATGCCATTCAGGGCCTCCTCCAGTTCTTTGAGGTTGGCCTGAGCATTGTCCTTGTAGTTATTCGACATGTTCATCTCAAGTTTCAAGATGATCTTGTCCAGTTCTTTTTCGGCTTTCGTTTTAAACAGACTCATCTTTAAATCACTTCATCATAACAAACGAATATTATTCCGTTCCGTTTAAAAGCTTCGAAAAATCAAACAGCGCGCCCATGCTCGTGGTAAGCGGCGGGGGATTGAAATACGCATCGATACGCTCGAGCGCGACAGCCAGCTGTTCTTCATCGTTTAACATCGCAAGGATCTTGCCGGTGTTTCGGGCATCATCCAGTGCGTCGTGGAGTTCACCTTCGACCTTAAGGCCCGCAGCATACATCGCAACGTTAAGGGATATCTGCCTGCTGGAATGCGCTTTGTGGTCAAAGATACGCTGTATATCAACCCACGTTCCGTCGAGGACCCGGCGTTGTTCAGGCGACAATTCAGTATGCTTATGCTTGCTCTCACTCATCAGCTGCTCGTGGTCTGAATTGCTCCATTCATAAAGTTTGATGTCGTCGCCGCTATCCAGACACCACTTTGCGAAACTGTCAAACGCTTCCGCAAACAACGGAGCATCCTTGATATGCTCATCGGTGATGCCGGTCAGTTCTACGATCCTCGGAGATATGCTCTCGCTGTACTCAGGCTTGACGTAAGTCTTAAACTCCGAGATCTCCTGCATATCATCATCAAGCATGACCGCCCCGATCTCGATCAGTTCACCCCTGAAGATCTCGTAGCCGGGTTCATTCTTATTCACGCTATTCATTTCCAAGTCGACTATTATATGTTTCATCAGATTCTAATCATTTACTTCGATCCGTTCAGTCCTCGGGTCCATCCGCTCCGGATCATTCGATTTTCTATTTTATCAGCGTCTCATTCATGCTTCCCGTGCGGTACCCTTTAAGGTCGAGCGCCACATACATAAACCCGATCTCCTTAAAACGCTTATAGACTTCCTCGCGGATCTCCTCTTCGGCAAGTCTCGGGATGTCCTTAGCCGGCACTTCAATTCGCGCAACGTTTCCGTGCATACGGACACGCTCTTCGATAAATCCGTGCTCGATCAAAAACTGCTCCGCCTGATCGATCATGCGGAGTTTTTCCTCAGTTATCTGTTCCCCGTAAACGAAACGCGAGGCGAGACAGGCATAGGCGGGCTTGCTCCAGGTCGGCAGATCGTACGCTTTCGAGATAGCGCGGATGTCAGCCTTGGTAAGTCCCGCTTCCCGCAGCGGACTCTTAACAGCCAGTTCCTCGACCGCCTTTAGGCCCGGCCTGTAATCGCCGATGTCATCCATGTTGGAACCTTCCGCGAGATATTCGATCCCGTGTTCTTTTGCGACTTTTTCTATCTCCAGAAAAAGATTACGCTTGCAGTGATAGCATCTGTCGGGACTGTTGTTTCGGTATGATTCCTCTTTCATCGGATCCACAGTGCAGGTCACATGGCGGATTCCTCTTTTCTCACAAAAATCCTTAGCCTCTGCCAGTTCCCGCTCAGGCAAAGCCGCATCGACTCCGGTCACCGCGATCATCTTATCGCCCAAAACTTCATGCGCCACATAAAGCAGCAGCGCCGAGTCGACTCCGCCGGAAAACCCGACTGCAAGCGAACCCAGGCGCTTAATATAATCTTTTAACTTATCAAGTTTAAGCTGCAGGTCATCTGTCAGAATCTCACTCATCTGAATAACCTCCTTGCAAAAAATCATAACTTCCGGGCAAAAAATCATAACCTCCGGGCAAGATCATTTCGTGTAGAAAGTATATGTATTTTTGCCCTTTGTTTTGGACTCATACATCGCTTCGTCCACCTTCTCCAAAACATGTTCGGTATCCGTGATATCACTTCCGTTTATGATACCTACGCTCACGGAGATGGTGGGCACTCCGTCACTCGTATCCTTAAGCTCCGTACCGATCTGTTCTATTTTGGATATGATCAAGTTACGCTTCATGCCGCTTGAATGCACCATGAACACAACGAATTCGTCGCCGCCGATACGGCATATGCAGTCATCGTCACGGAAAACATGTTTAAGCGTACTCACAAGTTTTATCAGCGCCTTATCACCGGTTTCATGACCGTATGTGTCATTTATTTCTTTGAAATTGTCTACATCAAAAAGCATCAGATAGCATTTATCCAACGCGAGATTGGCAAGCAGATGATCATAGCCCGCGCGGTTATAAGCTCCTGTCAGCTCATCGTGGGAAGCCTGATAGTTCAGCTGCTCGATGCTCGATTTGTTTTTCATGTACATCTTGTTGTAGGCATTCGCAAGATACTTAAACTCAATCGAGCCGGTCTCCGGGATCGGGCTGTCGGATTTTATCTGATTTACCGCATTAAGGACAGGATTAATTGCAAGATGCGTTGTCAGCAGGATCATGAAAAAGATAAGAAACGCCTGGATAATGATCGCAATGCGGGCAAGCGCTATATCCCTGTCCAAAGCCGCGCGTTCATTCTGCTCAACGCTTTCTGCCAGCTTGTCGATCTCGGCCAGACAATCCTGCATTCCTTCGCGGATCCTGTCTTTCTGCTCATAGTAAGCATCCCCGAGTACCAGCTCAGTGGCGCGCCTGATCTTATCCTCAGGCAAAAGAGCATAGTCCTCCTCGCTAAGCTTTATCTCCTTTAAGATATCGGGATAGTCCGTGATGCCTTTTGCATCTATGACCAGACGCATGGCATAGTACTCCTGATCCATGAGCTTCACGGAATTATCCATGGCTGACTGGAGTTTGGCAAGCGCTGCCTGTGTTCTTTCATCCACATCCAATTTGGAGATCGCTTCCTCGCGCCTTTTTGACTCAAAAGCTTCGGAAAAATACTGATCGAGAAACCGCTCGTCTCCGTCTATCGTAAACCTCTGCACCTGCTCCGTTAGATAGTCGGACGCATTCATCAGTTCATGCGCGGCCTTCTGCAACTCGCTATTCTGCCTGGAAGCGGCGGTTATACGAAGGAAAGAATTGGTCAGCCGGAAGGTAGTATATACCACGGTTCCCGAAAAGATCACGATTATGATCACGAGCCAGATATGGACTACCCGATGCGATATTCCTTTCTCACGATTGTTACTTATCATATTTCTCTACAAAACTGCCTGTTATTCCATAAGCTCATACTGCATAAGCTCGTACTTAAGTTTGCTGCCCTCTTTGATCTCAGGCGGAAGAAGGGCTCTTGCCACGAGTTTTAAATCGTCGGATTCCTTGTCGATCCTCTTCAGGTTCGCATAGTCGCCGTCAATTGATTCGACGCAAAAGATCATGGTTTCAAGGTTCATCTTGTGTCTCCTGTGCGTTCTCAGAAATTCCCGCCGTTCCAGCCCCAGTCAGTGGAACTGCACTTCTTTTAATATCTCTGCCAATATCTCTGCCGCAGCTTCGACAACCTGCGGACACAGTTCCTTAAACAGGTTGTTTGCCCGCGCATATTCAACGCCTTCTTTGGTTGATAGATCACATCCGAGGATATCCCTGCACATATATGATCCCCACCTTGAGGCAAACCGGTCCATCATCTCAACATTGAGCCGGTTCGTCATCTCGCGGCTTGCAAGATCGGTTTCATCGCATTGACCGTACAGAGCGCCAATCACCATAAGCGCGCCCGTGCAGGCGCCGCAGACCTCACCTTTTCGCATACCGCCTCCGAAACAGCCGCCTAGCTTAAGCGCCTGTTCTTCCGTCAGTCCGCATCTGTCCGCATAGGATGCCAGAATTGCCTGCGAACAGTGGAAGTTTCTTTTAAAGTAATCCAATGCTTTTTCTTTTTCAGTCATCTCAGTTTCGGATCTCCCGGAAAAAATGATCAAACCAGCCTTTTCTGAAACCAGAGCAGGTCGTACCATCTGTCAAACTTCTTTCCGACAGCTTTCATGTTTGCAACCTCTGTGTAGCCAGATTTCAGATGGAATGCATAGCTGTCATGCGACAGATATTCATCTTCCTTATCACTATAAGCCACACCTGCCAGAAGATTTACGATGCCCATATCGCGAAGTATCTTCTCGAGTTCAGCATAGAGCAGGGTTCCTGCGCCCTGTCTTCTATGGTCTTTTGCAAGATAAATGGAAGT
>JAEEGL010641765.1_pt1 | contig 10476 bp, 8 predicted proteins | sample 9134231 | NCBI WGS metagenome assembly JAEEGL01 (sample SAMN16246548, study PRJNA631951) | gut metagenome | biome: gut microbiome; feature: rumen; material: fiber-attached | host: Bos | place: Iran: Karaj | collected 2018-10 | reverse complement strand
CTTCCCGTATGCGGCACCAGCGTGCTTACAGACGATGAGTATGACATAGCACTTATAAAAGAGACCATCAGGCAGGGAAAGCCTATCCTCGCGATCTGCCGCGGAATGCAGATCATGAATGTAATATTCGGTGGAACTCTTTATCAGGACATTCCATCCCAGTACGGCAAGGAGATATTCCACTCAATGCTTCCGGGCGGAGTAGAGAATTACCACACGATGCAGCTCGACCGGGACAGCCATCTGGCAAAGATACTGGGAGACGGAGAGATCAGGATAAACACGTCCCATCACCAGGCAGTCAAGGACCTTGCTGAAGGTTTCAGGATCGTCGGAAGAGCTCCGGACGGGATCCCTGAAGCGATGGAGAACGAAGACGGTTCTATCCTTTGCCTTCAGTGCCACCCTGAGAGGATGCAGGATCAAAAGAGATTCAGAGATCTCTTCAAAGTCTTCATCGAAAAGTGCCGTAAATGATCGACAAACAGAAAAGAGCCGGCGGGACCGGCTCTTTTTTTGCTGTGGCGGCATATAATTTGATTCTCAATCCCGCTCGGATATGTTAATATGTATATATATTATAGAAACAGGAATTACATCATATGTTTAAGAAGATAATGATCCGGTTTGCCGTTGCGCTGATAATGCTGACGGCATGCTCAAAATCCTCCGGCAAGAGCGGAGATCTAAGCGGCGTAACATCCGACGAAGTGCAGTTTCAGAAACCAGAGGCCGGTGACATTGTCGCCGAGATCAAGACCAGCCGAGGCACCGTAAAGGTCATCCTTTTCCCGGAGCTTGCGCCGAAAGCAGTTGAAAACTTCAAACAGCTCGCATCGACAGGCTACTATAACGGCCTCGTTTTCCACAGAGTGATAGAGGATTTTATAGTGCAGTCCGGATCTCCTGACGGATCGGTCGGAGGAGGAGAGAGCTGTTGGGGAGTGCCGTTCACGGATGAGTTCACCGACCTTTTGCACAATTACACGGGAGCCCTTTCCATGGCCAATCACGGAAGCGACACTAACGGCAGTCAATTCTTCTTCGTGGTGACTCCGATCGGAGAAATGAGCGACGGCAATATTTCAGGCATGCAGAATGCGGGATGGAGAGAAGAGGTAATCGATACATACAGACAGGCGGGCGGAGTGCCTTCGCTCGACTACAGGTATACCGTTTTTGGACAGGTATATGAGGGACTGGATGTTCTTTACAAGATAAGCGCGGTAAAGACAGATGACGATGACAGACCTCTCAAGGATATAATGATCGAAAGCATAGAGGTATATGTGCTGACGGAGGAAGGTCAGTGACAAAGACCGGAAAAGAGGGCGGTGCAGCTGCATCGCCTTTTTCTTTGCCATAGAGATTAATATGTAATATAATAAGCTTTAAGAAAAGGAAATAAGGACGGTACCCATAAAAATGAGCAAAAAGTATCTAGCAAAAAAGTATCAGAAGGACTGGGCTCCGGATGTGTTCCGGTCTGGAAATACCGACCCGGAGGATACGATTTACCTGAATATCGGAGATCCGGACATAATAACACCGAAGGTGGTGCTGGATGCGGCATTCGCTGACGGTTACGCAGGGCACACCAAGTATACGGATACGAGAGGATATCCGGAACTCAGGGCAGAGATATGCAGGTTTTACCATGACAGGTACGGAATGGACATCAGGGACGGCAATGTATGTGTGGTCAATTCCGGGCAGTTCGGAATGTACGTCACCTGCCAGGCGTGCCTTGATCCGGGCGATGAGGTTCTCATCATCGAGCCGTATTTCATGCCTTATGCAGATGCTGTCGAAATGGCGGGCGGAGTGCCGGTCTTAGTGAGCACGCTGTTCTCAGAAGGCTTCCAGATCAACATAGACAGACTGGAAAAAGCAATAACGCCAAAGACCAAAGCTCTGATCATAAACAATCCGAACAACCCGACAGGAGCGGCTTACACTCTCGAAACACTGGAAAAGGTGGCTGAGTTTGTAAAAAAGCATGATCTTGTTGTCTTTGCGGATGACATATATACCTCCTTTGACTATACAAAAAAGTTCATACCGATAGCCAGCCTCGAGGGAATGTTCGAAAGAACGGTGACAGTTAACTCCGGATCGAAGAACTTCGTGATGACCGGAATGAGAATCGGAAACATCGTGGCAGACGAAGACATAATAATGGCTGCAAAGCGGATCGTTGAAGGTACGACCTATTCATCCCCTTCGATCTCACAGCGAGCGATGCTCCATGCCTTCAGGCATTTTGATGAGTTTGAGGATGAGATAGCAAACACATTCAGGGAACGCGTCGAATATGCATATGAAAGGCTCTCAAGGATGCCGATGATCGACGTCCTTCCTGTCAACGGAACTTTTTACATATTCCCTTCCGTGGAGAAGACCGGTATGGACGGGACAGCTTTCACAGCGCTTCTCAGGGAGAAATGCCATATAAAGGTCATACCGGGCATAGCTTTCGGACCGAGCGGAAAGAATCACTTCAGGATCTCCTGTACAGTCAGCATGAAAGACCTCAAAGAGGCGCTTGACCGCATAGAAAAACTGCTTTTTGACCTCGAAAAAGCCTAAAAATGACATTTTATTAACAACAGGTGTCAAAAGAATGGTGCGTTCTTTGTACAAAAAACCGAACTATTCTTCAGTCAATAGAAAAACTGTTGTCAAAGTTCATAATTTGTTAACAAAAAAATAACTAAATCGCCAAAAAAAGACGGTGGTTTGAAAAATATGTTGAGTTTGTGAAACGAAAACTGTATTATAATCACATAAGTGGGTGCGCAAGACAGACTGGCGTACCTAAAAGATATAAGTTTTTTAAGGAGAAAATTTTATGGCTAATATGAATGTTGAAAAGACCTTGGGCTTTATGGACCTTATGGCCATAGCCGTTGGTCAGATCATCGGTGCCGGTGTTATGACGATGTCAATTGCCGCTTTGGGCATGACCGGTCGTTCAGTTAACATCGCATTCGTTATTGCCGCCGTATTCACAGTTTTCGGTGCTATCCCTACGATCTTCGTATCGTCAGTAGCCCGTTTCCACGGCGGTGTTTACAGCCAGGCTGCTGTTTTCGTAAGCCCTGTATATTCAGGCTTCCTGCAGTACGTCGGTCTGCTTGGTGCCATGTCACTTGGTATCTTCGCAAAGGGTCTGGTTTCCTACCTGTCAATGCTGATCCCTTCAATTAAAGACGCACAGATTCTGTGGTCGTTCATCATGCTGACAATCTTCGTCATTCTGAACTACTTCGGAACAGGCTGGATGGCAAGAGTACAGAAGTTCATGTTCTACTTCCTGATTGCAGCTCTGATCATCTTCACAGTTTTCGGTCTTCCTAGAGTTCACTGGTCAGGCTACTTCGGCAACGAACTGTTCGGCCAGCCTCTTATGACAAAGGGTATCACTGGTCTGCTTGAGGCAGCTTCCTACCTGACATTCGCTACCGGCGGTGCTACAGTTATCATGGCTTTCTCAGCTGAAGCAAAGAATCCTAAGAAGGATATCCCGATCGTTGTTATCATCTCTACACTTGCTGTTGCAGTTCTGTACGCCTTCATGGCTTGCGTTATCGGTGGTGTTATGCCTACAGACGAAGTTATCGCTGCTGGAAACCTCGCTCCTATCGCAAAGCAGATCCTGCCTGCACCTCTGTACTACTTCTTCGTAATCGGTGGTGCTTGCTTCGCTCTTGGTACAACTCTGAACTCCTCAATCGCTTCCGGCTTCCGTCCATTCTCACAGGCAGCTGGTGACGGTTGGTTCCCAGAGATCCTCGGACGTCTGAACAAGCACGGCATACCTGTTGGCTACCTCGTACTCAGATACATTGTTAACGCAGCAGTTCTGCTCTCCGGATTCGATGTTGGTACAATCGGTAAGTGGTCACTTATCATCGGTAACGTAACAGGATTCATCACCGCTCTGTCAATAGCCAGAATTCCTAAGCTGTTCCCTGAGCAGTGGGAGAAGTCACCTTATCACGTTCCTACACCAGTCATGTACCTCATGCTCGGTATGACAGCATTCGTAATGGCTATCCAGGCCAGAATGAACCTGAACGGTCTGACCCCTCAGATCATGATCGTCAACGTGGTAACATTCGTTGTTTCCTTCGGTCTTGCCTACTGGCTCAATAAGACTGGAAAGATTCACATGAATCCTACATACACACTTGAGTAATACATTTAAGCCAAAAAAATTTCAACTATGCTAATGCCATAGTTAAAAGATATCAGTCTGTATAGAAAAGGCACACCGTAAGGTGTGCCTTTTCATTGACCTAACACATTCTGTCCTCAAATTAGATATATACTTGGAATAGAAAAGAAGAGTAAAAAAAATGAAAAAACTATTCAGGTTGCTGTTCTCAAAGGTCACCGTCATAGGGCTTCTCGCAGTTCGGCAGATATCTATCTTTTATCGGATCATCATAAGCGTCAGGGGACTCAGCCCATGGATATACGTCGCCATGGTGCTGTTCAGTGTTTTTGTTGTCCTTTTCTATCTGGAGCGGGATGGGATAAATCCGTCATACAAAATCGCATGGACAGTGTTTATGGTGGTTTTCCCTGTGACAGGAGCACTATTTTACCGGCTTTACGGAACCCAGAAACTGACGGCTAAGGAAAGGCGGCGATTTGAAAGAGCAGAAAGAAGATCACAGGAATCGATCCCGGATAATGATGACGAGATCATGCTGATTTCAGCTATGGATCATGATTTGGGTAAACAGGCAAGATTCCTGAGAAGAATGGCGGGAGCTGCCCCATACGGTAATACAGACGGGAGATATTATCCTAACGGAGCTGCACTGTACAGAGATCTGCTGAAAGACCTTTCAAAAGCCTCTAAAAGCATATTCATGCAGTACTTCATTTTTGATGACGGATATATATGGAATAAAATATACAGGATACTCTGCAAAAAAGCGCGGCAGGGAGTCGATGTTAGAATACTCTATGACGGCTTTGGATGCGTGTTGACTCTGCCGGACGGGTTTGAAGAGAAATTGAGAAATAACGGGATCAGAGTAGCAGTTTTCAATGAAGTTAGATTCTCTGCCCATATCGGTAAGTATATGCGGCTCAACCACAGAGATCACAGGAAACTTACCGTGATCGATTCCAACATTGCATACGGAGGGGGGCTGAACATAGCTGACGAATATGCAAACATAATAGAAAGATTTGGAGTATGGAAAGATACCGGATATAGGATAGAAGGTGATGCCGTATTTGGAGAGACAGCTATATTCCTGCAAAGCTGGGAGTCAGTCACCGGTGAAAGGGATGATTACAGCCTATATAAGCCGACAGTGACGCTGTTCAGGGAAGGCTTCGTACAGCCCTATCATGACATGCCCACTGACAGGATCAATGTCTGTAAGAATGTGTACCTGTCTGTAATCAGTAATGCAAACAGATATGTATACCTGACCACGCCGTACCTGGCGTTGGATTATGAGTTGACTGAGGCCATAAAGCTTGCAGCTCAGAGCGGTGTAGATGTCAGGATAGTAGTTCCCGGTATACCTGACAAGAAATACGTGTACTATGTTACTCAAAGCTATTACAGGACACTGCTGGAATCCGGTGTCAAAATATATGAGTATTCTCCGGGCTTCATGCATGCAAAGATGTATGTATCAGACGACAGCCTTGCAGTCGTTGGCAGTTGCAATACGGATTACCGATCCCTTTATCTGAATTTTGAAAACTGCTGTGCATTTTATGGCTGTGATGTGGTCGATGAAGTACGAGATGATATCTTAGCGACCATAGGAAAGTGTCATCAGGTGACAACAGAGGTTATAAGGAAAGTGAACCCTTTGAAGAGGGTCATCCAAGTCGTACTTAGAATCCTTTCGCCTCTCATGTAAAAAAAACGGCTGCGGATGCAGCCGATTTTCATTTTTGTCAGAATTCGATCGCTCCGTTGGACAGATCCTCCAAGTTTACGCCGCGGAAGTAGCTTTCTATCACTTCATACAACTGTTTCCACATTGGAAGCGTAGGACAGGAATCCATTCTCTCACAGCCGTCGCCGTTGTCGTCAAGGCAGGACACCGGTGCGATAGACCCTTCAGACGACTTCAGTATCTCCATTATATTATAGTCTTTCGGGTCCTTAATGAGTCGGTATCCGCCGCCCTTGCCTCTGGTGGCTTCTACAAGACCGGCCTTCGACAGAGATGCAACGATACCTTCCAGATACTTCTCGCTTATCTCTTGCCTCTGGGCAATGTCAAGAAGAGGGACTCTGTCCCCCGGGTAGTGCTGTGCCAAGTCGACCATGACACGAAGTGCATAGCGCCCTTTTGTCGATATCTTCATAGTGATTCCTGCATATCTGTTTGGTATGTTATTAGGATATCACAATTCCCTTCAAATGACAACACGGCTCTTTAGATGTGAAAGTTAGCCTGTACTGAATTTATTAAGCATTTCAACCTTGAAGTTTTACGAGCGGTGAATGTATAATAAATGGGTCAAATTTTGAAAGAACACTAAGAGGTAAATGAAAAGATTCCTTGCCATAGCGGCATGTGTACTGCTTGTTTTTTTTAACTGTCTTCCCATATATGCATATGCTGACGCAGCCCCGCAGATCATAAGCGAGACTGCAGTCGTTATAGATGCCGAGTCGGGACAGGTCCTGTACAACAAGGACATGGATAAGGTCATGTATCCTGCTTCAACTACAAAGGTCCTTACCGGTCTCCTGGCTGTTGAGCTGGGCGACATGAATGATGTGCTTACGGCAAGCTACGAGGCTCTTATTCCGGTCGGATCCTCCAGCCATATCGCACTTGCAGTGGATGAACAGATCACTCTGGAGCAGGCGATGTATGCCATGTCCATCGAGAGCGCCAACGACGCTGCGAACGTCATAGGTGAATACATAAGTGCTAAGGCAAATAAGCCACTCAGCCAGCTCATGAACGAGAGGGCAAAGAAGGCAGGGGCAAAAAACTCAAACTTCGTGAATGCATCGGGTCTTCCTGATGACAATCACTACACCACGGCCTACGACCTGGCCATGATTACCAGGGAACGGGTCAAGTATGATCTGTTCGACAGGATATTCTCTGCAGATACATATTCCATGCCCGGAACGAACCTGAAGAGCCAGGAGAGGGTGTTCCACTCTCAAAACTGGTATATCAACGGGGTCACTCCATGCGAAGGTCTGGTGATGAGCAAGGTTGGATGGACCGAAGAAGCTGCGCATACGATGGTGACATGTTGCGAAAGAGACGGTCTGAAGCTCATATGCGTTGTCATGAAGAGCATTAACAGGTCAGACAAGTGGAAGGATACGACCGCCCTTCTCGACTGGGCGTTTTCTAACTACAAGAGGATCTCGTTTACCGGACAGTATATAGCTCTGTCAGCAGATGAAGAGATGAGCATCGATAAGAAGGGCAGGCTCTATGTCAAGAAGAGCGATATCGTCTGTCCGGACGTTTCGATATTCATGACCAAGGGCGATGATGACAGGGGCATCAAGTTCAACTTTACAAACCCTGATATCAGCGAAGATCTCTCAACGGTGACATTCGATGTTGAGATATATACCGGACGATGGGCGACTAAAAACGTTCTCGCAACGGTCAAGGCCACAGCCAAGGTCTCCGAGAGGAGCGCAGAGTACGTAGCCACATACGCAAGGATGAGCCTTCTGAGCGACCTTGCAATGGTCGTGATATTCGGCATACTGACATTCACCGCAGCAATGATCAGTGATGTGCTGCTCAACAAGAGGATATAATTGAAAATAGCTATAGACCCGCAGATGTCCCGGAAGGACAGTGCGGGTCTGTTTTTCTTTTTACTGTCAGCATTTTTGATTGAGCAGAAAAGCATGCTTTGATATAGTCAAATCAAATTCAAAAAGCACAACCGCACTTATTGACAGACAATTAAAGGAGAAACATATGGACAGATATTATGAAAAGTACCTGTTTCATCCCGTCAGGAAACCGTGCTCAGAAAAGACCTCCAAGATAGATCTTATCAGGTCCAAGGACAATGAGATGATGAGCTTTTTCTATGAGAGTGCGTTTTATCTCGGTGATCGGGTAATAGCAGAAAGAGAATACGCTCTCTACTGCGATGAGCTTTTCTGTTTCATGAATGCCTCGGGAAAGAATGGTGAGCTCGGAGCAACGGTCAGCATCAACGTAAACGGACAGAAGATGGTTTTTGATAAAAGCTTCATGATCGAGATCCCGGCACTTGTCCCGCACGGACCGATTGAGATAACAGGATTGAAGAGTCCGGTATTTTTTTCGTAACAGGTGCCGGCAGAGAGCATGTAGCCCTACCTGAAGAGAACTGGAAGAGAGATAGTATTGTTTCGGTCGAAGATATGGTGATCTATGCCGAAGAATCTGAAGCGGGAAACATTGCCTTTGATTGTCTTCCAAACGAGAGCCTTAATGGAGATATCTACAGCACGGTCAGGAAGCTGGAACCAGGAGTTAGCCTTGATATTTCAAACAGGCTATCCATACTTATACCAAGGGCATCTGCCAGACTTTGAAGTATTTCGATATCGGGATAACCTGCACATCTTTCCCATCTGCTAACTGCTTTAGGAGTGATGCTCAGTTTTTCCGCCAATGCTTTCTGCGTCATCCCAAGCTCTTTGCGCCTATCTGCAATAAATTTACCAAACACATCTATATTCATACCGCCACCTCCGGCGAAAAGACTACATCACGAGCGACGTTTAATCAACCGATGATTCGTTTACCTCCGCATTTAATCCTGTATTTGGCCTGCTTTGTTGAACGTCCCGCTGAAAGAGGTGCATTATATCGAATTCTATATTTAAGGAACCTGCAGTCACTCTCATCTACAATATTGGCAGATACATAAAAAGACCCGTAAATGCTTGGAATCCTTGCATTTACGGGTTTTCAACAATGGTGCGCTGGAGAGGGCTCGAACCCCCGGCCTTCTGGTCCGTAGCCAGACGCTCTATCCAACTGAGCTACCAGCGCTTATTGCCCTAATATATTACCACCAGCCCCATACTCTGTCAAGGAAAAGTTGTGTTGAGGTGCTGCTACCGGTCAACTGCAAAATCCATAAGATAATGATAATACCTGTGAAGCTGCATGGCATTCAGAGTCAGAATATCGTCCTCATCATATGGTATGTTTTCACTGCCGAGTTTGTTAAGTCTGGACAGATATCTCTCGGCAGAGCCTGTGGCAAGCAGATGCCGGGCATCAGAAAGGACCGTATCAGCCATCTTTTTCAGCTCCTTGCCGGTCACGGTGAAGACGAGCTCCGGATCGCTCAGCATGATGCTGTCGAAAACGGAATATCTTTTCTCTCTTTCCAACTGCTCCTTTGAATCGGAGACATTGGTGAAATAGTTCAGAGCCTTTGGTATATCCGTATGATATCCGTCTCCTCTCTTATACCTTGTCAGGAATCTGAGCCACATGGCCCAGTCCTCGTCACCGTCTATATCTTCTCTCATGCCGCCGCATTCGTAATACAGTTCCTTCCTGAACATCGCTGAGGAACAGCTGACTACCTTGCAGGAAACGCACATATCCATCAGAGTCACGTGGTCGAAGATCACCGGCTCAAGGCTCTTTACGGTGTAAGGCTTCATCGGATCATCGTTTCTGTCGATAAGAACCGACATCCCGCCGGAAATGAGAAAGCTGTCAGAGCCCGTATGAAGGAAGGTGCTTATGAAGGTCTCAACGAAATCCGGGTAATAGCAGTCATCGTCGTCCAGCAGGCAGATATAATCCGCACTTGCTTTCTCGATGCCGATGTTCGCTGCCCTGCCGCGACCGACATGCTCGCCGGTAGGATAGTAATGAACGTTCATATCCCGGAACAGAGAGTTGATCATATCCCCTGAGGTGTCCGCACCATCCTCGACTACAATGGTCTCGATATTGTCATATGTCTGATTCCTAATCGACGTGAGAGCGAGGCGAAGATAGTCCTTCCTCTTGTGTGTCCTTACCACTACAGAGACCAGCGGCTTTTCCTCCATATCATAGATACGGGCACGGCCTCTGTACACATCAAAGCTGTCTATGCCATTAAGTATGCTTCTTGCCTTATCGGCATCTATAGAGCCCCGGTATCTTCTAAAAGAGCGCTTGGACAGCTTGAAGCGGGCATACTCAGCCAGAAGGATCTTTCGTATGCTTTCAAAATGTCTTGGAGAGGATATGATGGTCTTGTATATCCTTTCGGCATTGTTCAGATCAGCCTCGGAGAGGTATTTTGCGCTGAGCTTAAGGGCACCGATGGAGTCTGAGACATATATTGCCCTCTGATCATCCGGGATCCGGCTTTCAAAGCGGACCGGGCACGCAGGGCAGTACATGATACTGCAGCCTGTCAGAGAGAGTCTCAAAGAAAGGTCCTTTTCGGATGTGCTGTATGAAAATGCAGGGTCAAATCCGCCTGCTT
>JAEEGL010367602.1_pt1 | contig 10476 bp, 6 predicted proteins | sample 9134231 | NCBI WGS metagenome assembly JAEEGL01 (sample SAMN16246548, study PRJNA631951) | gut metagenome | biome: gut microbiome; feature: rumen; material: fiber-attached | host: Bos | place: Iran: Karaj | collected 2018-10 | reverse complement strand
CTAAATCATATACACGCGAGGAGTCATTGACATTCTCGCCGACAGGAATACCATCTATAACATCCTCAACAGCAAGCACTTGAAAAGGAACGGCCAACGACAAGGCCAATACAAAAAACTTTTTTCTAATCATTATACTGAAAATTTGTCTGCAAAGGTACGACAATGCGGACAAATATACAATACTTATTTGTTGGGAATATACACAAAAGGGGATACCAATCCGCTATTGTTTCTTCTCAAAGTTCTGCACTATATCGGGATTATCGGCCAAGACCCATGTCAGACGGTTAGAAGTGAGTCTTTTTATGATATAGGTTCTGGGATCAGTGTCACCGCCATATTGTTCCTTGAAAATAGTAATCCGCTTGCCGGAGTCGGTAAGGAAAAACCGCCGTTCTTCCGTATGATCGCCAGCAAAGATATCATACACGTCGATGACGCACCGGCCATCTTTCTCTGAATTAGGAATGAAAGTGTAATAGACATACCCCTCGCTTACCACACCTTCATCGTAAACCTGCAACCATTTACCGCTCAACCGACCGGTTTGAATACTGTCATCATATCTACATGAGACGAGAGAGAATGCTGCAAACATAGCAAGAAGGCACACGCACCAAACTGTAGTTTTCATTGTCTTATGATTGTTATATTTTTCTTATATAACAACCACAATCATGAAATCTTGCATGATAGTAACTTAAAAAGCGACACGGAAGGAAACTTCAGAAATTTACTCATTCACCGTCCCGCAATGAGGGCAACGGCCTTTACGGTGGATTTGCTTGCCACAGTTGCCACAGATATAAGGCGAGCGGATGCGTGTGATATACTGGTAGAAGGCAAAGGCGATGTATGCCACGAGCAAGAGATAGCCGAGCACGGACGTGGTGACCGTGGAGAATAACAAATAATTGAAGGCACACACTCCAAAGAGGCCCAACAAATAAACTACCGCCCCCAACGGCGTGAGATGGCGAAAAGTGTCGTCGACCGTAGCTATGAAAAGCACCAGAATCAACCACACCGACACCAAAAACAGAGCCAACGGGAAGGGGTGGACCAGTGGATTAAGCAAGGGATGGAAATAGAAATGGCGCCACATTTCCGGGTCATGCTGCTGGATGTAAGAATAGATGGTAGCAGAAATAGCCACCATGACCGCTAACGAAGTGGGATAGAACGTGGCGATATCACGGAAATGAACAATATAGGCCTGATGTTTACGTATCATGCTGACGGTATATCCCAAAATAAGGATAATGAGCAAAAAGAGGAAGAACTGATGATGGCGGTTGGAAAAGAACATGATGAAACGGGAGACGGGGTCGTCGGGCGTCACATTTTTCAGCATATCGCTCTCTCTGACCCATCCTGACACCGATTGGTCTTGCGCCAGTTCAATCCACACCGAGTCGATTGTGTCGGCCTTGATGATGCGGATATCAGCCACCACGAGCACACGGTCGCGCTCCACCTCGAACGAATCGACCGGCAATCCCGACACCTTCTCCTCAGGCAACTGATTGGTAAGCGTCAGGGAGTCGGTGCTGGCACGGAAATTGTAATTGCGAGCATAGTGATGCAGTTGTCGGAATACGACGGTATCGACCACATTGAGACTGTCGGTCAGACTTGTGTCAGGGCTGATACGATACTGCTGACACGATACGAATGCGAGTGTCAGCAACAACAGACAAAGAATATACTTAAACCTGCGCATATAGATTCATCTGACAATGTTGACAATCAAACTGCAAAGTAAACCGACGGCCGTCGCCCATGACGAGGGTGAGAGGCTCATGCCATGTGGGCCGTTTCCCGCCACGACGCACACAGTAGCCCATAGCAAAACGGATGCAGTGACGGCACTGCATGAGGGGCCTCCCCCCATCCTCAGAAAGAGGTGATGATATGAGGGAATCGCCACTTACGGAAGATTCAGAATACTCGTAATGCACGGAGTTCTTCGATTGTAGTTTTTGGGCGAGGCGTTCGATGGCGGTGCGACGGAGGTCAGAGAGGAGACTGGAGGGGATGAAGCATGCCGAGGCGTCATCGGGAATATGGATGTCAGCACACTCAAAAACGGTACCTCCCAGTTTGGTCAGTTGACGAACGATATTTTCGTGTTGAGGTTTTTGAGCGGACTGATGGGCAAATTCGATTTCTGCCCGTACTTGGCAGTCTGTGCCCACTACGGCTATATCCAAAGCAAATCCTTGATTGACAGCGGTAAAAGACATCTTAACAGGGATGGTTCTGACCGCGGTGTCATGAGCCAATAAAGACGAGAACGCCTGGTCGGCATTGCGGTAGAGCGCGATACCGGGTTTCAATCCTTTTGGCATCTTGAATGGGAAAAGACGGTTGTTCTCGACCCGATTGATACGAAAACCCGTTAATTGGCGAAGGTCGTCGAAGAAACAAAGGCCGTCGCCATTGGCAAACTGCGCCGTGCCCGCCACATTGAACGACTGTCCACGAATCTCTTTTACCTTTCCCACATATTCGCCAATGGCTTTCGGAGTGTCAGGCGATGCGATATCGGGTGTCCGCCCATGCAGAAAATAATCGGTATACCCACGGTTGAATGTTTTGCGGAGATCGGGTGTAAACGTATATTTAACCCTTCCAAGCGAACTGCGCCGAAACTCACCTTTTCTACGGCTGATAATCTCGTTAAGGCGTATGTTGTATGCCGCAACTACATTTTTCACATAATCAACATCCTTGAGACGTCCCTCAATTTTCAGAGACACGACGCCGGCATCGATCATCGCCTCAAGGTCGTCAATACGGCACATATCTTTGAGTGACAGCCAATAGCGCTCTCCAAACGATTGGCCGTCGGCATCCTGTAAATCGAACTTCAAGCGGCAAAACTGTGCGCATTCGCCCCGATTGGCACTTCTTTGGAAACAATATTCCGAGGCATAACAAGCACCCGAATAACTCACGCACAAAGCCCCATGGACAAACGCCTCTAATTCTACCTGAGGCACCTGCTGATGAATATGGCGAATCTCATCGAGCGACAATTCACGTGCCAACACCACTCGCGAGAACCCCATCGCAGCCAGCCGGAGCAGCTTGTCGGCATCACGGTTTTCGGTTTGCGTGGAAGCATGCAAAGCGGGCATTTTTACCCCCTTTTCGCACCATTCGCGCACCATCTGCCTGACTGCCATATCCTGAACAAGGATGGCATCCACCTGTGCGTCGGCCAATTGTCTCAACAACAGTCGCACATCCTCATGTTCGTCAGTTCGCAAAAGTGTATTGACCGTAACATATACCTTAGCCTGAAAGCGGTGGGCATATTGGCAAAGCGACGTGATGTCGTCGATAGAATTGCCGGCAGCGGCACGCGCACCATAACGGACTGCTCCGATATAGACGGCATCGGCGCCATGGTCGATAGCCGCCATGCCGCACTCAAGATTCTTAGCCGGTGCCAGCAGTTCTATGGTTCTCATCTTATCGTTTTTTAATCCCCTACCTTGAAGGGAGGAGAGCAGACTGACGCTTTGAGGAATAACAAACAACCCTATGAAGACTACAACATTATTCTATCTCATCGATATTGAACGGTGTGGTCTGATAGACGTAATAGTTGATCCAATTGTTATAGAATAGATTGGCGTGTGAGCGCCATGTGACCAGCGGTTTTTGGTCAGGATTGTTGTCGCGGTAATAATTGACAGGCAACTCCACATCATTGCGCACTCCCAAATCGCGCCGGTATTCTTTGTCGAGCGTATCGGGCGCATATTCAAGATGCCCCGTGATGAAAATTTCCCTGCCACCACGAGCCATGACTATCCCTACCCCACTCTCTTCAGACTCCGCCAGCAGTTGCAGTTCGGGACAAGCGAGGATATCCTCACGCCGGATTTCCGAATGCCGGCTTTGAGGCATATAAAACACATCGTCAAACCCTCTGAAAATCGGCACCAGAGGATCGACCTTCGTTTGCGGGAAGATGCCGAACATCTTTTTCTGCAAGGGATATTTCGGAATGCCGTAATGTAAATAGAGCCCCGCCTGAGCAGCCCAGCAGATATAGAGCGTACTGGTGACGTGGGTTCTGGCCCATGTGAAAATCTCCGACAATTCGTCCCAATATGCGACCTGCTCGAACTCGAGTTGCTCAACAGGCGCACCGGTTACAATCATACCGTCATATTTCTCGTTGCGCATGATACCGAAGTCACGATAAAACATCATCATGTGTTCGATGGGCGTGTTTTTCGGCGTATGGCTACGCAGTTTCATGAACGATATTTCCAATTGCAGGGGCGTGTTGGAGAGGAGACGCACCAAATCGGTCTCGGTGGTCACCTTCAAAGGCATGAGATTGAGGATAGCTATCCGCAACGGACGAATGTCCTGCGAATGCGCTCTGGTATCGTCCATCACGAAGATGTTCTCATGCTTGAGCAAATCAATGGCCGGCAAGCGGTCAGGCAGTTTTAAGGGCACGGGTAATTATTTAAGGAGTGAAAGGAGTGGAGAAGTGGAGGAGTGAAAGGAGTATAGACATTAGTTCTCCATTTGAGGACTATCTATTCTCCATTTGAGAAGTATCAAAGCCCCTCTCCTGAGAGAGGGGTTAGGATGAGGTACATTACCAAAGGCTGAGACGCTGTTCTTTGGGGATGAACATCTTGTCACCCTCTTTGATATTGAAGGCATCATACCACATATCGATATGGGGCAGTGCGCCATCTACGCGCCAACGGCCGAGTGAGTGGGGGTCGCTCTTGGTCCGGTTACGAATCTCGGCCTCAGTGATATTCCCAGCCCATACTCCTGCATAAGCGAGGAAGAAACGTTGTGCGGGTGTGAAACCGTCGATATCAGGCAGCGGATTGTCTTTTGTCGCGTTGAGGAATGCATAGTAAGCCACTTGCAGGCCACCGTGGTCGGCAAGGTTCTCTCCAAGCGTCAGTTTACCGTTGGCATTGAGGTCGGGCAGCACTTTGATGGCAGAGAAGAAATCAGCATACTTTCCGGTACGCTCCGTGAAATTGGTGCCATCTGACTCGGTCCACCAATCCGTCATATTACCCACCTTGTCATAATGACGACCCTGATCGTCGAATCCGTGTGTCATCTCATGGCCAATGACCACGCCGATAGCACCGTAGTTGAAAGCGTCGTCGGCAGACATATCAAAGAAGGGCACTTGCAGAATACCAGCAGGGAAACAAATCTCGTTGGTTGTGGGGTTGTAATAAGCATTGACGGTCTGGGGAGTCATGAACCACTCGGTGTTGTCGACCGGTTTTCCCGCTTTTCTGTCGTTTTCGAACTTATCCCAGAATTTGCGGCATGCCTGTACATTCTCAAAATAAGATTTGGCGGGGTCGATGGTCAATCCGCTCATGTCTTTCCATTTATCGGGATAACCGATTTTCACATAGAAAGTGGCGAGTTTATCGAGCGCGTTTTTCTTCGTCTCCTCACTCATCCAGTCTTGCGCCTGGATACGCTCTCCAAGTGCTATCTGGAGGTTTTTCACCAGCGTCTCCATGCGTTGTTTAGCCTCTGCGGGGAAGTAACGCTCCACATACATCTTTCCGAGAGCCTCGCCCATCTGGCTTTCCACCTGATTGGTAGCGCGTTTCCATCTGGGATAATCCTCTTTACGTCCGGACATTGTCTTTCCGAAGAATTCGAAATTGGCAGCCTGCACCTCGTCGCTCAAATATGAAGCCGACGACATGATGACATCCCACTGCATGTATGCACGCAACTCATCGGGAGTGATATTCGCCAAAATGCGGTCGGCACCAGCCATAAATGCGGGTTGTCCGACAACAATCTCCTGCACCGTAGTGAGAGGTATCTCATTGGCTTGAATCATCGCCGAGAGACGTACATGCGGATATTGACGCTCGAAATCGCTAAGGTTCATCTTGTTGTAATTGGCCTCTACATCGCGCAGTTCAGTACGGGATTTTGACACCTTAGCAAGTTGCAATTCGACATTGAACACATCTTTAGCTTTCTGACGTGCCTTTTTCTCGTTGAAACCAAAGAGTTTGAACATTCTTACGATATGCTCTTTGTATGCCTCACGAATCTTGGTGGTAGCCTCGTCGGTCTCCAGATAGTAATCCTTCATGCCGAGGGTAAGTCCGCCCTGCATCACATTGAGGATATTCATCTTGGCATTTTTCTCATCTGCTCCGAAACCGAAGCCCAGAGGCACACCATATCCATAGACGATGTGTTTCAGTTGGAGTTGCTGCAAAGCATAGATGGTCTTGGTGTTCTCCATCTCTTTGATAATCGGCAAGACAGGTTTCACACCTTCCTTATTTCTACGTACGGAGTCCATCGCGAGTTTGTAGTAGTCGCTAAGTTTTTGCTCAACAGAGCCTTTAGGGTATGTTTTCTCCTGCAACTCTTTGAGAATGGCATTGACACGTTGGTTATTGTCCTCGCCCAATCTGTCAAAAGAGCCGTAACGGGAATAGGCAGCGGGCAGCGGGTGTTTAGTCATCCATCCGCCACATGCATACTGATAGAAACTGTTGCCGGGTTTAACACTCCGGTCGAGATCGGTCAAATCAATTCCTGATTTAAGGGGTGCCTGTGCCAGCGCTACGGCTGAAGCAGCAACCATTGTCATCATCATAAATAGTTTTTTCATGTGCTATATTTGTTTTTTGGTTTTTTAGTTAACGACCGCTATGCGATGAAGAATTATGACATTTGAATTATGAAAGATTGATTTCTTCCAATTGTTCGGAGAGTTGTTCCCATCGTTCCACCTCTTCGTCAAGTGCTTTTTTAGTGGAAGTGTATTCCGTGATGAGGGTGACATCGGAAGCACCTTCTGGAGTGCATAGGATTGTATCGAGTTCTTGCAGACGGGTTTCCATCTTTTCGATTTTCGCCTCACTCTCTTTCACGGCTTTTTCCGCTTTGCGAATCTCTTTCTGACGCTGTTTGCGCTGTTCGTATGCATTGAGCGTCTGCTCTATCTCAGCATCAGATTTTGCAGAAGAAGAGGTCGCGGGTTTTCCAGAGTTTGTCGACATCACTGAGGCTCCGGGGGTTCCAGAGGACGCGGGGGCAGCAGTTCGGAGGGTCAGAGCCTCATCGATGGTTTCTGCGGTACGGAGGAAGTCGTAGATGCCACCGAGATGCTCACGCACACGTCCTCCGCCAAACTCATATACTTTTGTCACGAGCCCGTCGAGGAATTCGCGGTCATGGCTAACGATGATTGCAGTACCGTCGAACGCCTTGATTGCCTCCTTGAGCACATCCTTCGACTGCATGTCGAGATGGTTGGTCGGTTCGTCGAGGATGAGAAAATTGACGGGTTCGAGCAGCAACCGTATCATGGCCAACCTGCTTCTCTCGCCACCACTGAGCACTTTGACCTTTTTGTCAGAAGCCTCACCGCCGAACATGAAGGCGCCGAGGATGTCTTTGATGCGGAGACGTATCTCCCCCTTCGCCACACGGTCGATGGTATCGAATACGGTTACGTTTTCGTCGAGCAACTGCGCCTGATTTTGGGCGAAATAGCCGATTTGAACATTATGCCCGATTTTCAGCATGCCCGTATAGGGAATCTCTTCCATGATACATTTCACGAGCGTGGTCTTACCCTCGCCGTTTTTTCCCACAAACGCCACTTTCTCACCACGCTTGATGGTCAGTGTGACATGGTCGAACACGGTTTGCTGCCCATAATCTTTGCGCACCTCATCGCAAATGAGCGGATAGTCGCCACTACGCAGACAAGGAGGGAATTTCAGCCTGAGTGCCGAGTTATCCACCTCGTCGATCTCAATGGGAACGATTTTGGCAAGTTGTTTGATACGGCTCAGCACCTGTACAGCCTTGGTCGGTTTATATCTGAAGCGCTCAATGAAATCCTTCATTTCGGCTATCTCACGCTGTTGGTTCTCGTAAGCCCGCATCTGCTGTTCTCGACGTTCGGCACGGAGCACGACGTATTCATCGTATTTCACCTTGTAATCGATGACCTGTCCACAGGATATCTCCAAGGTGCGATTGGTGACACGGTTGATGAACGCACGGTCGTGGCTGACAAGGATGACCGCACCCGACGACTGTGCAAGAAACTGCTCGAGCCAAAGTATGCTCTCGATGTCAAGATGGTTGGTCGGCTCGTCAAGCAGCAAGACATCAGGACGCTGCAAGAGGATTTTCGCCAACTCGATACGCATGCGCCAACCTCCAGAGAACTCAGAAGTGGGACGTTCGAAATCAGTACGCAGGAATCCCAATCCGAGAAGAGTGCGTTCTATCTCCGCCTCGGCATTCTCCGCACCGAGCATCATGTAGCGATCATGCTCTTGTGTGAACCGCTCGACAAGTGCCATATATTCGTCGCTGTCATAGTCGGTGCGCTCAGCCAACTGCGCCTGCATCTTGTCGATACGCGCCTTGATACGGTCATTGCCAGCAAAGGCTTTACGGGCCTCCTGTTTGACAGTGGTGTCATCTTGCAACACCATGACCTGCGGCAGATAACCGATGGTGGTGTCGGCAGGCACAGCCACACTGCCTTCGGTGGGTTTTTGCAAGCCCGCTATGATTTTGAGAAGCGTGGATTTCCCAGCACCGTTTTTCCCCACGAGTGCGATACGGTCGCGGTCATTGACCACGAACGATGCGTCGTGAAACAAGGGTTTCACGCCAAACTCCACTTTTAATCGCTCTACTGATATCATATCACCGAATAAATCGGATGCAAAAATACGAAAAAAAATGGAATGTGACTAAAGGATGAACATCTTTTTGCCGTTAATGAGATTTACTCAAGAGTATTATTTGCCTTTCTGTAGAATAATATTGGCAATCCTAACGAAATCAGCCACATCAATGATGTCATCGTCATCGAGGTCCGCAGCCTGACGTATAAACAAAGAAGGCTTTTTACCCAAAATCTCATTAGCCACCAGTGTAAGATCTGCCACATCGACAACTCCGTCGCCATCCACATCACCTTTCTTCATAATTGTGATGGTAGGCACAGGTGCATCTGCAGCCATAGTGATGTATGCCTGCGAGCCGTTGATCTCAACAGTCTGGTCCCAACTGTTGATTTTCTCCGGGGTATATAACGTTTTACCGTCATCCGAAATCAGCAATTCCGTGCCGTCTGTCTTCCGTCCATTCTTCACTATCATCCCATGTAAAGAATAGTTGCCATGGGTAACTGTTCTTCCATTCTCAAATTGGTTGTTTTTCCATCCTGGGGAATACGAAACCGTCACATGTTCAAAGACGGGCGATGCGATTACTTCCTTAGAAGGCCGGATAAGATAAGGGATGCCTGCTAAGATACATTTCTGTTGCGGCACTGTGAACAGCATTCTCGTACCATCGGCATAGACATCGGAAAACTCGCGCAAGTCGTACTCTTCACCAAAGATGCTTTTCAGCTGTTCCTCATCGACCGAGAAAGGTAAGGTGATAGCATTCCATTTGTCTTTGGTAAATGAACGGTTAACCATTGTGACATTCAGCAGGTGATCTTTCGTGACATTGAAATCCGACAAAGTGACATTATAAGTAAAATCAGCGGCATTCATAACCTCCTCATATTTTTCTGCCAGCAGTTGTTGCACTACGTCGATACGGACATCAAGCCAATCTTTTAATTGTTGCACATAAGGCGTATAATCCTGCCACTGGTAATAAGCCTGCATACTGCCTGTAGGAGGGGTGATGCCCCATCGGTCATAATTGAGTTGACGTGTCTCAGTCACCAATGCTGCAATCATATCAATTTTCTCATAAAGAGTCTCTTTTAAGCCGTCGGCCACCATTTGGTCAAACGTCTCCTTCAAGCGCCGGATAAAGGCGGGATCCTTATACATCACTTGCACCTGAGAGCGTGGCACAGTGCCGTTAGGTATGTAGGGCACGAGTATATCGTCTTGTGAACATGTGATATTGCCGTATGCCAAGTCCTTGTCCCAAACAGGGTTAGGCATGAGCTTACCATCAACCTCCCGACAAGCCTTGACCGACATCAGTCCGTCATAATCGCCAGTAATCTCCGTTACTATTAGGAATTTTAACCATACATCTTCATCATTGGTCGACCGCCATCCGGTCAAGGGATCGGTATATCCATCATTGAACGAAGGCAGCCATACATATTGGAAATAGTCTTTGAAAGGCTGAAGGAACTCATTGAGCGCCTGTACGTCGGTCTCGTCAGCCGGTTCGGGATTTTTTATATTCATTTGGATGGGAGAAGAGAAGCATACAGGTTGGTCAAGCATATCGCCACGACCTTGGAACTCTACGTACCATCCTGTTTCCTCATCAACATTGATACGGTCTGGATCGGCCTCGCAATGGTCAGTCACCTGATAACATCCCCTATACTCGCCGTTGATAACCAAATCGACAAATTTATAACCAGGAACGAAGGGCATGCCCAAAAGGGTGCTCAATTCAGATGTT
>JAEEGL017402557.1_pt1 | contig 10477 bp, 10 predicted proteins | sample 9134231 | NCBI WGS metagenome assembly JAEEGL01 (sample SAMN16246548, study PRJNA631951) | gut metagenome | biome: gut microbiome; feature: rumen; material: fiber-attached | host: Bos | place: Iran: Karaj | collected 2018-10 | reverse complement strand
GGTGTCGTTGTTTACGGCAAATTCAACAAAGACAATATCAGGATTATAGTCTATAACATCCTTTTGAACACGCACCATCCCGAGAGAAGAGGAGGTGCCGGAGATGCCGACGTTTACATACTTAACGTTGCTTCCGTCACCTGTCCCAAAGGTATCCCTTATATACTCGTATGTGATGTAGGCATAGCCTTTCCTAAGGTTCTTCGGCGTTTTCTCTGTGGCGTTCGCGCCTTCGGTGACGGAACCGCCTATGAAGAGAACGGTTATATCTTCACCGGCCTTTGCTTTAGTGAGCTTTTCCTTCATCCTGTATGTGTTTCCGATGGAAAGATAGGAATCGTCAAATACCTGGCTGTAGAACCGTCTCAGCTTTTTGTCGAGAAGAGTGGATGCCTCAAAATAGGGATCCCCCTCTTCGGGATTATCGATCACCACAGGCGTGATCTGAGGCTCATCGTTTCCGCTTGGGATGCTGTATACTTTTGTTGTGGGGGTTGCGGTCATGTATACCACTCCTTTTTCCGTTTCATTTGAAACATCGGTATCATCAGGCTTTTCACTTCCGCAGGAAACAAAAAGCATCATGGCAAATAAAGCTAAAACAAAAACAGAGTTCCTTTTCATCTTCAGACTGTAACCTCTCCGGCGAGGACCTTTCTGTAATCTTCGAGATTCTTTTTTAAGAGTTCGGGCGTGTTAAGTTCGTACGGGCACTTCGAGGTGCACTGCCTGCAGTTTATGCAGGTTTCTATCTTTTCCATTTCCTCCTGCCACTTTTGCGAAAGCCAGCCCGCGGAAGGAGCGCGGCGGAGCATGAGTGACATTCTGGCGCAGTTGTTTATCTGTATGCCCATGGGACAGGGCATGCAGTATCCGCAACCCCTGCAGAAATCACCCGCAAGAGACTTGTTCTCGCACTCGATGAAGTGAGCGATCTCATCGGTGTATTCCGGAGTATTATCCATGTATGAAAGCCATTCGTCAAGCTCGCTCATGCGCTGGATGCCCCAGATGGGAAGGACATTATCGTACTTCGTCATGAAGGCCATAGCGGCATCCGAACGGTTTATAAGACCGCCCGCAAGGCCTTTCATTGCAATGAATCCCACATTTTCTTCCTTGCATTTGTTTACGAGTTTTATTTCCCTGTCGGAAGCAAGATAAGAAAACGGGAACTGCAATGTCTCATAAAGACCGCTTTCCGCGATCTCTTCGGCTATCGCGATCTTATGGGCGGTTATTCCGATGTGGTGGATCTTACCCTGTTTCTTTGCTTTAAGCATGCATTCGTACATGCCTGTGCCGTCTTCGGGGGCATAGCATCTGTCTGCCATATGGAACTGGTAAACATCGATATAGCCGGTTCCGAGAGTCGTAAGGGAAGTCTCAAGATCCTTCCAAAAGGCCTCGGGAGTCTTGGCCTGAGTCTTTGTTGCAATAAATATCTTTTCTCTTAAGCCCGCTTCGGAAAAAGCTTTGCGGAGCTTTTCCTCACTGTTACTGTAAGCGCGGGCAGTATCAAAATAGATCATTCCGCCTTCGTATGCTTTCCTTAAGATCCTTATGGCTTCTTCCTCGTCCGTTCGCTGTATCGGAAGCGCGCCGAATCCGTTCTGTACCGTTTCAATCCCTGTTTTTCCAAGTATAAGTTTATGCATATTCTATACATTGCCGCAGGCATTGTGTCCATCGGTGACGTGCCTGCCGCGTCACCGATGAAAGTTTGAAAGTATTACTTTCAAACTTTGTACCTCGTCGCAGATGTTGTTTGTTATAAGGGGTTACTGATTTGATTCCCAAGAATCTTAATTATTTTATGCCATCTGCCGCCAAAAGGTCAAGTGGTCTTTATCCTTTGTATCACCAACTTTTGCTTTTAACTGTTCGTACAATGTTATATAATTGAGTATTATATAATAAAGCGTGATGTTACCGCTTTTGGGGTGAAAGTTGAAAGCATTCACATATCTTGATGATCTTAAAATATACAGCGCATCGGAACTTAAAGACCTTATCGATAAAACAGGCTTTGTTCCCTTCTTTAAAAATGAGATACCGGGATTTTCCCTTGAAGAGCATATCGGGAAAGGCTGCTGGTATGACGACGGGAGCGATTTCTGGCCCGCATGGGAATGGAAGGGAGAGGTCATTAAGGAGACAGGCTGCGCATACGGAAAATTCCTGAAGAACAAGGCCATGTACATTAGCCGCAAATGGTTCCCGGACTTTGCGAATTTCAGGAGAGACGGTTACGACTTTGATGCGCGTTACGATGACGGACTGGCTTCCATACATGACAAGGAATTGTATGAGCTGCTGGATCAAAACGCGCCGGTGCTGTCAAAATCATTGAAGCGTATCGGTAATTACGGGCCAAAGGGAAAGAATGGCTTCGATACGATGATCACCCGCCTCCAGAAGCAGTGCTATGTCATAACGAGTGATTTCCGATATGCCGTGGACAAAGACGGAAACGAGTACGGATGGGGCATCGCGGAATATTCCACGCCGGAAAGGTTTATGGGTAAGAGCTTCACGGATAACGTATATAAGCGTACTCCGGAAGAATCATACGAACTCGTCGTAAAACAATTGTCAAAGATACTTCCCGGCACCGACAGGGCTGTGATAGAAAGGATGCTGAAATGAGAAATGTATCACTTTTGAGCGAACGCCTTTCAAAACAGTATATCGGGATACTGACCACCGGGGGGATGTCATACGGCGGCGATCAGGGGTGGCTTGACAGAAAGAAGGACAGGGGGTATGCCTGCGGACCCGTTGCGGCCCACGATCTCCTGATGTATTTAAAACACCCGTCTGAAAAGACGGCGGTCCCCGAATATAAGAAAGAGATACAGAGGGACAGACTTCTGTTCCCCATCATCAACGGCTTCGGGATCGACGGGCTTCGCCTGGCATTGGGGCTTAATATCGCTTTTATGAAATACGGCCTTCATTACCGGGCAAGGTGGGGAGTGTTCCCACACAATCTCCGCAAGCGCTGCGAAGAGATGCTTGAGAATGATATTCCGGTCATATTCTCGGTGAATTCCCTGTTTTCGTTTTTAAAGAACTCGAAGAAACTTAAGCTCTATACGAAGAATGCTGCCGGAGAATATATAGTCAGTGCCCATGCGGGATCGCATTATATGACCCTTACGGGGCTCGATAATGATGTGATGACTTTATCAAGCTGGGGCAGGAGATATTATGCAAGATGGTCGGAATATGAAGATCTTGTGAGACATCACAGCATATTTGTATTCAGTAATATATGCTATGTAAGAAAAAAGAGAGGGGCCTGAAAGGCTACAGGGTACACTGCATGATAACAGATTCATTTGACGATAAGACAGAAGCCATAATCTCTCCCGGATCCTTTTTCGGGGATAAGCATTATATATGCGATATAGCAATAGGCACGTTTTCAAGAGAGATATATGCAAAAGTGTTAAATACATATCCCAACGAGCAGATAGATGAGATAAGGGCAGCAAACTGGGTCAGGCCGGTGCATCTTATAAAGGCAGGGGGAATGAACATTGTGTTTTATCTTTCTCTTATCGGCGCTGTGGGAGCTTCGACGGATGTGATCGAGTTAAACTGGAAGACAGGCGCTGATAAGTTTATCATGTTCGGTTCCGCCGGAGCGCTTGATAAAGAAGGCACCGCCGGGAAATATATTATCCCGACACACGCCTACAGAGACGAAGGCATATCCTATCATTATGCCCCGGCAGCGGATTATATTAAGGTCGGGAATTCCGGGTGGATGGAGGAGTTCTTCAAAAAAGCCGATCTTCCTTATGCTACCGGAAGGGTTTGGACTACGGATGCATTCTACAGGGAGACAAGGGGGCATGTGGCAAAAAGAAAGGAAGAAGGCTGTGTTGCAGTGGAAATGGAGCTTGCAGGGTTGCAGGCTGTATGCGACTATCACGGCTTTGAACTCTATGATTTCCTTGTGACCGGTGATATCGTGGATCAGCCGGATTACACTCCCGAAGGCTTACACGAAGCAAACCATTCCCTTGACAAGTTTTACATCGCAGTGAAGATCGCGAAGGAACTCCATAAGAAACAATATGGTTTTTACGGTGCTGAGACTTCCGACATAAAAGACGAAAAGGGATTAACCCCGAGAGACTATTATGATATACTGAAAGAAGCTTGGTGCGAAGAGACGTGCGCACCGAGGATGAGGGACAGGTGGAGCACCGATAATGTGACCCTCGGACAGTGCTCAATAACATCCTTCCTCATGCAGGACATATACGGCGGCAAGGTGCTTGGGATCCCGCTTCCGGACGGGAACTATCATTGCTTTAACGACGTGGACGGCTGCATATTCGATCTTACCAGTGAACAGTTCGGAGACAGAAAGCTTGATTATCGAAACGTTTATGAGCAGTCAAGGGAGAAACATTTCTCATCCACGGAAAAGCGTGAGAGATATGAGATACTTAAAAAGAAAGTAATGAAGGCTCGGGAAGAGTTATAGCAATTCCATCATATACGCATAATGAGAGGAGAAGAAAGTTTATGAAAGAGAAGAGATTTACACCACTTGTTATCTGCCACCTTTGCATGCTTGTCATAATGACGCTGTTTAGCATTGCAAGCGCAATACTTATGTTTTCAGGATCTGCTGATATGGATTATGAAAACCACAAAGCCATGATATATGCCTTCGGATGCTTTGAAATACTGGATGTCCTGGCACTCTTAAGCGGAATCTTGTATCTTCTTAAGGGATATAAAAAGGCAGCGGCATTGTATTATAAGGCATTTATGCTGCTCAACGCCCTTTCCGCGATCGGGGCCGCGGTAGGTCTGTCCTTTTACAGAGAGATTGAAGAAGAATCACTTATTCCCGTTGTTATCATCCAGATCGTTGCAAGTGCAGTCGAGGCTGTCATACTTCTTGTAATGACATTTTGGAAGGATCTGGGAAAGACAAATACATGGATATTGTTCTCTGTGATACTTACAATGGACATTATCACCGGAGCATTGTTCACCGTAGACCGCAACACGTTTTTCTACAGGCTCGTAACCGTCATCTCGGTACTTTTCGTTGACGGAACATTGGGACTCATAATCCGCGGTAAATACATCGATAAAGAAGCAAGAGGCAGCAAATAGGAAAGGGACACACATGGAAAAAGATAAGATCATTAATGATAACGAACTTGAAAATGTTACCGGCGGCGTTGTGGGTGCGGCATACACAAAGCTTGATGACGGCAGCGGATTGAGCAGAAAACAGCAGTTTGAAAATGCCTGGGCTTTCCTTGATCTTGAGAACATGGGAATATCCGGCATGCAGAGGGCGCAGCTCTTTGATGAATGGGAAAGATCAGGATTTAAGCTTGATGCCATCGCATTTCTTGAGGCGCGTTCCTGACCGCTCAATTTGAGGGATCATTAAAACATACAAGGAGAATTCAAAATGGCTGATCTTACAGTAAGGTACTTTTCAGACTGCTTAAAGAGAAGCACCACATTTCGCATGTATCTCCCGAACACTCAGGGGGACAGTGAATATTCAAAGAGAAAGACAAAGGTGCTGTTCCTTCTTCACGGATATTGCGGGGACGCGGAAAACTGGGTGCCTGAGCATCTTTCCGACAAATACAATTTTGCGGTGGTCATCCCGAACGGTGAAAATTCCTTCTGGCTTGACGGGATATCTACAGGCCACAAGTTCTGCACCTTCCTCGGAGAAGAACTGCCGGGCTTTATAAGAAAGACCTTTAATCTTGCGGTAGCAAAGGAAGACACTTATATAATGGGACTTTCGATGGGAGGTTTCGGTGCGCTCCACACGGCACTTGCCTATCCCGATGTTTTCAGTACCGCTATCTGTCTGTCCTCTGCATTTATCCATAACGAGATCATGAAAATGGAACCGGGCACGGAAAATGCAGTGGCAAATTACGAATACTATAGGGAATGTTTCGGAGAACCCGCAAAACTCTCCGAAAGCGACAATAACCCGGAAGTGCTTATAAAGAAATTAAAAGGTTCGGGACATGAGATCCCTGCGATCTACATGGCCTGCGGGACCGAGGATTTCCTGCTTAACGAGAACCGTGCCATGGATGCTTTCTTAAAGGACATGGGCGTGGAACATGTTTACGAAGAGGCAACCGGAACCCACAACATGGAATTCTGGACAAAGTATGTTGAGATCTTTGTGCCGAGAGTATTCGGATAATAAAGTTTTACACCTTTACTGAAAAATATGATCGTTAAACCGCGGAAAGGAGACCGGAGATGAAGACACTGTTTATCGACTGCGGAATGGGAGCTGCCGGAGACATGCTGACAGCGGCACTTTTGGAACTTATTGATGATAAGGACGGATTTTTGAAAAAGCTGAATGATATCGGAATACCGAACGTGACTTTTGAAAAGGAAAGCTCGGCAAAGTGCGGTATAACGGGCACGCATATTTCAGTTAAAGTAAAGGGCATTGAAGAAGGCGAAGAACATGCTCACGGACATACCGACGGGCATGAACATGCCCATGAGCATTCACACGGTTCGCACTCCCATTCCCATAACGATATGACGGGGATCGGGCATATAGTGAATGACCACCTTGATGTTCCGAAAAATGTGAAAAACGACATCCTCAGTGTGTATAAGCTCATAGCGGAAGCCGAGAGCGAGGTTCACGGTGTACCGGTAAGCGAGATACATTTTCATGAAGTCGGAAACATGGATGCTGTGGCAGATATCACAGCAGTGTGTCTCCTTATGAATGAACTGGCGCCGTCTGAAGTGGTGGTGTCACCTATACATGTGGGTAGCGGAAATGTCAAATGCGCTCACGGGATCCTTCCGGTTCCGGCACCAGCGACGGCATACATACTTAAAGGCATTCCTATGTACGGCGGTGAGATAAAAGGAGAACTGTGCACTCCCACCGGTGCGGCGCTGTTAAAGCATTTTGCCACAAGGTTTGGAAAAATGCCCGTTATGCGCACCGAGAAGATAGGTTACGGCATGGGTAAAAAAGACTTTGATGTCGCAAACTGCGTGAGGGTGTTCCTTGGCGAAACCGATGACAAAGAAGTGACCGTTACCAACATCTCCTTCAATGTTGACGATATGACCGCGGAAGCCGTGGGCTTTGCCATTAACAAATTCCTTGAGGAGGGAGCTTATGAAGCCTTCTCTTCTCCGGTGAATATGAAGAAGAGCCGCCCCGGAGCGCTGATAAACGTCATCTGCAAAAACTCGGACAAAGAGAGGATGGCGGAAGTCATTTTCAAACATACGACCACCATCGGCATGCGTTTTGAGGAAATGGGGCGCTTCGTACTTGACAGAAAACTGGAATCTTTGGATACACCCTACGGAAATGTAAGAAGAAAGATCTCTTCCGGCTATGGTGTCAAAAGGGTGAAGTATGAATACGACGACCTGGCACGCATAGCGGAAGAGAAGGATATAAGCATCGAGGAAGCAAGGGAACTTGTCACCGCGCTTTTTTAGCGGGTTTTCCCGAGCATAAGGCAACAACTTTATGAAGAGCGTATGCTATCGGTATCGAAGGGATCATAACGGCTGCGATGTAGAGCAGCTGGTTGCTTATGTAGTACACAGCCCCCGCGCCGGCTTGCACAAAATCAAACGCAAACAGATGCACGAACAGGGGATGTACAAGATAGATCTCAAGAGTAAGCCCTCCGAGGAAGGAAAGGACCGGATTTCCGATCTTTACTTTCATACCGGCGAGAAGCACGAACCATATGAAGCCGAGGGAGCTTATCATCTGCCCGATTATCTGAATGTGGGAATAAAGGGCTTCATCATAGGGAATCCCGAGAGCTTTTACGATCTCTTCATAGTAAGACGCTGCGGCAAAGGTGATGACCGTAACTGTGAAACAGAGTGTTACCAGAAGGGGATAATGTTTACGGTTTAGTTCGGTAAATTTCCCGGAGTCCGCACCGACCATAGCGCCCACCGCAAACAGAAACTGCGTATTGTACCACCATGTCCCGGGACTGAAGAGTTTGCAGAAGATAAAGTAAACGATCACAAAACACCACAGCGTGATAAATGAGACGCGCTCGTTTTTTATGAGACGGAAGCTTACATAGAAAGCTATATAAATATAAAGGATTGCCGGAATAAACCAGATATAGTCATAGACATTGAGCCAGACCGGCGGCTGGATCGTCATACCGCGGGCTTTTTCTATGAAGAAGAAAACGAGCCACATCACGACTGTGGGGATCAGCAGGGGAAGCAAACGCCTTCTTATGTAGTGGTCAAAAAAACCGGCGCCTTTGCGGGAAGAAACATACATGCCGTATCCGGAACAGAAAAAGAACATCGCAACGCAGAGATATCCCACGTAGACAAAGAAGTCAAGACCGGGTCTTAAATATATCGGGTCCACCTGAAGATAAGACGCGCATGTCTTTTGCGAGATGTGGTGGAACATGATGAGGACCGCGCAGAAACCGAGAAAAGCCTTGGTCTGTTTGAGAGACAGATAGTCTTCGTTCCATTCGCCTTTCTTACATGGCTTGGATCCGTAAAAAAGCAGGAGCAATATCAATGGATAGACCAAATATACAGCCATAAAGAGCCTCCGGGGCGCAAAGGTCAGCGCATATAAACGTCCAAAGAACAGACCACGATCAGTATCAACGCTTACTATACTATATTGACGGCACTATTTCAAGAATATAGTCGTCAGGGAAAGATGAAAGGACTGGTGTCATGACAAAACAGGATATCGAAGCTATCGTTCAAAAACAGAGAGACTATTTTAAGACCGGCGAGACTTCAGATCTTGGTTTCAGACTTCGGGCGCTTAAGAAATTAAAGGAGTCCGTGACATTTTATGAAAAAGAGATCGAGGATGCCCTCCATGAAGACCTGGGAAGAAGTGCGGTGGAGGCAAATCTTTGTGATGTTCTCCCTGTGATCCTTGAGATCGACGAATCGATAAAGGGGCTTAAAAAGTGGGCGAGACCTGAGAAACATTTAAGCGGCATACTTGCTTTCCCGAGCTTTATCACTAGAGTCAACAAGATGCCTTACGGCGTGACGCTGATCATTTCTCCGTTCAATTTTCCTATAATGCTGTCAATAGGAGTACTTCAGGCTGCCATCTCAGCAGGGAACACAGCAGTCATAAAGGTATCCTCAAAGGCACCCGCATGTGCGGATATCATCGAAAAGATAGTGACAAGGGCATTTATGCCCGAATATGTTACCGTCATAAAGGGCGGTCATGATATTGCGGACATGTGTCTTGAAACGCGCTTTGACAAGATATTCTATACCGGAAGCCCGAGAGTTGCTGTCCATGTTATGGAAGAAGCTGCGAAGAACCTCACTCCCGTTGCCCTTGAACTTGGGGGTGAAACAGGTAACTGGTGCATAGTGAGGAAGGATGCGGACATCCGTGATGCAGCGAGAAAAGTGGCATTCTTTAAGGTACTTAATTCCGGCCAGATATGCATAAATATCAATCAAGTGGCCGTGGCAGAGGAAGTGGCGGAGGAATTTCTGAAGGCTTTGAAGGCCGAATTCGTAAGGCAGGCCGGAGAGATAATTCAGGATAACCCCGAATATCCGAAGCTGATCACTAAAACGGCTTATGACAAGTGCGCCGCGGAAGCGGAAGAATACAGGGACAGGATATTGTTCGGAGGAGTCGGGAACGATAAGGAATGTAAATATTCGCCTACGGTGATATATCCTGTAGGAATAAACGAGAAGATCGTACAGCACGAGCTTTTCTGCCCGCTTCTCCCCATAGTGCCTTTTAAAGATGCGGAAGCAGATAAGCTCATAGAAACGATAGAAAGCCGCGAACACGGGCTTGCGCTCTATGTTTTCACGAAAGACAAAAAATGGGCGAGAGATACCATGAGCCGCATGCAGTTCGGCGGCGGATGCATAAACGAAGTCATAATGCACATTATGGTAAAACATGTTCCCTTTAACGGCACGGGACATTCCGGCATGGGGGCATACCATGGGGAATGGGGTTTCAGGGAATTCTCCCATCCCACGACCATACTTGAAGGCAGCACGCATTTTAACTTAAGCCTCCGGGAACATCCCTATTCAGGAAAAGCGGGGGTGAGGAAGAAAAAGATGTTCGGGCTTATAAGGAAGCTCCCCTTTTAGGCGTTAAATTTTGCGGTATTGTAAATTGGCTCAAATGGTTAAAAGATAACGGTTTCAAAGACAAGATAGTTTACTAATGATTTGACTATTTAAGGGGGCCAAAATGACTTATAGGTCTTTAATTGAATTCATATATGGTCAGGATGGATAATATGCCTAGTTCACTTCAAAGACGGGAGTATATGTCGGGACTCTATAAGAGAAACAGTGTCGTTGCTCTTATAAACGGTGTCCTTGAACTTATTTTTGTATTTTTCGGGATAGTGCTGGGACTTAACAAAACAGTGACGGAATTAGGCGAAAACAT
>JAEEGL016742946.1_pt1 | contig 10477 bp, 6 predicted proteins | sample 9134231 | NCBI WGS metagenome assembly JAEEGL01 (sample SAMN16246548, study PRJNA631951) | gut metagenome | biome: gut microbiome; feature: rumen; material: fiber-attached | host: Bos | place: Iran: Karaj | collected 2018-10 | reverse complement strand
GCCTCCTGCATTGCTCCGTGCGCACCGGTCGGCGGCGGTATCTATACCAAGGCTGCTGACGACGGTGCTGACCTTGTCGGGTATGTTGAGGCCTGGATGCCCGAAGACGATCCTCGTAACCCTGCGTTTATTGCAGATAACGTCGGTGACAACGTCGGCGATGTTGCCGGTATGGGTGCTGACCTGTTTGAGTCTTATGTTGGTGCTTTGATCTCCGCTCTGACTCTTGGCGCCAGCTTGACCGGTGGCAAGATCACCGAGGTCTTTAGCGGTTCCGGTGTTTTGTTCCCGATGATCCTGGCTGCTTGCGGTATCTTTGCAGCAGTGATCGGTTCGTTCTTTGTTCGCGGAAACAAGGATCCTCAGAAGAGCCTGAATACTGGTTCTTATGTTTCTGCCGCGATCGTTGTCGTTGCTTCTTTTGTGTTGAGCTACCTCTTCTTTGGCGGCGCAAGAGCAGCGATTGCAGTCGTGTCCGGACTATTGGTCGGTCTGATCATCGGTATCGTGACCGAAGTATACACTTCTTCCGATTATAAGTCGGTCAAGAAAATTGCAGACCAGTCTGAGACCGGTGCTGCAACAACCATCATTTCCGGCCTTGCTGTCGGCATGATGTCTACCTGCGTTCCGATCCTTTTGATCTGCGTCGGTATCTTCCTTTCTTATCAGTTCGCCGGTCTTTATGGTATCGCTTTGGCTGCTGTCGGTATGCTTTCGACAACCGGTATCACCGTTGCTGTTGATGCATATGGCCCGATCGCAGACAATGCCGGCGGTATCGCTGAGATGGCAGGTCTGCCGGAAGAAGTCCGTGAGATCACCGATACGTTGGATGCCGTCGGTAACACCACTGCCGCAATGGGCAAGGGCTTTGCAATCGGTTCTGCTGCACTGACTGCTTTGGCACTGTTTGTTTCTTATGCACAGGCTGTCAAGCTGTCCGCCATCAACGTTCTCGATTCCAACGTTGTTATCGGTATCCTGATCGGCGGTATGCTGCCGTTCGTCTTCTCCGCAATGACCATGGAATCCGTTTCCAAGGCTGCATATAAGATGATCGAGGAAGTCCGCCATCAGTTTAAGACCATCCCCGGGATCATGGAAGGAACCGGCAAGCCGGATTATTCCAAGTGTGTTGGTATTTCTACACAGGCTGCTCTGCATGAGATGACCATCCCCGGTGTCATGGCTGTTTTGGCTCCTGTTCTGGTTGGTCTGCTCCTCGGTGCGAACGCTCTCGGCGGTATGCTCGCCGGTTCTCTTGTCACCGGTGTTCTGATGGCGATCTTCATGTCCAATGCCGGCGGCGCATGGGACAATGCGAAGAAGTTCATCGAAGGCGGCAATCATGGCGGCAAGGGCTCCGATGCTCATAAAGCTGCTGTTGTCGGTGATACGGTTGGTGATCCTTTCAAGGATACCTCCGGTCCTTCCATCAACATCCTGATCAAGCTTATGACCGTTGTTTCTCTGGTCTTTGCTCCGCTCTTTATGAACTACGGCGGGATCCTGCTCAAGTTCTTTAAGTAAGGACCTTGATTATTAGGAACAGAATTCAATAAGAAAAAGGCTTTCGGAGAATTCTTCGAAAGCCTTTCTTTTTTGCCCTGTAGAAGCACATGCTTCTAAAAAGGAGTTGTATATTTATGCGCGCAAGAAAGTGCCTGAAATCAGTAAAAAACACTCCTATTCACTGGTGGTGCGTAGCGTGGTCAATACGGCGTTGGCAATCGCAGTTCCGGTCTTTAAGAGGGTTTCGGAGTCGGTGACCTTCTCGTATTCTTCCGGGTTGACCATAAACCCGATCTCGGTCAGGACACTGGGACAGATCGGGTCCTTTGTGACGATATAGTAGGACCAGGCGGCACCGTCATTGAGACGATCGACCGCTTCGGAGATGCCGTCTGCAAGATTGATTGCCAGTTCCTCAGAGAATCCGTAGTAGTAATAGACGACGACTCCGGTCGCATTGTTGGAGTCATAGGTCTCAACGGTACTGTTGTGGTGCAGGGAGATTAAAAGGTCCGGATTCGTCTTTGCACTGTCGCGAAGCCGATCCATCAGCACGTTCTTATCCTGATCTCTTGTTTGACGGGTCAGTGTGACGCTTGCGCCTAGGTCTTCCAGTCGTTTCTGTACAACATACGTGATTGCCATGTTCACATCTGCTTCGTCCGGTCCGGTCAGACCTGCTACCCCAAGAGCGCCGACGTCGCTGCCGCCATGGCCGGGATCCAGGGTGATTCGGATTCCGTCAAGCGGTTTTCCGGGGAGATCAGAAAGGATCGGACGTTCTTTGATGTGAAGCGTCAGACCGTTTTCTGTAAAGACGGATTCGAAGCCCCAGAACTTGTCTGGCTCAAGACGTACACGGAGGATCGACTGATCTTGCTCCTCACCGGCTTCCAGAGTATAGGCAGTGATGAACTGCTGCTTTTCAGGCTCTACCGTCAGTATTTGTGTCTCAGTGTTATGAAAGACGATCTCAAGACCATCATCGGAGCGGGTCCAGTAGATCGGCGCATCAAGGATCCCGGGGAACCGGAAGTAATGATCCCTCCCGGAAGACTCGAACTGGGCATTTGCCGTCGTGTTATGGATCAGGAACGATCCTTCTTCAATCGACACATCCGATTTGGCAATGATCCCGCCGGAGCGAAGGATCAGATAGTTGCCGCTTTGATCAGAAACATAATCCCGGGTCCCTTCTTTGAAGAATTCCAGAAAAGCACCGGTTCCGACCTTTTCCATCGTTTCATAGACGTTAGACATGTATTCGGTTACACGGATCACCGGCTCGGAGCGGCTTCCGGCATAGTAGAGAGATCCGTTCGAGGAGACGGAGCTGAAAACGCCGAGATAGGAAAGGTGATACTCCACAGGACCGAGGTTCCTGACATCCTGAGGTTGATCGGAAAGGTCTGAAAGTGTAATGCTCGCCTTGTACGTAGCGGCAATCCCGGACATTGCTGTTGCGGCGACCTGTTTCAGAGGAAACGATTTCCCGGAAATGGTCGCAGAGATCGAACCGCCGGATGGACCGACACAGACAAGCTCGAATTCTTTTGAATCCCAAACGATCGTATCGGCGGAAGGGAAGGCCGGTGAAGAGGAAGAATTCTGAATCTTTTTGATGGTCTTGGGGGTAGTTGTGCCGGATGAGGGAAGAGTGATCACGACGGTATCAGAGTTACTGCCCTGGCGCACCGTGATCCGGTTGGCGCCCCGCTTTAATTCGATCAGTTTTCCCCACAATCCGGTTGTGGAAGAGCGTTCGAGCTCCTCACCGTTGATCGTCAGTGGTTGAGTCGGGTCAGAAGTCCCCATCACGAAATACTTCGCGGTGGACAGGGTGACGTTTTGCGCCGGTCTTGTAATGGCGAGTGTTTGTGGATAGCCGAGGTCAATCAGTTCCAGTTTTGGGACACTGAGGTCCAGCGACTCAAAGAGATCTCCTCCCAACGAAGGGGAACCTTCGGACTGGGATTTTAGATTCGAGGTCAGGACAAACTGATCGATCCCAAGGTCTTTCACTGTGCAAAGCAGATTGGAATAGGCGTAATAGTCAACCGCTTCCTCCAACCGCAGCAGGTCCTGATAGTGGTTGACAGAGTGCATGGGAATCGTCTTCTCCGAGCAGATTGAAACTACGGAGTTCAGATCCATTCGCAGGGTCTCGTCATCCGGTTCTGCGGAGAGATCAAATAACAAATCGGCCGGAAGCTCACGGAGAGTCAGATACAGGGTTAAGGTCTCCTGTTGCCAGTCGTCGTTTACCGCGTCTGTTTCAAGGAACACTCTTCTGTCGTACCCATCGGCTCGAATCGATTCGGCAACACCCGTTGTGATGGAGGACAACGCATCCAAATACCCCTCCAGTCCTGCCAAATTCGGGTCATTGATGTTGCAATATACGATCCCGGCGACGGGATACCGGGTGATAAGCTCTTTGGCCTCCGACAGAAGCAGGCCCCTTACGGATTCTTTTCTGGGATCCAGGTAAAGAGCATCATTGATTTGCAGCACATCTTCTGGGTGGCGCTTTAAGAACCGCAGTTTCTCTGGCTCGGTGGAAAGGTCCCCCACAGCAAAGGGATCGATCATGGCATACAGGGACAACTGGTTTTCCGTAAGCAGCGTTGCCGCTTGTCCGATCAGATCAAAGGAGGAGAAGAGGTTCTTTTTCCCGGCGAAGGATCTGTTGGTATCAAAAAAGCGGGAAGTGTAATTGGTGCGGCCGTTATGTCTGGTTTCCAAAAAGACGGAATCCGCACCGGATCGAATCGCCAGATCGACTTGTTCGGAAAGGGCGTCGAATGCCTCCTCCTTTTTGAAATCCGGTTGATAAAACAGCGGATTGTTGTCTGCATCCGAAATCATGATCCCATGCAGCCCTTCGGAAAGAAAAGGGACAAGAGGTTGTGTCTGGCGCAGCGAACAGCCCGTCAGGAAGAAGGACAGGAGAAGGGCGGCGGACAGTATGATGAGTGCAGTTTGACGGATCGTGTGTTTCATATAACCCTCAAAAAAAGAACTGATCCGGCGGATCAGTTCAAACATTATAATTCAAAATCGGATTGATCCATTTTGGGAAGTATTGCTATCCGGTGGGGGATCCTTTTTAAAGGATCGTACCGAAACTTTTTGCAGTGAAATCCGGGATCGACGACTCCACGTTTTTTGCAAAGGATCTGGTCCTCTTCAAAACGGGAACCATGCCGGCAATAAGAACAACTTGGTTCGATCTGTTTGCCAAAATATAGGAATGAACTGGACATCAAATCACCTCGCAGTTTGATTGTAACAAAGAACCAGCATGAATCCAAGAGGCAAGAAGCAAATGCGAGATGGTTGAAATGGAATTCATTCACACATCAAACGTCCTATGGTATAATACAATACAGAAAACTCGGATGAGGAGGAAGCATGCTGGAACAGAGTATCAATGTGGAACGGATCGAGGATATGCTCTCGCTGTTCGGAAACTTTGACGAGAATCTAAAGATCATCGAAGAGATCTATCAGGTCACGATTCTTTGCCGTGGGACGGAGATCAAGCTTTGCGGAGAGGAAGAGACTGTCCTCCTTGCGAAAAAAACGATCGAGAGTCTTCTCTTAATGATCCAAAAAGGGGAGAATATCACGGAACAGAATATCCGATATGTGGCCAGAATGGTCGAAGAAGGGACAGAGGACAGGCTGATGTCTCTTGCGGATGATGTGGTCTGTATCTCCTCGAAAGGAAGACCGGTCAAAGGGAAAACGCTCGGACAGAAGAACTATATCGAAGCGATGAAAGAAAACACCATCGTTTTCGGTGTCGGTCCGGCAGGAACCGGAAAGACCTATCTAGCCGTTGCAATGGCCGTCAAAGCGTTTCGCGGACATGAGATCAGCAGAATCATCCTGACAAGACCGGCCGTTGAGGCAGGGGAAAAGCTCGGCTTTTTGCCTGGGGATCTGCAGAACAAGGTCGATCCGTATTTGCGGCCGTTATATGATGCACTGTTTGACCTGCTTGGCGCGGAAAACTTCCAAAAGCAGCTGGAACGGGGCAACATCGAAGTGGCACCCCTCGCCTATATGAGAGGGCGCACACTGGACGATTCCTTTATCATTCTGGATGAGGCGCAAAACACCTCGCCTGAACAGATGAAGATGTTCCTGACCAGACTTGGATTTAATTCCAGAGCGGTTGTGACCGGAGATGTGACACAGATCGATCTTCCAGATCCGAGAAAATCCGGTTTGGTCGAGGCTGTGAAGGTGTTGGACGGGGTCCGTGACATCGCAATCATCCGTTTCTCGGAGAAAGATGTCGTCCGTCATCGGCTGGTGCAGGACATTATCAAGGCATATGAGGATTTCTATCACAAGAAATAAAGGGAGTGTATCTTTCCATGGATCAGGTGAAAGTATCGATCTCCAACCGGCAAAGAGCCATTGAGATTCCCTCCGGGATCCGCGCACTGATCCGAAAGTGTTGCGGAGCCGTTTTGTCAGAAGAGGGGCTCGAGGGAGCATTTGAAGTCAGCGTCAGCTTTGTGGACAATGAGTCGATCCGTGAACTGAATGCTGAATTCCGTCAAATCGATCGTGAGACAGATGTCCTATCTTTTCCTTTGGGAAGTGACGGCGTCTACGATCTCAATCATGAGACCGGTGCCAAAGAACTGGGAGACATTGTCATCTCCGCAGAGAAGGCGGTCGAGCAAGCGCATGAATACGGACACACATTACAGAGAGAGATCGGATTCCTGACCGTTCATTCCATGCTTCACCTCCTGGGCTATGACCATGAAAACGGCGGAGAACAGGAAGCAGAGATGCGAAAGATGGAGGAACAGGTTTTAAACCGGCTTGGGCTCAGCCGTGAGACCCAAATGATCCCATAGGAAAGCGGGACAATCATGACGAAGAGTGTTTTTATCGCCCTGGTCGGGCGGCCTAATGTCGGAAAATCTTCGATCCTGAACACGATTTTGGGGGAGAAGATCGCGATCGTTACCAACAAACCGCAGACGACCCGTACCAGGATCACAGGCATCCTGACAGAAGGGGAGACCCAAATGGTGTTTTTTGATACACCGGGTCTGCATAAGGCAACCTCCAAACTCGGAGATTATATGGTCCGCCAGGTCAAAGAATCGGTCGCGGATGTTGATCTGGCAGTCCTGGTGACCGATACCGAACCAAGACTGACCGACATGGAAAAGAAACTGGTGCAGGATATCCAAGCCTCCGGGATCCCGGCAATTACGGTGATCAATAAGATCGACCTGCTGGACAACAAAGAAAAGCTGCTCCCGAAGATGCAGCTGCTCTCCGAAGAATATGACTTTGAACACATCTTTCCGGTCTCCGCACTGACGGGAGAGGGGATCAATGAGTTACGGCCGATTCTTTCTTCTTATGCCATGGAAGGACCGCACTATTTTGAAGATGATGCGCTGACGGATCAGACCGAGCGGGTCATCGTCGGCGAACTGATCCGTGAACAGGTTCTGCTCCATATGCAGCAGGAGATCCCTCACGGCACCGCTGTGGAGATCGAATCGATGAAAGAGCGGGAAGACAAGGATCTGATGGACATCCGCGCCACCATTTACTGTGACAAAGAAAATCATAAGGGAATGATCATCGGCAAGAATGGCACGATGCTCAAGTCGATTGCCAGTAAGGCGCGGATCGCGATCGAAGATTTTCTGGCTATGCCGGTCAATCTTCAGTGCTGGGTCAAGGTCCGGGAGGACTGGAAGAACTCGCTGGCATCTTTGCGCCAGTTTGGATTCGAAAACGAGAAGAAATAGTGAAGAGCCGAGCAGATTGCTTGGCTCTTTGTGCAACGATTGGAAGAACAAAAGGGGAGGAGGACAGGACGATGCAGTTTACGGATATCGGGGTCGTGTTAAAGGAAAAAACAACCCAGGACGACCGGATTCTTACCATCTTAACGAAAGAGCACGGTGTCCTGTCTGCCTACGCAAAAGGTTCGAAGCGAATCAAAGGCCGAAATCATTCCGCGACGGAAGTCTGCTGTTACTCCAGTTTTGTCTTTTATGAAAACCGAGGTCGGTACTCGGTCGATTCTGCCGAGACGGAGAAGATCTTTTTTGGAATTCGTCAGGATGTGGAAAAGCTATCCCTTGCCAATCACTTTCTTCATCTGTGCGTGCAACTAGCGCCGGAGGGGGAAGACGCGAGTGAATACCTGCGGTTGCTTTTAAATTGCCTTTATTTTCTGGACAACGGAAAGCGCAGCATCGTGTTCCTGAAGCCGGTGTTTGAATTGCGGTTGCTGGCTTTGGCCGGTTATATGCCGGATCTGACAGGATGCAGCGAGTGTGGAAACGGTGAAGCGGAGTCATACTTTTTTCGCGCCGGTGAGGGCTCGATTGTCTGTTCCTCCTGCTATCGGGAAGGATACGGTGGAATCCCATTGGAACCAGGCGTTCTTGCCGCAATGAGGCATATCATTTATAGCGAACCGGAAAGGATCTATTCCTTTCAGCTGGGAGATGGACTTCTAAAGGAACTTATGTCAGTCGTGGAACAGTATCTCCGGATTCAACTGGATACCTATTTGCCGGCCTTGGACTATTTCCACAGTGTATTCCTGTTTTAGAGGAGAATCAGAATACTATGAGCATCAATATGAAGTACTGCAAATCACTGGAGATGGATAAGATCCTTCAGCTGCTTTCAGAAAAGACCTCCTGCCAGGACAGCAAGGAACTCGCGCTGAGTCTTCAGCACTCTACAGAGTACAATATTTGTGTAAAGCAACTTTCCTTTACAAATGAAGCAAATGGCTTATCTACGCGCTTTGGGACGCCAACCGTTTTGGGAATGAAGAACTGTACTTTCTCCCTGAAACGGGCGGAAGTCGGGTCCCGGCTCACGATCCCGGAGCTCATCGATATCAACGGGATTCTTCGAGCATTCCGGAATCTGCAACACTGGAGATCCCAAATCGAAGACGAGATCCTGCTGGATGAATTCTTTTATACCATTCATTCCTTCCAGACGCTGGAAGATCTGCTGAGCAATTCCATTCTTTCCGAGGAAGAACTCGCTGATACCGCCAGCCCGGAACTTGCCGATATCCGGCGCAAGATCCGGTCTGCGGAACAGAGAATCCGAAACCAACTGGATGGGATCATCCGTTCTTCCACCTATCAAAAGTACCTTCAGGAACCGATCGTGACCATTCGTAACGGCAGATATGTCGTTCCGGTCAAATCTGAGTTTCGCTCCGAGATCCGTGGAATGATCCATGATACCTCCTCCAGTGGCGCGACTGTCTTTGTGGAGCCCAATTCGGTGGTAGAAGCAAATAACGAGATCCGCATTCTGCAGGGGAAAGAAAAACAGGAGATCGATCGGATCCTGCTGGAACTGTCCAATCGGGTCGGTGAGAAAGCAGATCAGATCCTGCTGTCGTTTCAGTCTGCCGTTGAGTTGGATGTCATTTTTGCAAAATCCAGACTGGCAGACCAGATGCGCGCGGTGATGCCGGACCTCAATCAAAAAGGCGTCGTCGATCTGAAAAAGGCAAGACATCCTCTGATCGACAGCGCAAAAGTCGTCCCGATCGATGTACGGTTGGGTGGGGAGTATGACACGTTGGTAATCACCGGACCGAATACCGGAGGAAAAACAGTTACGCTGAAAACGGTCGGATTGCTCACTTTGATGATGATGTGCGGAATGATGATCCCGGCTGGAGAAGGAAGCTCCCTTGCAGTTTTCTCGCAGGTGCTCTCCGATATCGGAGATGAGCAAAGCATTGAACAGAGCCTTTCCACCTTTTCCGCTCACATGACCAACATTGCTTCCATTCTGGAAACATGTGATCAGGATTCCCTGATCCTTGTGGATGAGTTGGGAGCCAGAACGGATCCGACGGAAGGCGCCGCATTGGCTATCTCGATTCTGGAAGAGTTTCGACTGCGCCGTGCAAAGACCATCGCAACGACGCATTATGCAGAGTTGAAGGTCTATGCACTGCAAACAAAGGGTGTGCAGAACGCAAGCTGCGAGTTTGATCTGGCATCTCTCAAACCGACCTACCGTCTTTTGATCGGTGTTCCGGGCCGGTCGAACGCGTTTGCCATCAGCGAACGTCTTGGTATCTCGGACAAGATCGTTGAACGTGCCAAAGAGCACCTCAGCCAGGAAAGTACGGTTTTTGAAGATGTTGTCACAGAACTGGAGAGGACCAGACAGGATCTTGAGAAGGAACGATTGAGTGCTTCCATGTCCTCCAAGCAGGCACAGCAGATGGAGCAGGAGATCCGGAAGCTTCGCGAATCAGCGGAAGAAGACAGCCGGAAAGCACTGGATAAGGCCAGAAATGAAGCAAGAGCCATCGTGGAGAAGGCACGTTATCAGGCAGAGAATATGCTTGAGAATCTGGATAAGATCCAAAAGCAGGCGAACGCTGAGAATGCCGCGACCATGGCAGAACGGGCAAGGACCGAATTCAGAGAGAATCTGAAGCGGATGTATGATTCGGCCGATCCTGTGGAGAAAAGACCGAAAGAGCAGTTCCCGAACCAAAAGATCGAACGGGGCGATCGGGTCCTTTTGGTGGACATTAAAAAGGAGGGCACGGCGCTTTCCGATCAGGATGCGAGCGGCTATGTGCTGGTTCAAGCAGGGATCATTAAGACGAAAGTCCATGTCGGAGAACTCCGAAAGATCGACCAGAGCGACCGGATGGTCACTGTGAACAGTTCAAAAGTATCCACAAAAGATGTCGTCAGTCGTGGAGAACGTTCCGCGAAAAGCGAATTGGACCTGCGGGGAGAACCGTTGGATGAGGCAATTCTTGAGCTGGACCGATACATTGACAATTCCGTGATGGCAGGTCTAAAGGTCCTTACCATCATCCACGGAAAGGGGACCGGAGTACTTCGCGCCGGGATCCAGCAGCATCTACGCAAACATAAAAGCGTCAAGTCATTCCGTT
>JAEEGL016390725.1_pt1 | contig 10477 bp, 10 predicted proteins | sample 9134231 | NCBI WGS metagenome assembly JAEEGL01 (sample SAMN16246548, study PRJNA631951) | gut metagenome | biome: gut microbiome; feature: rumen; material: fiber-attached | host: Bos | place: Iran: Karaj | collected 2018-10 | reverse complement strand
TGGCCGCGCCGAAGGCGAAGACCTGAACCTCATCACGTACGTGACGGACCGCCTCGGTCACGATGCCCGCTACGCTATCGACTCCACCAAGCTCCAGAAGGAACTTGGCTGGGAACCGTCGTTGCAGTTCGAAGAAGGCATCGAAAAGACTGTGCGCTGGTACCTGGACAACCAGGAATGGCTCGACAACATCACTAGCGGCGACTACGAAAAGTATTACGAAACGATGTATAAGAATAGGTAATAAGCAATGTTTTTTCAAACATGCGAAGGTAAGTCCGACCTTCAGAATTGATTTTGATTGATTGCTATGTTATTTGACAATGTGTTATTTTTTTTTAAATTTGTTTCAATTTGATAATACTATATAAAAAAGAATATTGTAAGGTTTTTTAATGAAAACAGTTCTTTTAGCAGGTGGTTTTGGTTCCCGTATTTCAGAGGAATCTGCATTCAAGCCGAAGCCCATGATTGAAATAGGCGGAAAGCCGATTCTTTGGCACATCATGAAAGAATATGCCTATTATGGTCATACGGAGTTTATCATCTGTGCTGGTTACAAGCAGGAATATATCAAAGAATGGTTCTCAAACTACTTCTTGCAGAATTCTGATGTGAGTTTTGATTTTAGCAACAACAAGAACGAAATCACAATCCACCATAGCCACATTGAACCGTGGAAAGTAACTGTTGTCGATACAGGCTACAATACGATGACAGGCGGGCGCATTAAGCGCGTTCAAGAATATGTTGGAAACGAACCGTTCTTTATGACTTATGGCGATGGCGTTTGCGATGTAGACATCAACAAGCTTCTTGAATTTCATAAGAGTCATGGTAAAATAGCGACCCTTACAGCTGTAAAATTAGCACAAGACAAGGGCGTTCTCAATATTGGCGGCAATAACGCAGTTAAGTCATTCCGTGAAAAGAGCGTGAATGACGGTGTTACAATCAATGCCGGTTATATGGTGTTGCAGCCCGAGATTTTCAATTATCTCACGGATGATACTTGCGTGTTCGAAAAGGAACCGCTTGCAAAACTCGCTAGTGACGGAGAGCTGATGTCCTACACTCACACAGGTTTTTGGCAGTGTATGGACAACATTCGCGAAAAAACAATGTTGGAAAAACTTTTAGCCTGCGGTCAGGCTCCCTGGAAAAAATGGTAACAAAGGAAACGATTATGTCCAAAAAGGAAGAACTCAAACAACAGATTTTGGAACTTACCCGTGAATATTACAGGGAAGTCCACGAAACTAAGCCGGAATTTGTTCCGGGTAAAACACATGTGAATTATGGCGGTCGTTTCTTTGATGCCGAAGAAATGGTTAATCTGGTCGACTCATCGCTGGATTTTTGGCTGACGGCAGGTCCATGGGCCCGCAAGTTTGAAACACGCTTTGCCAAGTGGCTCGGAGTCAAGCACTGCAGTTTGGTCAATTCGGGTTCTTCGGCGAACTTGATTGCGTTCTTTGCTCTGACTGCGCAGGAACTTGGTGAGCGACAGATCAAGCGTGGTGACGAGGTGATTACTGTGGCTGCTGGTTTTCCGACGACAGTCGCCCCAATTGTGCAATATGGTGCTATTCCCGTGTTTGTGGACATGAATATTCCTGAATACAATATTGACGTGTCTAAGCTTGAAGCCGCCTACTCTCCCAAGTGCAAAGCTGTGATGATAGCACATTCGTTGGGCAACCCATACAATCTTCAAGCTGTTGTCGATTTTTGCCGCAAGCACAATTTGTGGCTGGTCGAGGACAACTGTGATGCACTCGGTTCCGAATATCTGATTGACGGAGGATGGAAAAAGACAGGCACCATCGGTGACATCGGTACAAGTTCCTTCTATCCGCCGCACCATATGACCATGGGTGAAGGCGGCGCCGTTTATACCAACAACGACGAACTTGACAAGTATGTTAAGTCGTTCCGTGACTGGGGACGTGAATGCTGGTGTGTTGGCGGTGTGGATAACACCTGTGGCAAACGTTTTACGGGCCAATTCGGTCAGCTTCCCATGGGTTATGACCACAAGTACGTTTACAGCCATCTTGGTTTCAATCTCAAGGCAACAGATATGCAGGCCGCTATTGGTTGTGCTCAACTTGAAAAGCTTGATACCATCGTGCAACGCCGTCGTGAAAACTTTAAGATTCTCCGCGAAGGCCTTGAAGGAACCAAGGGGCTTATTCTCCCTGAACCGCAGAAAAATTCTAATCCATCGTGGTTCGGTTTCTTGATTACGGTCAAGGAAGACGCTGGATTCACGCGCAACGATTTGACCACCTACCTCGAAAGCAAAAAAATACAGACTCGCAACCTGTTTGCGGGTAACCTAATTAAGCATCCGGCATTCGAACAGTACCATGAAAATGTGGACTACCGCGTGCCAGGGTCCCTTGATGTGAGCGACTTTATCATGGAACACACGTTCTGGATAGGTGTCTATCCTGGTATGACAGAGGAAAAGCTCCAGTACATGATCGATTCTATCAAGGAATTTTGCAATCGGTAATTTATGATTGATTTGTTCAATGGTTTCTATAAAGGCAAGCGTGTCCTTGTAACCGGTCATACGGGATTCAAGGGGAGTTGGCTTTCCATTTGGCTTCATGAACTTGGTGCCGAAGTGGTTGGTGTTGGTCTTGAACCATATTCTGCAAAGGATAATTTTGTTTTAAGTGCTATCGGCTCAAAAATTAAAGCCGATATTCGTACGGATATCCGAGACCTGCAGGAAATGAAAGAAATCTTTGCTGAATACCAGCCGGAGATTGTTTTTCATTTGGCTGCTCAGCCCCTTGTCCGTCTGAGCTATGAAAAACCCGTAGAAACCTATGAAACAAATGTCATGGGAACAATCAACATTCTCGAAGCTATTCGCGCTTCCGAAAGCGTGAAGGTCGGTGTGATGATTACTACGGACAAATGCTACGACAATAAGGAACTGCTTCGAGGCTACAAGGAAGACGATCCGTTTGGCGGTTATGATCCATATAGTTCTTCGAAGGGAGCTTGCGAAATTGCCATTCAGTCATGGCGTCGAAGCTACTTTAACCCGGATCAATTCGAAAAGCATGGCAAGTCGATAGCCTCTGTTCGTGCGGGCAATGTGATTGGTGGTGGTGACTGGTCCTTAGATAGAATCATACCCGATTGTATTCGTGCGTTGGAAGCTGGTAAACCTATCGACATTCGCTCGCCCAAGTCGGTGCGACCGTGGGAACATGTTTTGGAACCGCTTTCTGGCTATATGTTGCTTGCTCAAAAGATGTGGGATAAACCAACAGAATATTGCGAAGGTTGGAATTTTGGTCCTGAAGCGGAATCTGTATCAACAGTTTGGGAAGTTGCAACAGAACTGGTCAAGAATTTTGGCAAGGGCGAATTGAAGGATTCTTCTAATCCTAATGCAGTTCACGAAGCTCAATTGCTGATGCTTGACATTACCAAGGCCAAGACTCGTTTAGGTTGGAAACCGAGATTGGATATGCAAAAGTGTTTAGCTCTTGTAGCCGACTGGTACAAGCGTTATAAAAACGAAGATGTATACAATCTTTGTGTAGAAGAAATTGAGACTTTCACAAACGACAAATCCTAAAAAGGTATGTGAGAATGGAACAGAAGATTCGTTCTGAATATTTAGATATGGTATGCGGTCTTTGCATACTTCATATTGTTGTAAGTCATATATTCCAAGCTGCGGGTATGACGGATTGCTCCATTTATAAATATTTTCATGTATTGTTTTTTTCAATGAGTTGGTTTTTCTTTAAAGCAGGAATGTTTTATAAAAAAAAGATATGCTTGAAACCGCTCATTCTAGTTACAAAAGATTAATTGTTCCTTTTGTCGTTTTTTCTTCATTTGGTTTTGTCTTTTTTTTCGTGAGAAAAGTTTTTATTTCTGGCTTTGATGCTTTTACGACTTTTAAACAAACTATAGGTACGTTTCTAGTTAATGGAGCTTTTCCTGGCAATCTTGCTTTATGGTTTTTATTGTCTCTATTTGCTTGTCGATTGCTTTTTAATTATATAAACATAAAATGGCCTTCATTTGCATTATATCTTTGTCCATTAATTTGTCTTTTGCTTTCTATTATTTTCCATTGTTTGAATATATCAAAGCCATGGTATATTTTAAATATTACTCTAGGTCTTTTTTTCTATTCTGTAGGATATTTATTGAAAGATAAACAATATAAATGGAGTGTTTTTATAGCGGCAATGATAGTCCTTATTCTTATTGCTGTTTTTAAGGATAGTTCAGTCTCGTTTGCGAATAACTCTCTAATTTACGGTAATTTTTATTTATGGATAATTTATGCGATATGTGCTGTAATTTTCGCTAATAATTTTGTTAAAAAAATAAACATTAGACTTGTGCCATTAATAAAAATTGGACAAGATTCCATGATATACTATGTGTTGCATATGATAGTTATTGATATAGTTCTTTGTTTTGATGATGTTTTTAAGTTTGAAAAGCCGTTTCTTTTGGCGTTATTGCTACTTTCTAATATCGTCATTCTACCTATTGCTAATGTTGCGTTGAAACATTCAAAATATAAGTGGATTGTGGGGTTATAGTGGAAACGATTCTTATTACCGGAGCTGGTCCTAAAGGGGTTACGGGGCGTTTGATAAAGGAACGCTTGCAATCAAAGTACAATTTGATTACACCGTCTAGTAAGGAATTAGACTTGACAAACGATGATGCTGTTAGGATGTTTTTTGCTAATAACTGCATCGACTATGTTATTCATTGTGCAACTTTTCGACCGACGTCTATTGACGCTTCGCATCTTGTTGATGAGGAATTAGAGAGTAATATTCGAATGTATTTTTCACTTGCTTCTCAATCGTCGAAATTCAAAAAGATGATTTATCTGGGCAGTGGTGCGGAATTTGACAAAACAAGACCGATTGTAAATGTCGCTGAAACTGATTTTGGAAAATCTATTCCTAAAAATAAGTATGGTCTTGCGAAATATCTAATGAATTGCTATACACTCAAAAGCGACAATATATACAATTTTCGACTTTTTGGAACAATAAACAGATACGAGCGATTTACCAAGAATGTGATTTCTAATTTATGCGTCAAGGCAATTTTAGGACAACCATTGGAATTGCGTCAGGATTGCAGGTTTAGCTTTATTGATATCGATGATGTTGTGTCAATTATTGAATCCGCACTAAAAACGAATCTGAAATATCACGATTACAATCTTGCAATGGATGAAAGTTATCTGTTGTCTGACATTGCAAAAATGATTCTAAGCTTATCCAATAACAAGAATGCAATTCATTTTGCTACGGATGGTTTGAATCTAGAATACACCGCATCTAACAAGCGAATGAAGGCAGAATTCCCTATTACACTCACTTCTATTGAGACCGCTGTAGAAAAAGTTTATCGCTATTATTTAAGTCAAAAAGATTCTCTTAACATTGAAGGGATTGATTCTCGTTGGAAATAACAGATGATTAAAGTTTCTGATTATGTAATTGAATTTTTGTTAAAGCATGGTGTGACCGATGTTTTCATGTTTGTCGGTGGCGGAGCCATGCATCTTGATGATTCTGCAGGTGCAAACCCGAATATGAATTGCGTGGCTTGTTTGCACGAACAAACCTGTGCCATGGCGGCAGAAAGCTATGCCAGAAATAAAAACGGACTTGGCGTTGCCATCGTTACCACGGGTCCCGGAGCAACGAATACACTTACTGCTGTTGCGGCATCTTGGATTGAATCAACCCAGCTCTTCGTGATAAGCGGTCAGGTTAAACGCGGAGATTCAATGATTGGCACAGGGGTGCGCCAAATGGGTGTGCAAGAAGTGGACATCGTTGAAATGGCTAAGCCTGTAACAAAGTACGCCGTACTTTTGAATGACCCGTTAAAGATTCGCTATGAATTGGAAAAATGCGTATTCATGGCAAAAAACGGTCGCCCGGGTCCTGTCCTGTTAGATATTCCTCTAGATGTTCAGGCAACACGTGTGGACGAAAATACTCTTGATGGATTTAACGCTGAATACGACAAGTATGAAATACCGAATGAGTATTTAAAAGAAATAAAGTCTTTGCTTGAACACTCGAAACGTCCCGTTGTTTATGTGGGTGCTGGAGTCGCCCTAGGTGATGCAAGAAAAGAGTTTCTCCAATTTGTTGAGAAAATGCACATCCCAGTTCTAACCACTTGGAATGGAATGGACTTGATTTGGGATGATCACCCTCTTTATATGGGTCGCCCCGGTGCGATTGGTCAAAGACACGCCAACTTCGTTCTTCAAAATTCAGACCTGCTGATTACTGTGGGAACACGACTTGCTCCGCTCCAGACAGGTTTCGCTTATGACGCCTACGCAAGATTCGCAAAACTAATTATGGTCGATATAGACAAGGCTGAACTTGATAAGCAAAAATTGCATCCCCACTTGAAAATCCAAAGCGATGCAAAGACATTCTTTACAGAGTTAAATTCGCTCGATATTATACCTAACGATAATTCGGCTTGGATTGCTCAAGGAAAAGCATGGGCAAAAAAATACCCAATACTGAATCCAGAATGGCTGAACAATACAGATTTCGTGAACTCGTACTATTTAGTCGACTCAATTTCTCGCCAAATGGACTCGGATGACGTTTATTGTGGCGGTCGTGCTGGAACTTGCGTTGACACTGTGATTCACGCATTCAAGGTAAAAAAGAACCAGACGGTCATTGCGACTAAGGGACTATCTTCGATGGGTTACGGTTTGCCCGCAGCAATTGGTGCCGCCGTAGCACACCCAGGGCAAAAAATCGTTTGCAATAATGGTGATGGTGGCTTTGTCATGAATATTCAGGACTTGGCAACAATCAAATACCATAACTACCCAATCAAGTTCTTTATCTTGAATAATAATGGTTACGCCACAATTGTTGCAACACAGACAAATGTATTCAATCAGCATTTTGTATGCTGTAATCAAAATTCAGGTCTAGCAATCGGAAACATCAAAGCCGTTGCCGAAGCGTATGGAATAAAGACTTTTGCAATAAACAACAACTCTGAAATTGATTCTGTTGTTGAAAAAGTCCTTGCGTACGACGGTCCCGCTCTCTGCGATGTAAAGGTCTGCATTACGCAACCGATTCAGCCTCGTCAGGCAAACTACAAGACTCCAGAAGGGCAAATGGCGTCACGCCCACTAGAAGACATGAAACCTTTGCTCCCTCCAGAAGAACTCGCTGAAATTATGTCTATATCGTCAAAATAATATGAGCTTCAGAACTTTCATAACACAGAAACTAGGCGTTGACAAAGCTATATTTTATACTTTGTTAAGTCGTGGGTTGTCTATATCGACAGCCCTATTCACGGTGTTTTTCATTGCTAAAAATCTTTCACCGGAAGAACAGGGTTTCTACTATACTTTTGGCAGCATTGTTGCTTTGCAAGTTTTCTTTGAACTTGGCTTAACAGGCATCATTACGCAGTTTGTTGCTCATGAAGCCTCTCATTTGAAGCTAAATTCAGAGTATAGAATGGATGGTGAAGAAAAATATCGGTCAAGACTTTCTTCACTTTTGAAATTTTGTGCAAAATGGTATCTTATTGTTGCTATTTTAGTGTTTGTTGCGCTAGGTGTCTTTGGATCAATATTTTTTTCCAAGTATAGTGCAGAACACAAGGATATTGAATGGTTCTTGCCGTGGATCTTACTTGCTGTTGGTACTGCATTTAATTTGCTGCTGTCTCCAATTACAGCTTTTTTGGAGGGGCTTGGGAAAGTCAAAGAAGTTGCTCAGTTGCGTTTTGTTCAGCAAATTGTGCATCCGATTGTAGTCTGGGGAGGCCTCTCTATTGGTGGAAAATTATTTGTATCAGGAGCGGACGCCTTTGTAAGGGTTTTTGTTGTTGCTGTAATTATTGCAAAGTCTCCGTTTTTCAGAATATTAAAGAATATTTGGAATGATTATGGAACAGAAAAAGTTCTTTATATGAAAGAAATATTCCCATATCAGTGGAGAATCGCCTTAAGCTGGATTAGCGGTTATTTTATTTTCCAATTGTTTAATCCTGTATTGTTTGCTACTGAAGGGGCAAAAGTAGCTGGTCAAATGGGCATGACCTTGGCTGCTCTAAATGGTTTGCAAGCATTAACGCAAAGTTGGATTAATACGAAAGTTCCTAGACTTTCTGGATTCATCGCTCAGAAAGACTACAAAAATTTGGATTTACTTTTTGGCAAAACAATGAAACAAATGATGCTGATTGGGACTTCATGCTTGATAGCCTTTATAGTTGTTATATATGCTATTCAAAAAATGGACTTTATGCTATTTGGAATCCATATTGGGGATAGATTTTTACCGATACTCCCATTAAGTCTAATGGCTTGGGCAATATGGACTATGTTCCCTATAAATTGCTGGGCTACATATTTAAGATGCCATAAAAAGGAACCTTTGTTGCTTAATTCAGTCGTTATGGGTATTTTGTGCTGCATATCGACAATTACATTTGGAAATCTATATGGTGTTTATGGCATAACTATTGCATACGCATTGCTTCGATTTGTTTCGTTGACTTGGATTAATTACATATATCGCCATAAAAAGAGGGAATGGCACAATGGCTAAACAACCATTACTTTCGTTATGCATTCCGACATGGAATCGCGCTAAAATTTTATCAACATCATTGAATAGCTTCCGTGAACAGCTCGCATCGATAGATTTGTCTGAAATTGAAATTTTTGTTTCCGACAATGCCTCCGACGACGATACTCCTCAAGTCGTTCAATCGTTTATTGATCAGGGACTGCCTATTACCTATAATAGAAATCCTGAAAATGTCGGTGCTTCTGGTAATTTTATCAAGTGTATGCAATGGGCATCCGGCAAATACATCTGGTTATTGGGTGATGACGATCTTTTAAAAGATGGAGCCATTTCATATATACTAGATTTGATTCGAAATGGAGATTACGGGTTAATTCATTTAAGTGTTTTAAAGAATAAAGACAACCTACCCGAGACTCAAGAATATTCTGATAGCGATGATTTCTGGAAGGATGTTTCTTTTTGGGTGACCTTCATGAGTGGTTGCATATTCTTAAAAGAGGCTGTACCTCTTATTGAAAATTGTGAACGATATATTCCCACTCATTTGTTGCAAGTTCCATTTTATTTAATGTCTTCATCACTTCGAGAGAGAAACCTTTTTGTTCGGAAATCTGTAATGCAAAATGGACTAGATGCAAGTAGTAATGGCGGTTATAATTTTTACGAAGTTTTTGTAAAAAGTTACTTGGATATTTGGAAAGAGTATGAAAATAAGGGTGTTGTTTCAAAAAAATGTTATGCTTTCATAAAAAAGGATATTTATTCAAGATTTATTATTAATTATAATTGCATGTTATTGTTACTTCACCGAAATGTCAAAAGTGAAAATGTAAATTCTATTGGCAACCGCAAAGGCTTCAAAATAAAAGGTGCTTGGAAGCTGTTGCTTAAATATTATGGTCGTGAATTATATTTTTGGACATTGATTCCGAAACAACTTGCAAAAGCTGTATGGAATTTTATTAGAGCGAGAATGAAATGAGAAAAATAGTACATCGTTTTATTTCTTTTTTGTTAAGAAGGATTGTTTCTTTATTAAGATTTATCTATTCCTATAAAACCTTTGAATATGTAAATTTATCCTTAAAAACAAGGATTCGTTCCTACTGGCTTCATCCGATTTTTAAGCATTGCAACAAAACAGTATCTTTTGGAAAAATTGGACGCATTCATGGTGGAGAATGCATAACAATTGAAGAAAAAACATATTTTAGCGATTATATCTATTTAACAACATGGCCCAATCTTGTTGAAGAAAAGCCTTCTTTAGAAATAGGCGCTTATTGTAATTTTGGGGCCTACAATCACATTACATGTACCAATAAAATGATTATAGGCAACAATGTGCTAACAGGTAAGTGGGTAACTATTTCAGACAACAATCATGGGGATTCATCTCTAGAAATACTGAAAATGCATCCAATAAAAAGACCTATTGTTTCAAAGGGTCCTGTTGTTATTGAAGATGATGTATGGATTGGAGATAAAGCAACAATCCTGTCAGGAGTACACGTAGGCAAAGGCGCCATTATCGCCGCCAATGCCGTAGTGACAAAAGATGTTCCAGCTTATAGTGTTGCAGCCGGAAATCCAGCGAGGATTATAAAGCAATCGACATTGACCTGAAGAAATCCTTATTTTGGAGAAAATGTCAAAAGGATGCCTGACCTTGGAATCATCCTTGTTAACCCCTCTTTGAAATCTCCAGTCAGCCTTAGCAACCGATGGCGCTGTATTCGAATCCGGCGTCGGCAAGTTCCTTCGCGTCGTAGATGTTGCGGCCGTCGATGATGAGGGCGTTCTTCATGGACTTCTTCATCACGCCGAAACTCGGCATGCGGAACTGCTTCCAT
>JAEEGL016202055.1_pt1 | contig 10477 bp, 6 predicted proteins | sample 9134231 | NCBI WGS metagenome assembly JAEEGL01 (sample SAMN16246548, study PRJNA631951) | gut metagenome | biome: gut microbiome; feature: rumen; material: fiber-attached | host: Bos | place: Iran: Karaj | collected 2018-10 | reverse complement strand
TTTGTTGGTATTTTAGTTTATTCATATACTATTTCTTCACTTGGTTCAATGTTAACTAGTAGAGATGATGAAACTTCAAAATATGAAGCAAATATTAATTATTTAGAAGAATTAAGAACTAAAAATAATATTCCTAAAGAATTTTATTATAAATTAGTAAAACATTTTAAATATAATTTAAGATATAGTAAAGCTGAAAAGAATTCTTTTATTAATGATTTACCTAGTAGAATTAGAATTCAATTACTTGCAAATATGCATCGAGAAATGATACAAAATTCTATTTTTTTTAAAGAACATTCTTTAGAATATGCTTCTAAAGTTGTATATTTAATGAAACCAATTAGAGCAATGAAAAAAGAAAGAATAATTAATAAAGGAGAATATTTAGTTGAAATTTTTTTTATAAGACATGGAAGGATTTCAATTCATTTAGATGAAGAATATTTTGATAAAAAAATAATGGATTTAAGAAAAAATGAATATTTTGGAGATATATTAGTTGAAATTAATGAAAGATGTCCATTTAATGTTAAAGTATCTTCAAGATTTTGTGATTTATTAGCTTTAAAAAAAGAAGATTTTAATGAAATTAAAGAAGAATTTCCGGAAGAATTAAGTGAAAGTTTAATTGTTAGTTATTATAATTATCAAAGTTTATTAGAATTAGCAGAAAATAAAAAGAAAAAAATAAAGGAAGAAATACAAAAATGGAAAAAAGAAGATAATAAAATAAATAATATATTAAATAAACAGGAAAATAAATTATCTAGTTATAAAAGTGTTCCAAATTTTAATAAAGAAAATATATTTGATAATATTAGTGAAAAAAATGAAAATACAAATATAAATACAAAAATAAATATAAATAATATTGAATCATTTGTTGATAAATTAAGTTTAAATCAAACTAGGAATAGTAGATTATCAAATGTTACCAAAACAAACTTTCCAGAAAATAAAGAATCCAAAACACTTGAAAATGAACATTTAATTAATTTCAATTTAATAATTCAAAATAATAATTTTATTGATAATAATATAAAAAAAGAAAAAACAGTTTTACCAACTAAAAGAAGATCATCAATACATGAATTTGATTTTGATTCTAGTACTAATTTACCTATTGTAGCAACTCCAAAAAACAATAGAAATTCACTTTCAAATTCAAATATAACTTTTACTCATAAAGTATATAATGAATATCCAATGTCACCTACAAAAAAAAGTTTTTTAAGAGGAAGACAAATAATTGATGATTTAGATATACATAAAATTCAACAAAGTGAAATATTTATTAAAAATATGATGGAAAATAAAAAAAAATATAATCAATTAGAAACAAATCCTGAACAATTTTTATTAGATGGAATGAAAAATATGTTGAATGAAAAAGTTCAAACTGAAAACCAGCAAAATGAAAAATTAAAAGATTTATTTGGTAAATTATGTCTTAAATATGGAATAAAAGAAGAATAAAATATTTATAAAAATGTGTTTTAAACAAAATTATTTATGTTCAAATATAAATAAATATTCATAAATATAATATATATTAGAGGATTAATTATTGTAAAATTTTTGTAATTATTTTATAACATTTTATTTAATAATATTGAAATATTATTGGTTCAAATCTCTAAATATTTTAAAATCAAAATTTTTAATAGTTTTATGAAATTATTATAATTTAGTTATATTATTTAGGTAATGTATTTTTAATGATTATTATTTTTAAAAATAAAAAAGTTATTAATGATAATAATTTTTAAAATAAAAATTGTAAAAAAAATTATGATTCATCATTCAGCAATAATAAATAAAAAATATGATACTTTTAGTCATAATAAAATATTATTTAATATTCCAGTTTCAAGAAATTTACCTCATCAAAAATTTTTAAATTATTATTCATCTACTGAAAGAAAAAATAAACAAAAATTTAATGATTATCAATTAAATAATAATAATCCTTATTTAATTTCTACTGAAAATTCTTTAGAATCAAAAAAGCTTTTTTATTATAAAAAATTTTACACTATTGAATCATTAAATGAAGATCCTACTATTAGAAATATTAAATTACAATTTAAAAATTTAGAAGGAAAAATTGATAAAATTAGAAAAATAGTTGTAAATTCAAATTCTCAAAATAAAACTAATTCTATGAATAAAATAAATCAAATTAGAAATATCCAACAATTTAAATATGAAACTCCTTCAAAATATAATATTCCAATAAGAAATAATTATAATGAATTTTTAAATTCAAATGAAAAATATAAATCAAGTAAAAGAATTATTAATATAAGTAATCATAATATTGATATATCTAAAGTTAAATATAATTTAAATAAATTTATTAAAAATTCATTTTTAAAAGAAGTTAATGTAGCTAAAATTTCTTATACTCCTGGATTAAGTGAAAGTTTAATTAATGATTATAATATAGGAAAAATTTCACTTCAATATAATAAAACTCCAAAAAAAACTATAAATAATGATTCATCAGAGCTAAGTCAACTTGCTAATGATATTATTAGAACTTTTGAATTAGATAATTATAAAAATAGAAATATTGATAATAAAATAAAAAATAAAAATTTTAAATATAGTGGAGATAGTAAATTAAATTGTGAAAATAAAATAAATAATAATAATATAAAGAGAAATAATTTTTTATCAGATAATATAAAAATTAACTGCGACCAAAAAGTTGAAAAAAATCCTGAACAATTATTATGTATTGTTACTAATAATAATTTATACTTTTCTCCTCAAAAAGAATTAAATAAGGATAAAATTTTTAAAAAAGAAATTACAAATAAAAAAATAATAAAATTTTTAGAAAAAGAAAATAAAAAGTTTTCAAAAGATGGAATAAATGAAAATAAAATAAATAATAATCATAAATTAAGTGGAGAAGAAAATGATAATAATATTTTAAATAGAAAATTAGAATCAGTAAATAAAGAAAAAAAAGATATAAACAATTCAAAACATATATCATTTGATTTGAAATCTCCAATATTCATATTATATAATGAAAAAGAGGAAATAACAAAAATAAAAATATCTCAAAATAATATAATTTCATCAATAAATTCAAAAGATATAAATAAATATAAAGAGTTATTAACAAAAATAAATAAGCCAAAAGGAATAATTCTCCCTTTTAATAAGGAAGAAATATTAATAAATAAATATTATAAATCTTCAGAATTTAAAGATACATCTGAATTATGTACATTAAATGATGATGATTTAATTAATAAATAAAGGTATATTTGAAAAATCATATCAAAAAGTTAAATTAGTATAATAGAAAAAAAAATGTTTTATGAAAATAATGAAGAAAAATAAAGATAATAATAATTTATTAAATGTTCTCTATATATATAATATAATATTATGAGATATTATTGTTTATATTAATATATTTTAAGGGAAAAAAATATATATTTCATAAAAAAAAATAATTTTTCTATTATATTAAAATAAAATTAAAAAATATAAAAAAATCAAAGATGCATTCACCAAATGAATTAAACTATATGAAAAATCCTTTTATCAACTCCAATTCACATTTCCATTATAAAGATATAACATCAAACAATTATGAACACAGAATAAAATTAGATCCAGAAAACGAAACCAAAATGGATTTAAGAGACCAAATTCCAATTCATCACTTAACTCAAACAATAGTAAAAGAATTTCCAAATGAAAAAGAATTAAATGCATTTGAAAAAGCTGACATAGAATCAGATATAACAAAACAAGTATCAAATCAAAAATATCAACTATTACTTCAAAAAGAAAAATACTTAACAAATATTTGTAATGAAAAAAACAATGAAATAAAAAGAGAATTAAAAGAAACAAAAGAAAGAATAAAAAATGAATTAACAAAAATAATTCATGACACATTAATTTTTAGTCAAAAAAACGGACCAATGGCATCAATGTTACCAAATTCAATAAATGAAATAATATCAAAAATAAAAGAAGATAAAGCAATGAATATTTCAATAAGTAGTATTGGTAGTGTTTCACGTAATTCAAATTCTTCAATTAAAAGATATGAATCAAATGAATTTTTAAAAATGTTAGGTATTGATTTAACAAATTTAAATCCTCATAATATTAAAATCGATATTGATAAAGCTTGGAATTTTATTATGAGTTGGAAAACTGATAGAAAAATAGATGAAGTTATTAGATATAAAGTTGTTAATGAAATCATGAGTGTGGCTGAAAAAAAAGCTACTGAAAAAGTTTCTAGATTAAATAAGAAAATTCATCTTTATAAAGAAAAGAAAAAAAAAGAAGAAGAATTAAAAAAAAAGAAAGAAGAAGAATTAAAAAAATTAAGTGAAGAAAGTGATGATAAAATGAAAAAAATAAGACAAAAAATGAGAAATAGTGTTTCTGGGAAAAAAGATTTTAAAAAATTAGCAAAGGAAAAAAATAAAATTTTTGGTAAACCACAAACTGCACAACAATTAAGAGAAGAATCTAAGAAAAAATCACAAATGAGAAAAAAAAGTAAAATGGAAGAACAAAAACCACTTAAACAAGTTATTAAATTAAATTCTTATAGACATGTTGATAAAATTTTAGATTTTATTGATAGTTCTGAAAATTTAAGTAAAAATATGCCTATTTATAATCATTTTACTAATATTAAATATAAAAAGAAAATGGATGAAATGAATAGGAGAATTCTTAATAAAAATAGAATTGAACCAATTGTGGAAAGTGATACTAAAGTCTTTTAAATTATTTTTATTTAATTTTTTTTTGTTTTTTTTGAAATTTGACTTTGAAAATTTTATTGAGTATTTAATTTTTTTTATTTATTATTATTAAAAAATTATTATGTAATTAATGGAAAAAAATTATATTTTTAGTCAAGCAACTAATTCAAATGCAACAAAATGGAATGAAGTTACATTAAATATATGTAAAGATGAAATTATTATTAATATAAATAAAAAAAATCAAAAATGTTATCATATAACAAGGATTAAATCTTTATTTTTAAAAAAAGTAATTAATGATGATTATGATTATGATGATGAAGTAGATACTAAGGTAATTAAATTAGTAATAACTTTTACTATGAATGAACCAATTATATTAAAAAGTGAAAAAAATAATTCAAAAATATTTCAATTTAGAAGAATAATAAATGCAAAAAAATTAGAATATTACATGAATATATGTAATAATTTTTATTTTATAGAAACTGCAAAATCATTTTTTACAAAAGAATTGGAAATTAATTTAACAAATTATATTACAAATGAAAGTTTTAATGAAATTAATAAAAAATTAAATAAAGAAAAAAATATAATAAATGAAAAAATAGATTTAATAAAAACAAAATATAATAATATTAATGAAATACTTGATAATAATATTGAATTTAAAAAAAATGATTTTATAGTCCCAAATTTATTTGAAATAAAAATAAAAAATTCAACAAATAATTTTGACATAAATAATATTTCAAAAATAAATGAATATTATTTTAAATTAATAAGTTTTTTATCATATATAAAAAAATATGAAATAAAAAGAATTAACAATATCTCAGAAGATCCTTTTAATAAGAAATTAGTTAGAATAAATGATGATAATAATAAAAATAATAAATCAAATAATGATAGTTTAAATGATTGGGTAAATATTACAAAAGAAGATTCAGAAAAGGAGAAAGAAAAAATAAAAGAATTAAAAAAAGAAAACGAAATTTTAAAAAATAAACTTTTAGAGCTCTTAAATAAAAATTCAATCTATAAAGAAAATTTAAAAAAAAAAATATCATTATCAAACATAAAAATTCACTTATGTTACAAATGTAGCAACATATTACAAAGAACAGAAAAATTAAATTCAAATTGTAATTTTGATTTAAAATGTACAAAAAAATCCTTTTTTTATTGTATAAGATGTAAAATTAATTTTTGTACATTTTGTGTAGTATATCAAAATTATTTAAAATGTGGTAACAATCACACATTATATCCTTCATTATTAAATGATCAAGGATATCAATGTTTAATTTGTTCATCTCTAAAATTCCCTTTTCATATTTGTTCACATTGTACAGAAGAATTTTGTTTTGATTGTTCTAATATTGGAAAAGGAAAAGAATTAAATTGTATTTCTTGTTCTAATTTTTTATATTGGAGAAAATATATTTATAATCAATGTTTTAAATGTAAAAAAATGAAACCTTGTTTTTGGCTTTGTATAACTTGTGATTATTATTTTTGTTTGAATTGTTATTGTATTAGTAATGGTAAATGTGGGAATTTTCATGGATTAAAATATTCTAATTTAGAATATTTAAGAAGTATAACTAGTTATAGAAATGATTTGTTTATTTGTAATAAATATGAATTAAGATTTCTTGGCAGATGTAATAAATGTGAATCAATATTAACAAGTGGTGATTTTTATGCTTGTTTAAGATGTTCTTTATTTTTATGTTCTAAATGTGGAAGATTTGATTAAGTTAAATAAAAAATAATTTGTTGATATAAAAAATAATATTTAAAAAAAAGTTATATTTTTAAATTTGATTATGTAGATATTAATTATCTATGATAAAAGGAATATTATTTTTTATTTAAAAGAAATTCAATATTTAATTTCTTAAAATTTTAACATGGAATTATTACTTTTACATTCCCATTTGTATAAGTTTTACCATTTAAATTTCTTGATAAAGTTGAAACTTGCATTATATGGCTTTTTGTTTTTTGGTGAAAATTTGAATCTATTCCATAATATAAACTTTTTTCATCAGATTTTGGTTTATACTAAATAAATATTGAATAAATAAATACCATTCTTTTAAAATTATATATATCTCTTGAAGTTGGAATAAATTCAGATTTTATATCTGAATTATCATTTATCATACATGATCTCATGCATTCAGCTCCCATTTAAAGAAAAATTATATCATTATATAATTATTAATTAATAAATAAAAAAAAATATTTTAATATAACAAATTATTATAAAAAAAAAATAAAAAGCAGTTTTTATTTAAATAATTTTTCTTTAATATCAATTTTTTATTAAAATAAAAAGTTAAACTAAACTTAATATTATTAAATGATATTAAATCTAATCCAATTTAATTTATTCTTCTTCATCTTCTTCTTCTTCATCATCATCACTTTCATGATTTTTTTCTTCTTCTTTTTTTTTCTCTTCTTTACATACATCACATTTTCCACAATCACATTTTTTTTTTGCTTTTTTATTTTCTTTTTTATTATCTTTTTTTTCTTCTTTTTTTTTACTAGTTTTTTTATCATTTTTTGAATTTTTATTGGAAGATTTTTTTTTATCTTTTTCTCCTTCATTATCATCATCATCTTCATTTCTTTTATTTTTTTTTACTTCTTTTTCATATTCAGCTTTATTTTTCTGAAAAATTTCTTCATATTTTTTTTTTTTTGAATTAGATAATTGTTTCCACTTTTCACTTATTTCTTTCATTGGAACTTTAACATCTTTTTTTGTTGCTCTATAGTCTTTCATAAAAAGCATATATGGATTTAATGGTCTTTTTTCATTTTCATCTTTTGGTTTTGATTTAGCTCTACTTTTTTTTGAGTTATCTTTTGTTGAACGAGACTTTTTTGATGGACTCTTATTCATTAAATTTAAAATTAATTTTAAATTTTTAAAATTTATATATTTTATTATTATATTATATTTGTTTTTTTTGGCTCTAAATTTTTTTTTTTGTTTTTATCAATTTCATTTTTTGATATTTTAAAATCTTTTTTTGAATATTATTATTTCATGAAAGAAGTTATTTTTAATTTTATTTTTTTTTTATTTTTAGATGGTTTTGATAAGAAAATTTCCATTAAAATATTTTGAATATTGTTTAGAAATACAAAAATGTAATTATTAATTACATAAAAATTATTTTTTAATTAAAAAAATTAACAGAAAAAAAAATATATTTTTAAATAATGGAAGATTTTATACAACCAAAAGATGAAAATCCAGTAGACCCAATTGATTTATCAATTTTTAAAGATCACATTCAAAACAGTTTATTAAATATAATAAAATCATTATCAAAAACTGAAAAAAGATTAGTATTAGAAAACTCAATAATACCAAAATTAAGTTTTTTTATAAACGATATTTCAATATTAGTAAATGAACAAGTAAAAAAAGAAATATTAAACTTAAATAAAAATATAAAAATTGATACTGAAATAATGATTTTTTTAATTCCAGGAAAAATTCAATTTTTAAAAGAAATAATGCAAATAATTAAAAAATATTTTGAAGATAATCAATTAAAAAAAGTAACCCCAGGAATTGATCACAATATAAGTGAATTTCACATAATTTTTATTCCAAAAATAAATAATGATTGTAAACAATATTTAAAAACAGATAAATATGAACCTTATATAAAAACATATAATTTAAATATGGATATTTATTCTTTAGATTATGATTTATTATCATTAGAAGAAAATGATTCAATTAAAGATTTATATATTGATAAAAATTATAATTGTTTATCAATTTTAAGTAGATCAATATTAAAATTTGAAACAGTATTCGGTAGAATTAAATATAAATATTTTAAAGGGAATTTTAGTAAAAAATTAATTGAATTATTAAAAAGAGATGAAGAAAGAACTCCTTTTGAAAACGAAAATGAAATTTTAGCATCAATTTTTATTGATCGTAATGTAGATTTTATAACATTATTTTGTAGTCAAGCAACATATGAAGGAATGATAGATGATTATTTTAATATACATTTAAATTCAATTAAAGTATCTCCAACATTATTAGAAAAAGAATCCAAAAAAGAATTATTAAAAGTAGATTTAAGTTCAAATAATAAATTTTATTCTATGATAAAAAATTATTCATTTAATAAAATAAGAAATTTTTTACCAAATAGATTATTAATTCATAGTAAAATATTAGAAGAAGGTAAAAAAGTAACAGATTTAAAAAAAATACAAAAAGAATTAGAAAGAGTAAAATTAATGAAAGAAGAAAGACAAGCATTAACAGATAATATTAATATAGCAGATTATTTATCTCAACAACAAAAATCACCTTTATATAGATTATGTTTATTATTTGAACAAGGATTATTAATTGGAGAATTACCAAATGAATTACATAATTTTTATGAAAGTCAAATTGGAAAAAAAAGTGATAAAGAATTAATTTTAAGATTATTATGTTTAGAAAGTTTAGTTCAAAGTGGAATTAAAAGTAAATTTTATGATGATTTCAAAAGAGATTTTTTTAATATTTATGGTCAACAAGAAATTTTTTTATGGAATAATTTAGAAAAAATGAATATATTAAAAAAAGAAGATAGAAAATATTTATATTATAATACAAATAAGGGTTTAAATTTAATTAATGATAATGTTAATGTTTTAGAACCAAATGATCCTTCATATTCTTATGGAGGATATTGTCCAATTACAGTAAAATTAATTGAAAAAGCTATTAAAGTTGGTTGGAATGATATAAAATATGTTCTTAATGAGTTACCAGGTGAATATTATTATCCTAATGATGAGAAAGATATTTTAAATCCTAAAAGTAAAAGTTTTATTTTACTTGTTTTTGTTGGTGGAATTACTTATGGAGAAATCGCTGCTTTGAGGTATTTAAATAGTAAAAATCAGAAAATTAAATTTATTATTATGACTACACATATTATTACTAATAAAAGATTTTTTGAAAGTGTTAGTACTTTTAATATTAATGAAAGTGATAAATATACTTTTAAAGAATTTTATGAAAATTATGAAATGTGGAAAAAAAAGAAATAAATTAAAAAAATTAATTATGTTATATAGAAAATTAAATTTTAATTTAAATTAAATTTGTAATTTTTTTTTATAATTAATTTTCATAAAAAAAAAAAAAAAATTAAATATTATAAAAAAATTCTTTTTAAAAATTTAATAAAAATATTTTTTTAAAAAACCTAATAAAAAATTTCAATTTTTAACTTAAAAAACCATTTTAAAAAATTAACCATAAAAAAAAATAATAAAAACCACATCAAAAAAAATAAAATAAAATAAAAAATAAAAACAGTCAAAACCAAATCCTAAAAAAATTATTCTTCATCAAGTTTACTTTTAATAACTTTAAAACTACACATTAAATTTTCATCAATAGCCATCATAGCTCCAGCATTATCGAATTCCCCACAATAATTAGGAGCAGAAAATACAGTAACTAATTCTCTATCACCAAAAAATTCATAACCATCTTCAACAACTTGATGAGCTCTACAAATTAAATCTAAATCATTTTTTTCTAAAAACTTTTTTAAAACTTCTTCATTAAAAACAACACTAACACCTCTATCATTAGGTCCCCAACCATCACAATTCATATCAGGATCACTCCATAATAAATCACATAAAAGTCCTTC
>JAEEGL015585368.1_pt1 | contig 10477 bp, 5 predicted proteins | sample 9134231 | NCBI WGS metagenome assembly JAEEGL01 (sample SAMN16246548, study PRJNA631951) | gut metagenome | biome: gut microbiome; feature: rumen; material: fiber-attached | host: Bos | place: Iran: Karaj | collected 2018-10 | reverse complement strand
TGCGGGCGGCCTCGTAGGTGCTGGGGTTGATGGACTGCATGCCGGCGATGAGCAAAAGCATCTGCACCCCGGAATACCACAGGATCACCAGGAAGTTATCCAGCACCACCTGGAGCGTCTCCCCCAGGGAGCCGCCGATGCCGGACACCAGCGCCGCCGCCGTGCCGGACTGCAGCACGCCGATGGAGCCCTGGCCCTGGCTGGTGAGGGTGGAAATCAGGTTGCCGCAGGTGAGCATCACCGGCAGGAAGAACACGGCCCGGTAAAAGGCGCGGCCCGGAAACTTGCTGTTGAGCATCAGGGCCATGATGAGGGCGAACACCACGATCAGCGGCACGATCAGCAGGGATTGCTGGAAGGTCTGCATCAGCTTATTGGGGATTTCCGCATCCTCGTACAGGGCCTTGCTGAAATTGGCAAAGCCCAGCCAGCTCATTTCCAGATGATCGGTGACGAAATTCACCTTGTTCAGCGCCATATACAGGCAATAGAACAGCGGAAACGCCGTAAAAACGCCGAAGCCGATGATCCAGGGCACGATGAAGGAAAAGCCCACCAGCTTCTGCTTTTTTTCATAGCTCCAGTTTTTCAGCATCCGCTTCATCTCCCTTCCAGCAGGCGAAAGCCGCGCGGTTCAAGCGCAATGCCCTCATAGGAATACGCCTCGTCCGTATTGTTGACCAGCACCCGCGTTCCGTTGTCATAGGCCGTTACCGTCACCCCGGGCTTCAGCGTTTCATAGCCCGTGATCATCCTGCCCCTTGTGGCCCGCAGATAGGGAAGCAATTCCCGCCAGATGGACAGCACATCCTCCCGCCACTGGCCGAAGGCCGTTGAATAGTAGGCCGCGGTGTCGGAATGGGCCAGCTTTTCCGTATCCTCCCAGCTCAGGGTGAAGGATACGCCGCCGCCCAGGGCGACGGCCCGGAGCAATTGGCTGCGCTGCTCATAAAATCCCATATAATCCCCGCACAGATAATCGATCAGCCCGTGCAGCGCCAGGGGATAGAAGGGGATTTGCTGATCCAGCATGGTCAGATAGCTGAAGCCCGGCAGCTCGGTCATCACCGCGCCGTCCATCAGGGCGTAGGCATTGCCGGCGGTCAGCCGCACGGACCCCAAATCACTCACCATCCGGGCAAGCAGGGCCTGCTGGGCTTCCATCGCGCCCTGCCGGGACAGGGCGGCGTCGGGCGCGTAATCCGTCATCAGCAGACTGCCCGCGCCCTCCTCCTGGAGCCCGGCGACGCCATAGGCCCGATACTGTCCGCTTCCTTTTTCATAATTGGCCGCCATAAAGCCGCTGTTGGCAAACGCGCCGCCGAACAGGGGATAGCCCTGGATGCTGTGGACCGTATCACGGCCTACGGACAGGCCCTGGGTGCGCTGGAGGCGCAGATGATTATCGCGCAGGTAAACCCGGGCATGATAGGAACCGGCCTTTTGCACAAAGTCCCTCAGGCCGTCGTTTCCGCCCAGATCGCCCGCCGCCGGGAACCGGTTCGGATACTCCACCGATTCGCCGCGCCTGCCCCAGCCGGACCAGGTGACATCCATGCCGCCCACGCCGTTTTCCGAAAACCAGGAAAGGATTTTCTCTCCCTGGTCAAAGGTGGTCATGGGAATGAACGTATCGCCCAGCATGCCGCTTTCGATATCGCCGCCCACCAAATTCAGCTGCAGGGCCGGTTCCTCCCCGGCGTTCAGGGGGGTCAGGCCGTATTTTTCCCGCAGGTAATCCCGATACTGGCCCGCCATGGTCACATAATCCCCCGTGCCGAACTGATACAGCACCCGGCGGGGCTCCCGAATAGCAAACGACGTATAATTCAGGTAGCCGTCCCCGGTGGAGGAATTGGTGATCACCTTATATTTCGCGCGGTAATTGAACCGTGCGCCGACGGTGTTGAAGCCCGTCTGCACGCCCGCGCGGGAAGCCACCACGCTGGCCTGGGTCTCCCCGGCGTCCAGAATGGCCAGCAGGGTGTTTCCCTCCCGGATCACGCCGAACACGGGATAAGCCACTTTGGTTTTCTCCATTTCCGAACGGAGCGTGCTGTCAAAGCCGTTGGCCAGGGCGATATCCGGCCCGTAGACAGGGGCCACGTACTGGCTGCTGACGAACTTGCGGGACTGAAAATCGATCAGCGCCCCCGTGCCGTCCGGCACCAGCAGAGCGCCCTGCACGCCCGTATCGCTGCGGGCGGCTCCCAGGTTGGGGAACAGGTAAAAATCCGCCATGACGCAGGAAGCGTCCTTATCGAGGGACACTTTGCCGCTGGAGGAGGTTTTGTACACTTCCCCCGGATCGCTGATCAGATCGGAGGGAACGGAAACCGTCAGCGTTCCGCCGTCCACGCGGGCTTCATAGGCGAAGGTGAGCCTGTGCACCTGCAAATCAAAGAAAACGCGCACGCCCTTTTCCAATTGGTATACCGTTACCTTCGCCTCTTCCGTGAGGGTATTGGAATATTTGGTGTTGGCGGCGGAGGCTTCCTGCACGTATGTGAACATGATGGGGGCGCGCAGGTTGTTGGTCCACAGCTTGTTGCTCTTTTCCAGCGCCATGTCCTCATCCGCGGGGCAGGAGCGCCACACATACCCGTTTTCCTTGTTGACCACCTGAATGTTGCCGTCGTCATAATTGACCCAGAGCTCCAGCTGGCCGCTTTCATCCGCCAATTGCAGGCCCGATCCCGACAGCCGGGTCAGCTGATCGTTGGGGACAGCGCCCTGATCGTCCTGATACAGGCGGATTTCCCGGCCTCCGGAAGCGTTCAGCCAGCGAACGCCCGCCACGATCCCCGCGGCGGCCGCCAGGACCACGACAGCCGCTAACGCTTTGAACAGCTTTTTCTTAAACATAGCCAAGCAGCTCCCTCAAGAATTCGTTCAGGAAATTCCAGCCCTGGATCAGAATGCCCGATACGGCCAGCACGGCCACCACGGCCATGGCCGCCACAAATAAGATCCACAGGATATTTTTCACCGTTTCCCCGAAGCCGTACCCGTGGATCTCCTTGACCTGGAGGAACAGCAGCAGCCCCGTCCACAGCAGGATCAGCGCCTGGATCAGGTGATAAATGCTGCCCTCCGCCAGGGTGAGCGCGTTGCTCAGCAGCGCCAGGGGCAGGCTGAGCACGATCAGGGGCATGAGGGCGTACACGCTGCCGATGACGATGCCTTTCAGCGTGCCCTGCCCTTTGGTGATGGCTCCCACCAGATAATTGGCCAGCACCCACAGGATCACCGGGGCCACATACAGCAGCAGGAAGGAAACGAGCGTAACGCCCCGGATGCCCTCCATATCGAAAACGAAGCTGGTCAGCGCCCGGGAAGCCACCATCAGCGCCAGAAACGCCGCATAAACGATGGCGGCGGACAGCAGGCTCCCCTGATCCCTGCGGGTGGCGTCATAGTAGGCGTCCACGGGATGGCGAAGCACGGAAGGGGCGAATTTCAGCTGCCTCATCAGCCTTCCCAATCCGGGAAAGCGGCGGAAGACCGGAGCGAAAACCGCCTCGTGAAGCCTGGAAAGCAGCTCCTTCAGGCAAGTGAAGATATTGAATTTCAGCAGCTTTTTCAAGAGCGTGTGAAGCAGCCACAGCCCCGCCAGCGCCAAAATGACGCCCGCCGCGTTTTTCTGCACCGTTTCCGCCCGGAGCTTCCACAGGGCGTCGGAATAGTATTCCTGATTTTCGGCCAGCGCCATCCGCCGCATGGATTCCTGCCAGTTTCCCTCCATATAGGCGATGCGGCCCAGGCCCAGGTTGGCCCAGTAATAGCTGCTGTTGGCTTTCAGGATGCTCCGCCAGCTTTCCTCCTGTTCAAAATACCGGCCGTCGTTGTACATGGACACCGCGTTCAGGATTTTTTTCGTCAGGGTGGTGGGCGACAGCACATGAATGCCGTTGTACGCCCGGTCCAGCACCAGCAGGGTGCCGTCCGGGGCGGCGGCGATGGCGGCGGGGTCGGTAAAGAAGCCCACCCGGCGGTCATTGCCCACCAGCTTTTCCCCGAACATCAGCAAAGGCTTTCCCGTGGCGTCGTAAAGGATCACGGCGCCGTTGGCCGCGTCCATGGCGAAGATCAGGCCGTCGGCGTTCACATACAGGGAGGACACGGCGGACATGCTTTCGGCCCGCCGGTCCACCACCACCCGGGTTTCCACATTGGCGAACAGGTTATCGCCGTTGGCGTTGAATTTTTTGATCTGCAGGTTTTGCAGATTGCTGGTGGCGGTATAGATGAAGCCGTTTTTGCTCACGCACATGCCCGTGACGGAGGGGGCCACGGCGTTGGAATTGGTTTCGATCTGTTCGCTGGTATAGATCAGGCGCTTGAGCCGCTCCCCGAAGGTGAGCTGGGTGGCGTTCCGGCCGAAATACCCCTGGAACCTGCCCTGGGGATTCATGATCATCAGGCCCTCGTTGCTGCCCTTGAGCAGCGCGTAGATATAGCCCCGGTCGTCCACCATCACCTTGAGGGGGGTGAACATGATGTCCGTCAGGCGCACGTCGTCCGGCGCGGTGAGGGTGGCGCGCGCCGATCCATCGGCATTGAAGATCACGATGGCCGCGTGGCCCGTGTCCGCCGCGTACACCGTGCCGTCCTCGTCCACATACACGCCCTCCGGGGCTTTCAGCACGCCCGCGCCGTACTCTTTCAGCAGCACGCCGTCCAGGGTGATCTGGGCGATGCGGTTATTGCCCCGGTCGGCAATGAACAGGGTGCCGTCTCCGGCCAGGCACAGATCGGAGGGAGCGTTCAGCCCGCCGATCCGCTCGCCGGATACTGTGTACAGGTATTGGCCCACAATATCCAGCGGTTCGTAAGGGGTTTGCATATAGAAGGGCCTGCCGTCCGGCGTGTAGGCATAGGAGCGGTAAGGCGGCTCGTCCGCCCGCGCCGCCGTGCCCATCCCGCAAAGGACGGTGAGCGCGATCAGGAGAAAAAGCATTCTTTTCACACCAGCACATCCTTTCCGAAATTATTTGATGCCGGAGGTGACCATGGTTTCGATCATGGATTTCTGCAGCACGGCGAAGATAATGAAATTGGGCAGCAGCATCAGCAGGCCCGCCGCCGCCGTGGCGCCCTTGCGGGCCACGGAGGAGGCCGTCAGCCCGGAGGTGAGGGAGCTGACGAAATAGGGCAGGGTCTTCATGGATTCGCTCACCGTGTAGAGGGTGGAGGTGGTCATATCCCCCCACACGTTCTGGAACGCGATGATCAGCACCGCGCCCACGGCGGGCAGCACGGCGGGGGTGATGATGCTCCAGAGGATGCGGATTTCATTGGCCCCGTCGATCTTCGCCGCCTCGCACAGGGAATCGGGCACCTGATCCATGAACTGCTTGATGAGGAACACGCCCATGGGCAGGGCCAGATGGGGCAGGATGTGGGCCCAGAAGGTGTCGATGATATGAAGGCTGTTCACGATCAGATACCGGGTGATCACCACCGCCTCGGGGGAAAACATGAGGGCGATGGTGATCAGCCGGAACAGTCCCTTCTGGCCGGGAAATTTCAGCTTGGAAAAGGCGTAGGCGCAGCAAAGGGAAAACACGATGGTCAAAGCGGTGGTGACCAGGGTAACGGTGACGCTGTTGAACAGATAGCGGGAAAAGGGCACGGTGGACACGTCGGTGGCGTACATGAAATCCGTAAAGTTCTGCATGGTGGGATTGCGCACGAAGAACTGAGGCGGATAAACGAACAATTCCTCCAGGGGCTTAAAGGCGTTGCAGATCACGTACACGATGGGCAGCAGGGACACCAGCGCCACGGCGGTGAGCAGCAGCAGAATCACCACGGTGCTGAACCGGGCATGGCGCAGGCTGTACAGCGCGTGATGGAAGCCCAAATAAATTTTGCGCCGCAGGGGAATTTTTCTGGTCTGCATCTTATTCACCCTCCTTGGCGCCCAGGAAGCGGAAGCACACCCGGGACAGGATATAAGTGACCACCAGCAGCATGAAGGACAGGGCGGTGGCGTAGCCCAGCTCGAACCGGGCGAAGCCGTAATCCTCGATGTGGCTCTGGATCAATTGGCCCGCGTAATTGGGCGTGGGGTTCTGCCCCGAAAGCTGCACGCCGATGGAGCCGGATTTGAGGGCGTTCACGATGGCCATGACGGCGGAAAAGAGCATCTGCGGCTTCATGGAGGGGATGGTGATATAAAACAGCTCCAGCAGCGGGCTTTGAATGCCGTCGATCTTGCCTGCCTCATACAATTGCTCATCCACGTTCTGCATGCCCGCGAAAAGGGACAGGAAGCCCACGCCCATGCTGGACCACAGCGTGACCAGGATCATGATGGGCAGCAGCCAGTTTTTATCCTGGGTCCAGGCCACGGGCGTGTTGAGCACCCCCAGATTCAGCAGAATATCGTTCAGATAGCCCAGCCGGTCCGAGGAGAAAAACACCTGCCATACCACGCTGATGAGCACGCCGCCCGCGATGGAGGGGGCGTATATCGCCATGATGTAGGGCTTTTTCATTTTCTTGGGGGCCTTGTTGATCATCCAGGCCAGGCCGAACTGCATGGCGTAGCCGATCGGGCCCACCACCACGGCGAACAGCAGCGTGTTGGGGATCACGTATTTCATCAGCACCACGTCTTTGGTGAGCATTTTGATGAAATTGTTCAGCCCGGTAAACGCCGGCGGCTGGATGGAATCGTAAGACGTAAAGGAAAGCACCGTCGCGGACGCCACCGGCCCCACGATGAAAACGCAGAAGCAGATCATGAACGGCGCGATCAGCACATAGGCGATCCAGCTTTCCTTCATTTGCCGCCAGGTATCCTTCAAACGGCCTCCCAGCGGCGGATACGCTGTTTTCTGCACGGTCATTCCTCCTTATCCATGGGGCGCCGCACCGTGAACAGGGACATGGGGATCAGCGGCTTTCCGTCCTCGTCGATATAGCCCATTTCCTGCTGCTTGATGCCCATTTCCAGGGTGATATCCTCCACGGCGGTTTCGATTTCTTCCCGGTAATTGCCTTTGTCGATCACGATGCGGGTCCAGGCGTTCCACAATTCGCGGCTGGTCATGTAGGAGCCGCCGGGCACCATGGGCAGCTGCTTGTACCAGCGCATCTGTGTCAGCAGCACCTGCTTCGTATCCTCCGGCCAGTTCTGCCGCTGCACCACGTCCATGTTGGCGGAGAACCATCGGAAGGCTTCGCCGTAATTGTTTTCCATGCTTTCCGCAAACAGATACTGGGTATCGGTGGACAGCCACCATTTCATGAATTCCCAGGCCTTTTGCTCTCTTTCCTCACTGGTTCTAAACATGACCGCCGAGGTTTGAGCCCCGGCCTGCCAGCGCTGGAGCACCCCGTCCTCCGACCAGGTGCCCGGCACCAGGGCGATGGCCCAGTCGCCGGAAATATCCGGGGCGGCCATATCGAACTGAATGTACTGGTCGATATCCGCGATGCCCATGGGCACGTCGCCGATGCGGAAATGCTGGTAGAAGCTGCTCATCTGGGGCTGGAGCCCGTATTTCACATACAGCTCCGTCCACTGGCGGTAGGCGGCGTAGCCCTTTTCATTGGTAAAGGCCAGGCCCAGGCCGTCGGGGGTGTACACGTCCACGTCGTTCTGGAAAAAGAAGGTCAGGTAATCGCCGTAGGGATAGAAGAAAGCGTAATTCTGCTGGAGCAGGGAGGAAAGCACGTGGGTGGCGTCCTTCCAGGTGACGGGCGGCCGCAGGCCCAGGCTTTCGATCACATCCGTGCGGTAAAACAGCACCTTCACCCGAATTTCTTCCGCCACGCCGTATTCCGCCCCGCTGAAATAATGCGGGACGCGGGCCCCCTGGGGCAGGGGCGCGACCAGTTCTTCAAACCCTTCCATTTTGCTCAGATCCACCAGGGCGCCGCGGATGCCGAATTCAAAGGGCAGGGCGATGTCCACGCCGGTCACCACATCCGGCTGTTCCCCGGCCGCGTTGGCCAGCACCAGCAGCTGGGTTCCGGGCGGGCAGTAGCTCACCTTCACATTGATCCCGCTGACCGGGGTGAAGTATTCGTCGGCCAGCAGCTGCATCATATCCACGTAGTCCCGGTTCCGCTGCACCCACACGTTCACGGTGCCGCCGTCATGCTTTACCGCCGCGTCGTCATGGGTAAAAAAGGAGCTGGCAAAATTGCGGAAGCCGTAGGCCAGGGAATCCCAGAAGCCCGCTTCCCCGGAGGGAATATCCTCCGCCCTGCCAGCCAGGGAAAGGCGGTTCAGGGCCAGGGGCTGGGTCATCATGCTGTCTTCCCAGTTGGAAAGGGTGGTGTAGATGCTGGACAGGGCGTCGTCCCGCTTGGCGATGCGGTTGTGGTCCTCCGCCAGCCTGGTCAGGTCCATGATGGCGGCGTCCAGGGTGCCCAGGCTCTTTTCCGCGCCGGTAATGTCCGCCAGCATGGCCTTTACGCCTTCCAGCTCCTCCACCATCCGGCGCAGGTCCCGGGCGATGGTGGGGATATACTTTTCCAGCTTCCAAATGCGGTACACGTCGCTGTCCGAGCCGATGATCTCCTTCACATACAGGTCCAGCGTTTTCATTTCGTCCACCACCGCGCCAAGCTTCCGCCAAACGGCGGCGTAAGGCGCGTTGGTGACGGTGAGGCGCAGGGTGTGAACCCCCTTGGTCAAATAGACCCGGTACGGTTCGCTCCCGCCCGGAATCAGCGTTTTCCACCCGGACACGAAGGGAAAGCCCACCGCCGTCAGTTCTTCAAAGGGAACCTTGCCGTCGATTTCCACGGTGCGGAAGGAGGTGAGGGCCATATTGTAATTCTGCGTATAATGGAAGCCCAGGCAATACAGCCCGTCCTCCGGCGCTTCGATTTGCCATTCCACGTAATCGTGGGCGGCGTCCCAGCTGGAGCCGCCGATGGCGTTGAGCAGCTTATGGCCTGCTTCCGTGGGCGTGACCCCGGGATTGGAGAAGGTCAGATTCTGAATGCTTTTGGAGGAACGGTGCAAGATCCGCTCGGCCTCCACGGTGATGAGCCGCTCCGCGGCCGCCGCCCCGCTGTATCCGGCCAGGTATTCCGCGTAAGCGGGCAGCGGCGCGGGGGCTTTCAGCTCGATGCCCAAAATGGCGATGCTGCCCTTTACGCCCGTCAGGGTCAGGGTGTTTTCGCCCTCCTCCAGCAAAAACAGCATGGGGGACGTTTGCAGGCCGCTGCGCTCGCCCAGCGTGATCTCCCGCGCCGTCATAACGCCGTTCTGCCGGGGGCGCAGCTCGTTGCCGTACTCGTTCCGGGCAAAGGGATACAGGGCGTCCTCAAACTGCTTGGGAAACAGGAAAGCGCCGCTTTCTTCATAAGGCATGGCGCCGTTGATTTCTACGCCCCGCTCGATCTGGCCGCTGCTGCCGTCCAATTGGGCATACCGGACAGACAGGGCGTACAGCGCCTTTTCCGGCGCCGTCACGGAAAAGGTGACGCTGCCCAGGCCCGTGCGCCAGCAGAGGGCTTCTTCCCCGCCGATGGTTTCCTTTGTGAGCCCCACGCCTTCGGCGGTAAAGCTGTCCAGGGGCACGGCGGCGCTCCGGCTCGCCAGCGGCGCATCCTTCCAGGCTTCCAGGGCGGCGGCGTAGCTTCTTTCCTCCCCGGAAGCGGCGGAAATCAGCAGCAGCGCCGCCAGCGCCGCGATCCATCCGCATAATCTGCGCATGATTATTTTTTTCCCCCCTTACCTGATCCGCATGGAGGTGTTGTGGTCAAAGAACAGGAACATGGCCATATCCGCCGTAATCCACAGCCTGGTTCCCTCCGGGTAGCGGTCCCGCACGGAGCCGCGCACGATCACCGGCGGCACCAGCGCGTCGGCGGTGTCATAGCGCAGATGCAGGAACCGGTCCGCGCCCACCAGCTCGGACAGCTCCAAAGTGCCGGCAAAATGATTTTCCGGCCTGGGCCCGCCGGTCATGGGCTTTACGGACATATATTCGGGCCGGATGCCGCCCACCAGATCGCGGCCCTCGTATTTTTCCAGCGCCGGGGTGATTTTTTCCCTCGGCACCTCCAGATAGAACATTTTGCTGCTGAAGGCGTAGCCGGTATCCGTTTTTTCCAGCCTGCCGGGGATGAAATTCATGGGCGGCGTGCCGATGAAGCCCGCCACATAGCGGTTGGCAGGCTCGTTATAGATTTCCTCCGGCGTGCCCACCTGCTGCATGATGCCGCCGTTCATGACCACGATGCGGTCGCCCATGGTCATGGCCTCGGTCTGGTCATGGGTCACGTACACGGTGGTGGTGCCCAGCTCCCGGTGAAGCCGGATGATTTCGGAACGCATCTGCACGCGCATTTTGGCGTCCAGATTGGAAAGCGGCTCGTCCATCAGGAACACGGAGGGGTCCCGCACGATGGCGCGGCCCAGGGCCACACGTTGGCGCTGACCGCCGGACACGTCCTTGGGCAGCCTGTCCAGCAGATGGTCGATCTCCAGCTTTTTGGCTTTCTG
>JAEEGL014506377.1_pt1 | contig 10477 bp, 8 predicted proteins | sample 9134231 | NCBI WGS metagenome assembly JAEEGL01 (sample SAMN16246548, study PRJNA631951) | gut metagenome | biome: gut microbiome; feature: rumen; material: fiber-attached | host: Bos | place: Iran: Karaj | collected 2018-10 | reverse complement strand
GTGGCTCGCCAGTATCAGGCAGGCGGTATGGTCGGTACCATTCTCCTTGCTGTTGTCGAGAAGAACCTCTTCACCGGTAAGGTTACTTGCAATAATAGTGGTATGGCCAGCGGCCTTGTTTCACGTATTGACGCTGTAGTAACTCCAGCTCCTATTGTCCGCAACAACCTGGTGGCTGCTACCGAAGTCAACGGTGGCGAAACTTACACGCTCATCAAAGCTGACTGGAGCGACCGTCCTGTTACCTTTGCCGACAACTACATCTGGGATGGCACAAGCTATTCCACAGGCGATAAGATAGTGGACAAAAAGAACGACAGGAATGGTATGCAGGTATCTCTGAGCGTAGCAACAACTATGGAGTTCTATACAGATTCAGTTGCATGGGATATGACGAACGATTGGAAGTTTGTGGCAAGATATGTATTCCCCGTGCTGGCTTACATGGATGCTGTGGTTCCTGTCGAGGACATTGCTGTTACCAGTGCAGGCTATGCAACTTACTTTACAAAGGCCGAACTTGACTTCGGCGAAGTAGATGGCGTCGAGGCATTTGTTCCTCAGGTAGTGGGTAATAATTGGGTTCATCTGGAGCCTATCACCTATGTTCCTGCCAATATCGGTATTGTTGTCAAGGCAGCCGCAGGTACATACAACATTCCTTATTCTAAGATTACTGCCAAGGATGTTCCCAGCGACCTCAAGGCTGCTCCTGCCGGCTTCACCGCTAATGGAAACCAGTACATCCTTGCCAAGGACAATGACGTTGTTGCTTTCTACAAAGCCGAAGGCGTTATCCCAGAAGGCAAGGGTTACATCGAGATTGCTGGTGGCTCACCCGTGAAGGCTCTCTTCTTCGAAGAGGACGACGCAACTGGCATTAAGGACCTTAACAACCTTAAGGACGCTAACGACGTTATCTTCAACCTTGCTGGTCAGCGCATGAGCAAGGCTCAGAAGGGCATCAACATCGTGAACGGAAATAAGATAATTAAGTAAATAGACCCCCTCTAACTTTTGCCCTCCGTCGCTTACGCTCCCCAATCGCTCTGCTATCAACAGGCGATTGCCCGTAAGGGGGAGAACAGGGAGGGCGAGTTATTTATAATAGTAGATTTAATTATGAAGAAGACATATATGATTCCTGCCTTGAAGGTAGAAGAGGCTCTGGCAGCTCAGATGCTGGCCGAGAGCCTGACAATCAGCGACACCACAGTTGACGGCAGCGCAGCCCTCACGAAAGAGGACTCCGACTGGAGCATCTGGGGCGACGAGGAATAACCTCCTGCCTTAGATAACAAGTAAAGGGCGTGCCTAACTATGGGTACGCCCTTTACTATATATAATATAATGTGTTTTGAAATCAAAGCTCAACCAGAATGCGGCCATTTATCATGCGGCCTGTCAAGTAGTTGGGAACGGCGTACTGGTGGTTGCTGATGTCTGTTATCCAGTAGTAGCCGCTGACGTTGTCGAGACCAAAGATGTTGAAGCAATCCACACCGAGCCAAATGTTTCGCAGGTTCTTGCAACGACGAAGATGATGGTCTTCATTCTTAATGAGGCGGTAGTTCATGCCCACGTCAAAGCGTTTGTAGGCTGGTGCGCGGAATACGTTGTGCTCCAATCCCGTATGAGGCGGGCCAAAGGGAAGACCTCCGGCAAATGAGGCTTTGAGGTTCAGTTTCCAGCGGTCGGTGTGTGGGAAGTAGTCGCTGAAGAAGAGGTTGACGTTCCAACGTTGGTCGGTGGGTTGCGGTATCTTCTTGCCGTTCAACTTCATACTGGCTTTCATCACGCCGAAGCTTATCCACGAGTCTGTGCCTGGCACGAACTCGCCATAGACCTTGAAGTCGGCTCCAACCACATAGCCTGTTGCGCTATTGTTGCCGTAATAGACAATCTTCAGGTTATCGACGTTGTAGGGATTGAGTTTCCATTGTGCTTTATAATAGAACTCCGTTGTGGCCTTGAACGGTCGGTTGGCTATCTTGAATTTGTACTCCATTCCTGCAACGACTTGGAACGAGCGCTGCGACTTGATGTCCTTGTTGAGCTGAACGGTTGTGTTGCCTGCAATGGTGACGGTGTCGCGCAGTTCCTTATAGAAAGGCCGTTGATTGTATATGCCTGCTGCAAGGCGGAAAGTGAAGTTGTCGTTGGCCGCAGGAACATATCCCAAGCTGACTCTGGGGCTGAAGAGCCACTCCTTGTTCCATCCCCAATAGCTTAGGCGCACACCATAGTTGAGGCTGAGAATGCCGAAGTCGCTCTCCTTGCGGTATGTGTCCTGAGCATAGAGTTCGAGTTGGTTGGAGTTGATGGAATTTTGGGCACGCATGTTGTAGATAATCTGCAGGTCGGTGCCGGTGTGGGGCACGCTGTATCCGCTGCTGTCGCGATACTCCCATTCGTTGGAGTTCTCCCGAACCTTTTCGTGCTTCCATCCAATGCCTGCCTGTAGTTGATGCCTGCCTTTGTTAAGGTCGTATGCAAACTTCATTGTCTGGACAGAGCTATAGAGGTAGTTGCGTGCATGTTCCATGTAGCTGCCCACGCCAAGCTGCTCATCGCCATTTGTTTCATTCAGCCAGTATTGTCCCTGAATGTCGTAGGTCTCTTTCTCGCGATTGCTGAAAGCAGATGTGGTAAGGCTGATGGTGCTTGATTTCCCAAGCCTTCGTGCTACCCGTAAAGTTCCGAAAAGTGTCTGGAACTGGTCTTCTTCCTTGCCGTCGAAATAAACCTTGAAGCTCTTCACATCCTCCATCGTTCCGAATTTTGTCTCGCGGTCGGTGGGTGTGAAGTTGTAGTTGTTGCGGTTGATATAGACAATGGCGTCGAATGTCCAGTCCTTCGATGGTGCCCAACGCAGATAAGCCTGATAGTCAATGAAGTTTGGCTTGTACTCGCCCTTTGTCTCAAGGCTGCCAAGCATATACTGAGTGGTCTTGTAGCGGAAGCCGTTGCTGAAGGAGAACTTCTTCTTGCCGTAACCGACATAGACGTTTGCTCCGAGCAGGCTGGCTGCAACAGAGGTTTCAAAACGCTCCGGGTGGGCGTAAGTGATGTCGAGCACACTGGACATCTTGTCGCCGTACTTTGCTTCGAATCCGCCTGCCGAGAAGTTAATCTTTTCCACCATATCGCTGTTGATGACGGAAAGGCCTTCTTGTTGACCGCTGTTGATGAGCATTGGGCGATAAACCTCTACGCCGTTGATATAGACGCAGTTCTCGTCGAAAGAACCGCCCCGGACATTGTACTGGCTGCTCAGCTCGTTGTGGGTGCTCACACCAGCTTGTGTGGCTACAAGTTCCTCTACGGCATTGCCGCTGGTGCTTGGCATTCGCTTCAGGTCTTTCTTGTTGAGTTCCTGCATAGCCCCCATCTGTCTGCGTGTCTCGGCAACGGTTACTTCTGCCATTTCCTTGCCGCTTTCGTGCATCACGATGTTGAGTGTCAGGTTGCCTCTCGGCTTTTTGAGCACACGCTTTCGTGTCTCATATCCCACCATGCTATAGACGACTACAACGCTGTCGGCGGTAGTGAATGTAAGGCTGTACTGCCCTTCGAGAGAAGCAGTCGTGCCGATGGGCTGTCCCTCGATGCGAACCATACAAAGCGAGACTGGGTCTTGGTTCTCATCCACAACCTTGCCTTTCAGGTGAACTTTAGCCGTATCGGGCTGTTCCTCATCCTGGGCTGATATGTTCATTATGCCCCAAAAGAGAGGCAAAAGAAGCAAGAAGAAACGTTTCATCTTATATAATAACGTATAAAGTGGCATTTTATTGTAGAATAATCCATAATTCATAATTCCCAATTCATAATTCTTCACGTTTCATTTTTCTCTTTTCGCTTTTCTTCGTAACTTTGCAGCGCATTATAAAGCATTTCCTATGAAATATCTGTTCGTATCAAGCCTTCTTTTTGCTTTTGCTTGCATCAATTTGCACGCTCAGGACAATTCTGGCAACACCTATCCGTCAACCCGCACACCGACTATGGGTTGGAGTTCATGGAACACCTTTGCCCTGAACATCAACGAAACAGTCATTAAGAACCAAGCCAATGCCATGAGGCAGAAAGGGTTGTTAAAGGCTGGGTATAATTACATCAATATTGACGACGGCTTTTGGAACGGTCGTGGCGAGGATGGCAAGCTAATCCTGAATACTTCGCTCTTCCCCAGCGGTATGAAAGCCTTGACGAAATATATTCACAACAGAGGCTTGAAGGCTGGAATCTATTCTGATGCAGGGGACAACACCTGCGGTTCGGGCAATACACAGGCATACGGCTTGGGCGTTGGCTTCTACGGACACGAGGACGAGGATTGCGACCTCTATTTCAAGGAATGGGATTTCGACTTCATCAAGGTGGATTATTGTGGCGGAATGCATCTGAATTTGAACGACAGTTCGCAGTACACACTCATCAGCCAAAACATTCAACGTTGTGCCAGGGAACTGGACAAACCCATCGTCTTCAACATCTGCCGCTGGGCTTATCCCGGGACGTGGGTAGATGGAATCTGCGACTCCTGGCGAACCACAGGCGACATCTATTGTGCATGGGAATCCGTCAAGGGAATCATTCGCGAAAATCTTTACATTCAAGCCTATACAAGCCGTGGGCACTACAACGATATGGATATGCTCGAAATAGGCCGCACCCTCAGCCATGATGAAGAGGTGACGCACATGGCCTACTGGTGCATAGCAAGCTCTCCGCTGCTCATCGGCTGCGACCTTACAAGTATTCCTGCCAAGTCCCTTCAACTCCTGAAAAATGCCGACTTGATAGCCATGAATCAGGACACGCTCGGCCTTGGTGCACCGCTTGTAGCCGTTGAAGGCGAGGTATATACCGTAGCCAAAGATGTTGAGCGGCTGCACGGCCCTAAGCGAGCTGTCGTGATGATGAACCTGGGCGACGAAGAGGCTACTGCCACCCTTCAGCTTAGCAGTATCGAGATGGAGGGAACTGCCACCCTTCACGACTGCCTGACAGGAAAAGACGAAACTATCGAAGACCAGAAGACTGTGACAATCCCCGCACACGGTTCGGCAGCTTATTTCGTTACTGGCACAAGGATAGAGCGCACCAAGTATCAGGGAGAAGAATCCTGGATGCCTCTCTATCAGGAGATAGCGGGATTGCCGACGGCTCGCTACGAGACCTCTTCCAGTGCCGACGGCGGAGCATACGCTTCTTGGTTGGGCGATAACCCTGCCAACTATATGGAGTGGCGCGACGTCTATTCCTTCAAGGGAGGCAAATATCGGCTCACTATTGCTTACGCCTCTGGCAGCGCCCGCAATCTGGAAGTGTATGTCAACGGGAAACTGATACGTACCATAAGGGGTCTGAACAATGGTTCATGGAATGGCAGTTGGGGCAAGGCCAATGTGAACATCGAGTTAGAGCCAGGTTCGAATAGCATCCGCTTAGGCAACGGCTCGGGTTTTGCCCCGAATATTGATTACATTCAGCTTCGCAGGACAGGCGACAGCGATGCAGTTGCAGCTCCCCTCGAAGATACGGACGAAGGTGTCTCTGTCTATGACCTTCAAGGACGAAAAATGGTAAATGGGAAATATTCAAAAGGCTTGAACATCATTCGTTATCCCAACAAGAAGAGTAAGAAAGTAATGGTAAAATAAGATGAAAAACTTCAGCGAATTGATAAAAATAAGGCGCAGTATGCGTCAGTTCACCGACGAGCTGCTGAGTGGCGATGAGGTGAAACTGTTGCTGCGGGCTGGGCTGATAGCTCCGAGCAGCAAAGGCTTACATAGCTACGAGTTCTTGGTGGTGGAAGACAAGGAAATGCTGGCAGCCCTAAGCCAATGCAAACAGGGTGGTTCAGACTTTCTTGCCGGTGCTCCGCTGGCAATTGTGGTGCTTGCCGACCCTGCAATAAGTGATGTTTGGATTGAGGATGCTTCTGTTGCGGCAACCCATATCCTGTTGCAGGCAGAAGACCTCGGTTTGGGTGCTTGTTGGATACAGGTTCGCGAGCGGTATGATGCCGAGGGACAGCCAGCTGAACAGATAGTGAAGTCCTTGCTTGGCATCCCCGAAGGGCTGAGAGCTGTGTGCATCATTGCCGTTGGTCACAAGGGGATGGAGCGCAAGCCGCAGAATGAAGAGAGGCTGAAGTGGGAGAGAGTCCACATTGGGAGATATACAATTTGACTATGTACATAAATAGTAAATTGTAAATTCGTAAATTGTAAATGATTCGATGATTAACTACGAATTAAAGAAGATTAAGGCACTTGTCTTCGATGTGGACGGTGTGTTGAGTTCGGGAACTATCTCTGTTGACGTGAACGGCGAATTGCTCCGAACAACCAGCGTCAAGGACGGCTATGCTCTGCACCTTGCAATAAAGCTGGGCTATCATGTGGCAATCATCACAGGAGCTTTCGAAGAGTCCATCCTCCTGCGTTACAAGGATGTAGGTATAGAAGACATATTCCTGGGAAGTTCTTTCAAGACGGAAAAAATGCAGCAGCTGCTCGACAAGTATGGACTCTCGAAGGACGAGGTGCTTTATATGGGCGACGACATTCCCGACTATGAGGTGATGAAGCAAGTGGGGCTGCCCTGTTGTCCTGCTGATGCAGCTCCAGAGATACGCGAAATCTGTATTTACGTCAGCCACCTCAATGGCGGGAAAGGCTGTGTTCGCGATGTTGTAGAGCAAGTCTTGAAGGCTCAAGGCAAATGGATGGCAGACAGAAACGCATTTTGCTGGTAGATATGAAAATAATTCTCGCAAGTAACTCTCCTCGCCGCAGGGAACTGCTTTCAGGGCTTGGGTTTGAATATGAAGTCCGAACCTTGCAGGGGCTTGATGAGTCCTATCCCGAAGGGCTTTCGATGGAGGAGATTCCGCAATACATCAGCCGCAAGAAAGCTGCGGCATATACGCTTGGCGAAGACGAACTGCTCATCACAGCCGACACGATTGTATGGCTCGACGGAGAAGTCATGGGCAAGCCTGCCAACGAGACAGACGCAAAACAAATGCTTCGCAAACTCTCAGGCAAAACGCATCAGGTGGTGACGGGAGTCACCCTGACAGCCCCCCTCCAAACCTCCCCCCGAGGAGGGAGGCTTTCTGCCGCCAATCTCCCCTCCTCCTCGGGGGAGGGGTCGGGGGAGGGGGCTGTCTCTTTCTCTTCCGTCTCCCAAGTCACCTTTGCCGAGCTTACTGATGCCGAGATAGACCATTACGTCACCAATTATCGTCCCTTAGACAAGGCGGGAGCATACGGCATTCAGGAATGGATAGGCTTCATTGGCGTAACCTCCATCCAGGGTTCCTACTTCAACGTAATGGGCCTTCCCGTTCAACGACTCTATACAGAAATGAAAGAACTTGGTTTAATCGAAATCCTTAATACATAATTGTTTCCATGCGAAAATCATTTTTAATTGTCAATTTCTCACTTTTAATTCTTTCCCTTGTCTCTTGTTCCAAGAGCGACACAGAATCCTATTGCCCGACTTGGCTTGGCTTTACCTACACAACAGGAAGTTTTTCCAACTATGCTCAAGGCAGTAAGGGCAGAATCGTTACTTTGTCCCAAGGCGATTCTATCCATCTGACGGCCTGTCAGAATGAGCGCGGACACCTCATCAACGCCACCGATTACAGCTGGACAATCTGCTACGATACGCTCGACACCAAGAACAACGACGACCCCAATGACGATGTGGTTGTTCATGTGCAAAAGTCTTACTATAAGCACACCAACTATGATGGCTATGAAGATGGCTCGGACGACCCTGTTGGCCATTTGCTTCTGCCTGCCAATGCTTTGACCACGACTGTCAAACCCGACACCATCAAGTTTGTTGCTCGCTATGCTTATAGCGGTCAAGGCATTACCATAGAGAATGGCAATATTGTTGACAATACCTCCTATAATGGTCGCATCACTCCTCAAAGCGGCCCTACTGCTGGTGGAGCAGCAGGTTATTTCTATTTCTATGTTGATGGAAACAAGTATGTTGACCTCGGTTTGCCCAGCGGTACTTTGTGGGCAACCTGCAACATAGGTGCCAGAGGGCCTGAGGAATACGGTAATTATTTTGCCTGGGGCGAAACAACTATCTATGGAAAGAACGCATACGACTGGAGTGACTACAAGTATGCCGCAGGTTCTTTCAATTCCCTGACGAAGTATTGCACGGACAGCAACTTCGGAACTGTTGACAATAAAAATGTCCTCGATGTTGCCGACGATGTGGCAACGGAGAAGTGGGGTAGCGGTTGGCGAATGCCGACCAAAGCTCAGCAGGAAGAACTGTTGAATGGCAGTTATACCTCAACTGTTTGGATGACAACCCAGAGCGGCGTGAACGGCAGGCTTGTGAAGAGCAAGTTCAACGGCAATTGCATTTTCCTGCCTGCTGCGGGTTATCGCGACGGGGATTCGTTCCTTTCTGTTGGCGACAATGGAGGCTATTGGTCGCGCAATCTTGATGCAGACGACTCCGCTTCTGGCAGCAGCCTTAACTTCGACTCCAGCAGCATCATTTCCGGCAAGAGCGACCGTTGCTTAGGTCGTCCCGTCCGTCCCGTCAAGGTTCAGTAGGTTGTTCCTTTGGCAGGAACTTGTTGAGCATCAGGCATCCGATAATGGCACTTGCCACAGAGCCGCAGAGGATGCCCAGCTTAGCGTCATTCAGGAGGTCGGCGTGTTCGGCTCCCGAATAGCTTAGGGCAGCCATAAACATACTGACGGTAAAGCCGATACCGCAAAGCATACAGATGCTTGCAAAGGACTTCCAGTTGGCATTCTCGGGCATTTGTATGATGCGCAGCTTGATGCCGAGCCAAGTGAAACTCAGCACTCCGCAGAACTTGCCGATGAGCAAGCCGAGGAAGACGGCAAGACCCACACCGGAGAAAAGGCTCATCAGGCTCATTCCCTCAAGGTTCACGCCAGCATTGGCAAAGGCGAAGAGCGGGATGATGTGGTAGTTGACGCTCATCTTCATCACGTCCTCCATATCTTGCAAGGGGCTGATGAGGTGGTCACTGGCCGATTCCACGCTCTTGAGCATCGCAATCTCCTCATCGGATAGCAGGACGGGTTTGTTGCGGTCGGCACGCGTAACAACGGTGGAGGGGAAGTGGTCGAGCTGATGCCTGATGCGCTCGATGTAGAACTTTGTGCCGCGCGGAATGTTCGCAGGCACGCAGAAGGCCAGTATTACGCCTGCAATGGTGGCGTGGACGCCGCTCCCCAACATACAGAACCAGAGGATGAAGCCAGTGTTGAAGTAGAAAGCTTTCGTGCGAATGCCTATCTTGTTACCGATGCAAAGGATTACCACTACAATGGCAGAGGCAAGCAGATACCATAGGTTCAGGTGGTCGGTATAGCGAATTGCAATGACAAGAATGCCGCCCAAGTCGTCGGCAACTGCAAGTGCAGCAAGGAAAATCTTCAACCCTATCGGGCAGCGTTTGCTGAAGATGCTCAGGCAGCCCAGCGAGAAAGCAATGTCTGTTGCCATAGGAATCGCCATACCTCGTTCCATAGCAGGGTCTTTTGGGCAGACCAGGAAGAAGACAATAACGGGGATAAGCATACCTCCACAAGCTCCTATGACCGGCGCGAGTGCTTTCTTGAAGCTCGACAGTTCTCCGCAAAGCACTTCCCGCTTAATCTCCAAGCCCACGCTAAGGAAGAAGATTGCCATCAGGTAGTCGTTGATGAACTCTCCCAGCGTCATTGGACGGCCATTGTGACTGTAGATGTTGAAGTCGCCCAAGCTGACGCTAACAGGCAGTTCCCAGAAGTCGCGGTAGATGTCGCCCCACCCGCTATTGGCGATGATGAGAGCCGCTATTGTTGCAATCACAAGAAGTACGCTGCTGCTCACATACTTGCGGAGCATACTAGTAAACGGATAATTGTTTTCCATATGTATTTTTTTTCCTTAGTGGTGAGAGGTTAGATGTGAGTGGTGAGAGGAAAATAATTAAAAATTAAAAATTAAAAGTTAAAAATTATTGGTTATTGGTTAATGGTTATTGTTTAGCCTCTTACCTCTTACTTCTTACTTCTAACCTCTGAAATTCTTTCTTATCGACCGCAAAGGTACGAAAAAAAATGAGAAAATGAAAAAATGAAAGGGGAAAAAGTTGGAAAAAGAAAAACGAAAAGGGAAAAAGTGAAAAAAGCCCTCCCAGCACTTCCCCTAAATGGGAGTTTGGGAGGGGGCTTTTTGTCTTCAGAATGGGCCGTGGCCCATGCAGCTTGTGGTTGTGATGTTAGACGAGAAAAGTATGCGCCAAAATTACGAACACGGATTACTCAGATTGATGCAAGGCTCGACGACAGTCAACGGATATTTTTTTTACCACGAATTACACGAATCGCACGAATTTTATTTGCAAGTCAAGGGCGTAGCCTATTCGTGTAATTCGTGCAATTCGTGTTCG